>Ga0307310_10000102_pt1 | contig 21748 bp, 18 predicted proteins | sample ER_DNA_197_FD_194502 | JGI IMG/M metagenome (GOLD analysis project Ga0307310, IMG submission 194502) | Bulk soil microbial communities from the East River watershed near Crested Butte, Colorado, United States - ER_DNA_197 | ecosystem: Environmental > Terrestrial > Soil > Floodplain | place...
GCTCTCCCGAATGATCTCGCCCAGGAGGAGCGTCGCCAGCGGGTCCTGCGGCGGCGCCTTGAGCACCATCGTGGCGCCGCAGGCGATCGCGGGCGCCAGCTTATGGGCGGCCAGCAGCACGGGGAAGTTGAACGGGATGATCGCAGAGATGGGCGAGAGCGGGAACCGGCGGGTGAGACCCCAGCGCCGCTCGCCGTGCGGCTGGAGGTCCATGGGGATAACCTCGCCGCCCATTCGCACGGCTTCCTCAGCTCCCTGGCGGAAGACGAACACCGCGCGATCGATCTCCGTCAGTGCGAGCGCTACCGGCTTTCCCGCCTCGGCCGCGAGGAGGCGGGCGAGCGACTCGCGGCGCTCCGCCACGCCGGCGCCGATCCGGTCGAGCACGGCGGCGCGCGCATGAGACGGCAGGGCGGCAGCCGCCGGCGCGGCGGCAACGGCGGCATCGAGCGCGGCCGCGACGTCACTCGGGCCGGCCAGCTCAGCTCGCCCGATCAGATCCCCGGAGTAGGGGCTTCGGATCGACACTGAGTCGGCGCCGTTCCTGAGCTCACCGCCCAGGAGGAAAGGATAGGTGCGGCTCGGTAGCGTGGCGGCAGTCATGGTTTCCTTAAAGCTGAAGTGCCCGTTCCGCCGCCGCCACCGCGCGGTCCACATCATCCGCGGTGGTGCGCCAGCTGGAGACCGACACCCGCATGCAACGCCGGCCTTTCCAGGTCGTGCCGGTGAAGAACGCCTCGCCGGTGGCGTTGATCGCCGCCATCACCTCGTCGGTCCTCTTGTCGTGGTCCTCCTCAGTCGCCCCGGGGCGGGGGTCGTAGAACCGCACCAACCCCTGATTGATCTGGGGGACGCATATGACGCGGGCATTCGGCAAGGCGCCGATGCGGGTCACGATGTCGTGGGCGTGACGGCAACAGCGTGCGACCAAATCGGAGATGCCGGCGCGCCCGAGCTCCCGCAAGGCCGCATAGGTAGCGAAGCCGCGCGCGCGGCGCGAGTGCTCCGGGGTCCAGTCCAGCTCGTCGCGCCCTTCGTCCGCGTGGGTGAGATAACTCGCGCGATGCTCCATCGCCGCGCGGTGGGGCTCGGGATGGGCCACGAAGGCGTACCCACAGTCGTAGGGAACGTTGAGCCACTTGTGTCCGTCGGTCGCCCAGGAATCAGCCAGCTCGGCCCCCGTGAGCAGGTGGCGCAGCTCCGGGACCGCGTTGCACCAGAGACCCATCGCGCCATCGATGTGCACCCACGCGCCGGCGGCGTGCGCCAGGGCGATGAGCTCGGGAAAGGGATCGAAGGCGCCGCAGTTGACATCGCCCGCCTGGAGCACCACGATGGTGGGCCGCTCGGGCTCATGCTCCAGAGCGTCGCGCAGGGTGTCGGGCGTGAGCTGTCCGGCGGAGTCGCTCGGGAGCGCGACGATATTGGCGGTGCCGATGCCGAGGAGCTTCGCCGCACGGGTGATGGTGCCGTGCACCTCACTCGAGGTGAGGACACGGAGACGGGGGGCGCCGGCTAGTCCCTCGCGATTCACATCCCATCCCGAACGCCCGAGCACCCCGTGCCGGGCCGCGGCCAGGCAGGTGACGTGGGCCATCTGGCAGCCGGTCACCAGGGCGAACGACGCGGACGCCGGCAGGCCGAGCACGTCCTTGAGCCAGGTGCCGCAGACTTCCTCGACCACGGCGGCAGCGGGACCACAGGCATACAGGCCGGCGTTCTGGTCCCATGTCGCCGTGAGCCAGTCGGCGGCGAGCGCCGAGGGAAGGCCGGCACCGATCACCCAGCCGTAGAAGCGGCCCCCGGCACTTCCGAGGAGACCGCCGGCCGCGTCGCGCGCGAGCTCGTCGATGACGGTGACCGGGTCGACGCCCCCGTCGGGCAAGGGGCGGGAGAAGCGCCGTCGCAGCTCGGTCAGTGGCGTGGTGGCACCCACGGGCGCGGCATCGAGCGACCCGAGATAGGAGAGCGCCAGTTCGGCGGCTCGCTCGAGGGTGGCCTGCTGTCGGGAGTCGACGGGCATAGACTCGTGGGCTGTGAGTGCGGTCATTTGCCTGCTCCTAGGCGTTCGCGGTCGCCAGCTTAGCGCGGCCCTTCGGGTCGGGGCGAAAGTCGTAGAGGTACCCCCTCGCTACGCTCGGGGCAAGCGTACCGCCGTACCGTCCGCCCTCCCCGACCTTCCCGCCTTCCCGTCCTTCCCCTCTTTCCCGTCCTCGTTACTCTCAGGGCCATGACATCCCCCACCGATCACTTCGATGGCCGCCGATTCTTCAATCCAAACGGCGCGAACGGCCAACCGGTCTGGATGGTGCCGCGCCTGCTGCTGACGCCATGGACCCGGTGGCCCTCGGAGGTTCCGGTCGAGCCGCGGCGGCCGCCCCGCCCCGGACCGGACGAGGTAGTCATCACGTTCGTCGGTCATGCCACCTTTCTCATCCAAGTCGCTGGCACCAACGTGCTGATCGATCCGGTGTACTCCAGGCGGGCCAGTCCCTTCTCGTTCGCGGGACCCCGCCGGGCTCGGGCGCCGGGCGTGCGCTTCGACGATCTGCCCCCCATCTCACTCGTGCTCCTGAGTCACAATCATTACGATCACTGCGATCTCGATACCCTAATGCTACTGGAGCGGCGCTTTCATCCGCCGGTGGTGACACCGCTCGGCAACGGCCGGCTGCTCCGGTCGGCCGGCTTCCGCCAGGTCGAGGAGATCGACTGGTGGGAGACCGCGAGCGCCGCACCGCTACCGATCACGCTGACGCGCGCTCAGCACTTCTCGGCCCGAGGTCCGTTCGATCGGAACCGTGCGCTCTGGGGTGGGTTCCTCATCGAGGCCGGTGGGCACCGGATCCTCCATGCCGGGGATTCGGGCTACGGCCCCCATTTCCGGGAGATCGCCGGGCGGCTAGGCCCGATCGATCTCGCGCTCCTCCCCATCGGCGCTTACGAGCCGCGCTGGTTCATGAAGGACATCCACATGAATCCGGCAGAGGCAGTCCAGGCGCACCTCGATCTCGGAGCTCGCCAGAGCATCGCCATGCACTTCGGCACGTTTCAATTGACGCCGGAGGGAATCGACGAGCCGGTCCGCGAATCGGCAAGGGCGCTACGCGAGCGTGGGGTGCCGACGGAGCGGTTTCGTACAATGGAGGTCGGGGAGTCGGTGTCGCTAGCGCCCTAACGCCTTCAACTCCTCGAACCAGTTCAACACCACCGCGATCCGGGGCCGCTCCCGCTCCGCCGGCAGCCTGGTCATCAGAAACCGCTCGCCGTCCGGCGACACGTCGTAGCTCCTGGGGCGGGTCCATCCCGGATTGTCCGGGTACCGTCCCCCAAACAGAGCCACCGGCTGGCCGATCCTGCCATGCTCCAGGTCCACGGTCACCGCCATCACGCTGTCACCCTTCCTATAGACCAACTCTCGACCTCCCCGGGTCCACAGCGGCTCCGACCCGTAGATCGGGGAGATCTTCCATCGCTTCAGGGTTGGGTTGGGAAACGATTGGGCGTACACCTCGACCCGGCCGGCCTCATCCGAATCGTAGGCCATCCAGCGCCCGTCCGGGGAGATGGCAGGATGCGCCAGGTTGAAGCCGTTGGCGAGGTAACGCGTCGCCGTCGGCTGCCCCCGCAGCGGAACGGTCCAGAGCTCGGCCCCACTATTGGTGGCGCTGAGGACGAAGGCGAGTAATCGCCCATCGGCGGAGGCGTGGCCGGTATAGCGGTCGTAGCCGCCCGTGACAAGCGGCTGGGCGGGCCGGCTCGCGTCGGCGGCCCGGCGATAGAGATCGTAGGTGGGATGCTCGCTGCTGTAGATCAGCTCTCGCCCATCGGATGTCCACTCGGCGCCGAAGTTCCGGCCGCCTTCCGAGCTCACTCGAGTTCCGCCCGCCCGTTCGACCGGAAAGACCCAGACGTCTCCTACCGAGTTGGCCGAACGAATGTCGACCGAGACGTGGCTCCCATCGGGTGAGAGGCGGGGATGGTCGTAGCGGTCGCTCATCGGGAGCGCCCGCGCCTCCTTGCCCCGCCGGTCCACCAGCACGACGTCGCTCTCGGTGACGTAGGAGCTGACCGGCATGTAGGCCAGAGTCCCGTTCTCCGACACGTCGAACGCGGCCGCGCCATCGGTGGGATTCATGGCCACGCTATCAACCACGGGACGGGCGACGCCGGTCACCGCCAGACGCTTCAGGTCGAATGGGACGGCTCGGATGGCCTCGCCCGCGGCATACAGGAGGTACCCTGCCGGAACGTAGAGGCCCGAGACGCCACCGGTGAACAGCACCTTCCGCTTGCCGGTGCTGATCGAGAGCACCTCGATGGTGGCGCGGTCGATCGGAGTCCGGTAGGCGGTGAAAACGACGTGGTCGCCGTCGGGCAAGATCTGGGGCCACCAGTGACCCAGCTCCCCCTTGGCCGTGTCCGGAGCGGTGAGCATGCGCTCGTCACCCCCGCCTTCACTGACCATCCAGAGACCGGTGTTGTACGACCGGCTGTAGACCAACTTGCCGTTCCTGCCCCAGCTCCCACCGGCCCAGTCGGACACCGCGAGGTCGATTGCGGGCCCCCCTTCCACCGGCACCTTTCTGAGCTTGCCCGCCTTGAAATAGGCGATCCACCGCCCGTCGGGCGAAACGAACGGCCGGCTGTTGCCGGTCCCCTGGTCGCCCTGGCCGGCGCCGGGTATCACCTCCATGCGCTGCTGGTCGAACGGGCGGCGCAGCACCTCTTCCCTCCGGTTGACCATAGCAGTGACGAAGAGCTGGCGGCCATCGGGACTCAGCCGCACCACCGGCGTGAAGGTGGGTCGCACTCCCGGGTCGAGCTCCACGCTGAACCGGACCGGGCCGCTCGCCGGGAGCGCGCTCCGGGTATTTCGGAGGCCCATCCAACCGGCCGCGAGCAGGAGCAGCGCCGCCAACGCCCAGGGAATACCGGACCGGCTCAGCGCGGCGGGCAGCCCGCGGCCCCGACCTCGGCTCGCCGCCCGGGGATCGTTCAATGCCTCGGCGAACTCGGCCGCCGTCTGCCAGCGGTCGGCGGGGAGCTTCTCCAGCGCGCGGTCAACGACGGCGGCGACGTGATGCGGAACCGTTTTGCGCTTGGGGGCCAGTGGAGGAACTTCCTCCGACAACACCTGCTGAAAAATCGCCTGGGCCGTGGGCCCGGTGAACGGCGGCTTCCCGGCCAGCATCTCGTACAGGACCACGCCGAGGGCGTAGATGTCCGTCCGCGGGTCCAGGTTCTGCTCCCCTGAGGCCTGCTCGGGGCTCATGTATTGGGGCGTGCCGAGACTCACCCCCGACCGGGTCAGCCGGTGGCCGTCCGAGCGATGACTCCAGGCGAGCGCAATGCCGAAGTCGGCCACCAGCGCCCGGCCATCGTGAAACAGCACGTTGTCCGGCTTGATGTCGCGGTGGATCACGCCGTGGCGGTGCGCGTAGTCGAGCGCGGCGGCGATCTCACCGGCGACCCGGACAGCGTCGGCGATGGGGAGCTGGGCCTCCCGCGTCAGCCGGTTGCGGAGCGACTCGCCCTCCACGTAAGGCATGACATAGAAGACCGTGCCCTCGACCCGGCCGGAATCGAACAGGGGCAGGATGTGCGGGTGCTGCAGGTTGGCGGTGGTCTCGATCTCCTTGAGGAACCGCTCGGACCCGATGACCACGGCGACCTCGGGGCGCATCACCTTGATGGCGACCTTGCGATTGTGCCGCGGGTCATGGGCCAGAAACACGGTGGCCATCCCGCCGCTCCCCAGCTCACGCTCCAGGAGGTAGCGATCGGCCAGGGCCGCCTTCAGGTCATCGAACGGTTGGGTCATTTGGGGGAGAAGGAAGGGATATCGTCTAGCGTACGAATCACGGGGTGCGCGCCGGCCGACGGTGCCGATCCCGGCGTCCGCACGCACAACGCCGTTCCCATGCCTGCCGCTCGTGCCGCGTCGAGCTCCGCGCCCACGTCGGAGAGAAAGAGCACGTCGGAGGGAGAGCGCTCCAGGGCCGCCGCGATGCGCGCGTAGCTGTCCGGCGCGGTCTTCGGTCCGGTCGTCGTGTCGAAGTAGGCGCGGATGAAGCGCGTCAGATCGCCGGCGGCCGTGCTCGCGAATAAGGATCGTTGGGCCTGGACACTGCCCGAGGAAAAGATGGCGATGTCGATCCTCTGACGGCGCCAACGTTCCAGGGCAGGGGGAACGTCGGGATACACCTCGCCCCTGAGCTCGCCCGTTCGGTACCCTTCCTCCCAGATCTTGCCTTGCAGGGACTTGAGTCCGGTCGACTTCTTGTCCTGATCCATCAACCAGTACGCGTGGGCAGCGACGGCGGCAGGGTCGGCCGCGGGCTCGGCCTCGAGTCGCGCGACGTCGGCTCGGACCTCGGGATCATTCCAGTGCCGCTCGAGAAATCCACGCACCCGGGCGCGCGCATAACCGAACAGCGTTTGGTGGACGAATGCGATGGGCGTCGTCGTGCCCTCGATGTCCAGGAGGACGGCGGCGACGCCCTTCAGCGCGACGCGGTCCGGTGCGGAAAGTATGCGGGACCCATGCAGAGCGGCTGGTAACCCCGGTCGGCACCGCTCTCCGTGTAATGGGGCGTCCAACCCGATTTGTCCTGGAAGAGCCGGATGGCCCGGATGTCCCGATCGCCGCACAGATCGAACCAGTGCCACGTACCGCGCGGCACCCGGATCAGGTCACCCGCTTCTACCTCGATCGCGAAGACTGGGCCGCCTTCCTTGGGGTGCACGTGAAACAGGCCCCGCCCGCGAACGATGAAACGCACCTCGTCCTCGTCGTGCCAGTGTTCGGTCCGGAACTTGTCCAGCATGGCCTCGAGGTTGGGCGTCTGGGCCGTCACGTCAATCACATCGGCCGTGACGTAGCCGCCCCGTGCCTTGAGCTGCTCGATCTCGGGCGCGTAGGCCGCGAGCACTTCTTCCGCCGCCGCCTGCTGCGGCACCCGCTCCACGCCCGGCCAGCGTTCGTACTCGATGCCCAGAGTCGCCAGGTAGCCCGTCACCTCGTCCTGATCGGTCAGGGTGCGGTTCTCGTCGGGGATTCTTATGGTTGCCATGTCAGCCTCGCTTTCGCCCCATCACTTCGAACAGAAACTCCAGAATCTCCACGTGGCGCCTCGCCTCGGCGAGGTCTCGTCCCCAGGTGTAGAGCCCATGCCGGCGGATCAGAAACCCGTGCGCCTGTGGGTGTTCGGTCAGAATCGCCTCGACCTGCGGCACCGCGGCGGCCCAATCCTGGGTGTTGTCCAGAATGGGCAGCCATTCGCGGTGCTCGTAGGTGCCCACGCCGTCCAGACCCTTCAGCATTTCGTACCCTTCAAGGGCCAGGCCGTCCTCTGTGGCGGCATCCGAAAGAATTGTGCTCCAAATCGAATGGGTATGCAACACCGCGCCGGCTCCCCGCCCCCGGGCGATCGCGAGGTGGAGACTCGCCTCGGCAGAGGGCCGGCCCGATCCCGCCACGACCCTGCCGTGCTGGTCGATCTCGACGACCTCGCCGGCCGAGAGAGTGCCCTTGTTGACTCCGCTGGTTGTGATAGCCAGACGCAAGGGATCGCGACTCACCACTGCACTGAAGTTACCGCTGGTGCCCAGCGCCCAGCCGCGGGCGTAACAGTCGCGCCCGATCTCGGCGAGTTGGGCGGCCACTTCGGCGAAGTTCATGGGTCAAGGATACTGCCAGGAGTGCTCGGAATCACAGCGGCGCCGCTCCGGTTTCCTCAAACTGTCTGCTGGTCATCCCCGTCTTCGTTGGCCTGGTCCATAAGGGTATGAGGTCGTTCGAGATATGGGTTCATTGTTATTCGTTCGTCGCCGGCTCATTGCCATTGCTACTGTCGCCGCCCTCGGCTGCGGGGGCAGCGAACTGACCCTACCCGACGATGGCACGGGCGGCCCCGGTGCCAATCCCAGCCCGCCCAGTGCTTCCAGTCCTGGTCGGATAGCACCGGTCGAAGGAGGCTCCCAGGCCGCCGTCACCGGGGAGGATGTGCCGATCAGTCCCGCAGTCCGTGTGGTCGACAGCCTGGGGCAACCGATTGGCGGGTATGAGGTCACCTTCGTTGTGACTGGTGGTGGCGGAACTCTTCTCGAACCATCCCAGGTCACCGGGCCAGATGGCATCGCCAGGGTAGGTCGCTGGACTCTCGGTTCACCAGGGTTGAACACGGTAGAGGCGCGAGCAGAATCGCTCACCGGCAGTCCGGTCGTCTTTGAGGCGACGGCGCTCTCCAGGGGAGACGTTGACCATTTTGTCTTTGTGGTGCAGCCGGATGGGGTGCGGGTAAACAAAGCGCAGACTATACAGGTGGCCATGGTGGACGCGGCAGGCAACGTAGTGCCCCTGTCCGGAATCGAGATTTATCTCGGCCTATTCAAGAGGCAGAACAACGGTGAGTACGGGGTCCGCAATAAAGTGCTGCGAGGTGACCGGTTTGCCGATACGGAGAACGGTGTCGCAACCTTCCACTTGGCCTTGAGCGAGGTGGGCACCTATCAATTCAGAGCCCTGTCCGATGAGCTTCCCGAGGTGGGCCCCCAAGGACCGGAGCCGTTTCTATTCAGCCGGCCTTTCAACGTGTACTAGTCCCTGCGGCGCTTTTTGGCCCGTCGCGCCGCCGCGAGGGCTGCCTCGACCCACGCACCTAGCACCTCCGGATCCTCCAGCACGTCTGCGGGCACCTCATAGTACCCCATGACCTCTCCCTCTTCTCCATATGGGCGGAACGGCGTCATGCCCCGGCTCTCGAACTGTGGACGGGTAACGTCATCCACCTTGAAGTACAACGTGTCGTCATCCAGCAGGGCAAAGAACAGCTCGGCCGCGTAGATCCCGACGCCACCGAACATACCGCGCGCTCGAATCCCCGGCGTAACTCGCCCGAGCTGCTCCAGGACAAAGCTTCGAAAGCTGGGACTAACGCTCATTCTGCATCAGAAAGTGACGGCACGGGCAATGTCGGCTATCGGACGAATGCTACAATCGCCGATGAGACTCCGAAGACGCGCGTCCGAGAAGTGCTCGGACCGAAGGCCGCCGTCGGTGAGGAGATACTCGGGGGTCTCCTCCACCACCGCATGTCCCAACCGACGATACCATTCTTTCCGAGACGCCACCGAGTCCTCTGAAAAGACCGACAGGAGCCGCGTGTGAGGCTGGGGAGCCAATCGCCGCATCTCTCTCAGGACGCCGGCCTTCTCGGCCATGGTCCCCCATGTATTCGTGAGGCACATCGCGAAGTCGAACCCAGTCACGATGGGAATAGCGGTTGCGTCTCCGACGATGAAGTGCAGGTGGCCAACGCCGGCTCGACCCGCTGCCTCGGCGATGTAGCTACGCTCGTAGTCCACGCCAACGCCGAGCCGGAGCCGGTCCCGGGCCAGGACCAGATGCCGTCCGGTGCCGCAGCCCAGATCGAGGACCCGCATCCCTTCCTTTAGAAGGTGGTGCAGGAGATCGAGCTCGGCGCGCAGGAAGGCTTGGATCTCGGGCGGCTGGGTGATCGGGTCCAGAGCCCGATTCAGTAACCCAGAGGCGTATACGTCGTCGTTCGACATGCTTGCTCTAGGGAGACGATGCGCTGCTGACGGACCGCGCATCAGTTAAGGCGACCCTGCGAGAACTGGGGAGCTACCCAGGGAAGATGCACATCGATGATGCAAGAGTCGAGTAGTGATCGTAGCAGCGGTGCGGTATTTTCCCAGGGATGGTACGAGCCGGTGTCGCCCAGAGTGGCGGCCGGTAGCCCGCGATAAAATCGAACGTGGAGGATGGACCGATGGACAGCGTCGTGCACTTCGAGATGCCGTACGAGAATCGCCAGCGGATGGCCAAGTTCTATCAGGCGGCCTTCGGCTGGAAGACCGAGGAGTTGGGCGCGGACATGGCCAACTACGTCGTCGTCACCACCACCGAGACCAACGAGGCCGGACCGACCAAGCCCGGCGCGATCAACGGCGGGTTCTATGAGAAGAAGCCTGGCTGGCCGATGCAGTACCCCTCGGTCGTGATCGCGGTAGAGAACGTCAAGCGAGCGTCGGAGAAGGTCGTCTCCGCCGGGGGTAAAGTGCTGGGCGAGCCCATGGAGATCCCGGGCGTGGGGCAGTACGTGTCCTTCACCGACCCGGAGGGCAATCGCGTGAGCCTGCTCCAGCCGCTCCCGCGCACCAGCAAGCCGAGCACGGCCAAGGCGAAGGCGTCCGCGGGCCGGTAGGACGGTAGGGCGGTAGATAAAGCGGCGGTAGAGCCTGCCCTGAGCAGGCTTTACCGCCCGCCGGACGCCCGAGCAGGAAGTCGAGACGATCAATCATTGGGGAAATAGGGACGCCTTGGCACAATTGGGCTCAGGCGCCACGAGGCGCCTTCGAACCCATTGACGGGGAGTTTGCATGTCATCCGAGACCATCGCTCCCGCTCTGCTGCTCGTCGTTTCAAGCCTTCTGGCCCAGCAGAACCCTCCGCCCCTGTATCCGAACCTGGGCAGTCACCACAAAGCAGTGGGAACGCGCGTCCCCCTCGCGCAGCAGTACTTCGACCAAGGTCTCCGATTGGTCTACGGCTTCAATCACGCAGAGGCGATCAGGTCCTTCACCCGCGCGACCGAGCTGGACCCGGCGTGCGCGATGTGCTGGTGGGGAATCGCGTACGCCTACGGGCCGCATGTGAATGCGGGGATGGATTCTGCAAGCGGGGTGAAGGCGTACGAAGCAGCGCAGAAGGCCCGGTCCCTGAGCCTCAACGCAAGCCCTTGGAAGCAGGCATACATCGGCGCAGTGGCCGCCCGGTACGCACCCGTGCCGCCCGTCAATCGCGCCAATCTCGACTCCGCGTACGCCCGCGGTATGGCAGATGTCGCCCGTAGTTATCCAAACGATCTCGACGCCGCAGCACTTTATGCTGAGTCACTGATGGATCTTCGACCCTGGAATTACTGGACGCCGCAGGGAAAACCATATCCCGGCACCGAGGAGATCGTGCGGCAACTGGAGCGGGTAATAGCGCGCAATCCAGAGCATCCCGGAGCATGTCACTACTATATCCATGCAGTAGAGGCGGTGAATCCCCAGCTCGCGGTCCCCTGTGCAGAGCGTCTTGCCCGTTTGATGCCGGGGGTGGGCCACATCGTGCATATGCCGGCGCACATTTACATTCGCCTCGGCAGGTACAATGACGCCGCCGCGAGCAACGTGCACGCGATCCACACCGACGAGACGTTCATCGAGGGTCAGAAGCCGGTGTCCGTGTACTCGCTCGCCTACTATCCGCACAACATCCACTTCCTCGCATTTGCCTCGACCATGGCTGGGCGGAGCGCACAGGCCATCGAGGCTGCCCGAACCTTGAAGTCAAAGGTGAACTTGGACGTGGCGCGGCAGGTTCCAATGCTGCAGGAAATGGTTCCATACTATGCGCTCACACTCACGACGTTTGGGCGTTGGGACGACGTGCTGGCAGAGCCGCTCCCACCCTCTGACATCCGCATGCCGCTCGCCATGGCGTACTACGCGCGGGGAGTCGCCTATGCCGCGAAGGGACAGCTGGCCGAGGCGCGAACGGCGCTCGACACGGTGAAGGCAGTCGATGCCGCCACCCCAGCCGACGCGCCTGGGAAGACGCCGGTCTCCATCGCTGTTCACGCCCTCATGGGGGAGATCGCCACGCGGAGGGGCGAGTTCGATGAGGGGATCGCCCACTTCCGCAAAGCGCTCAAAATCGAGGATGCCGGTCTCTATTTCGAGCCACCCAAGTGGTATTACCCGATCCGTGAATCACTCGGCGCAGCGCTGTTGAAGGCCGGTCAGAGCGCCGAAGCGGAAGCCATCTATCGTGAAGACCTGAAGCGGTTTCCAGAGAACGGGTGGTCGCTGTTCGGTCTCGCCGCCGCACTGAGGGCACAAGGGAAATCCGCCGAAGCGGCGGCAGTGGACCGTCGGTTCTCCAAGGCCTGGTCGGCGGCCGACGTCAAACTGACGGCGTCGCGTTTCTGACGGGCACTACGAGCCGCGAATGACTTCGCGTCTCCCGCAACCCGGAGGTCTGCGCTAGTATTTCCCGGGTATGGACCCGGGGATAGACCCTCTTTCAGACCTGCTCCGCGTCGTCCGCCTCGATGGTGCTTTCTTTTTCCGGGTCGAGGCGGCGGAGCCTTGGCGCGTCGAGACTGTAGCCGCCAAGGAGCTCTCGCCCCGGATCATGCCTGCTGCAGAGCACTTGATCTCGTACCACATCCTGACCGAAGGCCGCTGTTACGGGGGCCTGGTCGGCGAGGAGCCGGTCGAGCTCGTCTCGGGCGACGTGATCGTCTTTCCCCACGGCGACGCTCACGTGATGTCGAGCGGACGAGCTGTTCGGGTCGGTCCGGACGTGAACAGCACTGCCCCTGCCCGCTATCCCCACACCGTTGTCCTCGGCGAACCAGGACCACGGGCGACCTCGGCCCTCTGTGGGTTCCTCGGCTGCGACCGCCGGCCGTTCAACCCCTTGCTTGCGTCGCTCCCGCGCCGGATGCACATGCGTGGCCTGGCGAACAGTTGGCTTGGCAACTTCACCCGCCAGCTGACCGAAGAGTCCCAGCTCGGCCGGCCTGGCGCCGACGGCGTCCTCACCCGGTTGGCGGAGCTGATGTTCATCGAGCTGCTGCGCCGTTATCTCGAGGAGTTGCCCGAGGGACAGACCGGCTGGCTTGCCGGGCTGCGTGATGAAGTGGTCGGCCGAGTGTTGGCGCTGGTGCATGCCCGGCCCTGTCATCCCTGGACTCTGGACGAGCTGGCTCGAGAGGCGGCCTCGTCACGCTCCAGCCTGGCCAAGCGCTTCGCGGAGCTCGTCGGTCAACCGCCAATGCAGTACCTGGCTCAATGGCGGATGCAGGTCGCGGCCAACCTCCTGGCCCAGAGTGGCACCAAGATCGCCGCGATTGCTGGAGAGGTGGGGTATGACTCCGAGGCCGCCTTTAGCCGAGCGTTCAAGAAGGCCACCAGGCTCGCGCCGGGTGCGTGGCGGGAGTCTCGCCGCGCTGTCATTCTGAGCCAAGCGAAGAGCACGCCCTGAGTCTGGCGTTTCTCCCTGGCGAGCCACACATTCTTGCGTCTTCCCCGAAGGCTCCTAGATGAGGCGATCGACCGGCTGCGTCGCACTCCTGACGCTTCTCAGCGGAGGCGCGGCCAAGACCGATTTGCCCCCGGTTCTTCCCAACGACAATCGTACCCCCGCCGGCCGCCTCTCCCATGACACGCTCCAGATCCACCTCGTCGTCGCCATGGCGGCATGGCGCCCCCAGGCCGACACCGGTCCCTCGATCGAGGTAGCAGCCTTCAGCGAAGAGGGAAAATCACCCCAGGTTCCCAGCCCTCTGATCCGGGTGCCGGCCGGCACGACAGTCTCGGCCACCATCCGGAATGCACTGGCCGATTCAACCCTTCGAGTCTACGGTCTCACTACTCGTCCCGCCGTAGCTCACGATAGCCTGATCATACCGCCCGGCGAGGTGCGCTCGGTAATGTTCCCCGTCGGCGCACCCGGCAGCTACCTCTATTGGGCCTCGCTCGGCGCCAAAGGCCAGGAGGGTCAGGCCGAGCGGGAGCAGGTTTCCGGTGCCCTCATCGTCGACCCGCCCGGCGGGTCGCCGCCCGATCGGGTGCTGGTGATGAACATCTGGGGAACGCGGCTCGACTCGGTCACCTATCGCAACGCGCTGGCCATCAACGGCCGCTCCTGGCCCTACACCGAACGGCTCGAGGCGGCAGTCGGCGACACCCTGCGCTGGCGAGTGCTCAATGCCAGCCGGCGCAATCATCCCATGCACCTCCACGGTTTCTACTACCGGGTAAACGCGCGGGGCGACGGTTTCGCCGACACGCTCTACGCCCCGGCTGACAGCCGGCAGGTCGTGACCGAGCTCATGCGGCCGGTGACCACGATGGCGATGACCTGGGTGCCCGAGCGTCCGGGCAACTGGCTCTTCCACTGCCATACCGGCTTCCATGTGGTGCCGAGCACTCGGCTCAACCCACCGCCACGGGGTAGCTACGACCGGATGGCGCACGATCCCGGAGCCCATATGGCGGGGTTGATAATGGGCATTGCCGTTCGTCCCCGGCCGGGCAACCGCGAACCCCCGCGAGGGAAGGCGCGGCGGCTACACCTCTTCGTGCAGGAAGGGATACAGCGAGGTCGAGCCCCACGGGCGCTGGGCGCGGTGCTGCAACGCGGTGCCCGGCCACCGGCGGCGGACTCGGTCGAGATTCCCGGCTCCGCCCTGATGCTCACCCGCGGTCAGCCGACCGATGTGGTGGTGGTGAACCGGATGACGGAGCCGACCGCGATTCACTGGCACGGCATCGAGCTCGAGAGCTACTCCGACGGAGTGACCGGATGGAGCGGCGCCGGCGAGCACCTGGCTCCGTCGATCATGCCGGGCGACTCGTTCACCGCTCGTCTCACCCTGCCGCGCGCGGGAACCTTCATCTATCACACCCACCTGAACGACATCGAGCAGCTCACGTCCGGGATCTACGGCGCCATAGTGGTGTTGGAGCCGGGCCAGCGCTTCGACAACCGGCGGGATCACCTGTTCATCACTGGCTGGGACGGGGAGATCCGCGCGCCAACGCTGCCCCATCTGCTGGTCAATGGTGATTCACTGCCGGGCCCCTTGGTGCTCGCCGCCGGAGTCGCCCACCGCCTCCGGTTCGTCAACATCGGCCCCGCGGGGCTGATTCGCTTTGCCATCCGGCGCGACACGTCGCTGGTGAACTGGCGGAGGCTGGCCAAGGACGGCGCCGACCTTCCTCCCCACCAGGCCATTCGGAGTCCCTCAGCCCAGCCGATTGCGGTGGGCGAGACCTACGACTTCGAGTTCACGCCGGAGCGGGGAAGGTACCGCCTGGTTGCCGAGATTCGAGAGAATGCTCTCTGGACGCGAGAGCTGGTGGTGCGGTAGGCGCCGTTACGCGCTCCCCTCGACCAGCCGTAGTCGCGGAAACCGGTCGGCCGAGAGCAGCTCGTCGATCGCGGCCGCCGAGAGCGCCGGCCAGAAGTGGTGCCCCTGTCCCAGCGTGCAGCCGAGCTCGATCAGCGCCGCACGCTGCTCTGCCCGCTCGATTCCTTCGGCGATGGTCTGGAGCTTGAGGGTGTCGCCGAGCCCGATAATGGCGCGCGCCAGCGCCGAGCGGTCAGCGCCCTGGCCGACTTCCTCCACGAACGGCTTCGCGATCTTGAGGATGTCGATCGGGAAGCGCTGAAGGTAGCTCAGCGACGAGTAGCCGGTTCCGAAGTCGTCGATGGCGAGCCTCACGCCTAACCCCTTGAGCTGCTGCAGCCGCTCGAGCACCGCGTCGGTCTGCTGCATCAGCACGCTTTCGGTGATCTCGAGCACTACCGACGACGCCTCGACGCCGGACGAGGTGAGCGTCTGGCGGAGTGCATCCGCCAGCCCCGCCCCCTGGAGCTGCCGGCCCGAGATGTTGACCGAGACGGCGAGCGAGAGCTGCGGGTGTGCCGCCCGCCAGACCTGGAGCTGCCGGCACGCCTCACCCAGCACCCACGCTCCCAGCTGAACGATGAGGCCGGTCTCCTCGGCGAGCGGGATGAAGTGCTGCGGCAGGAGCCGGCCGAACTGTGGGTGCTCCCACCGGAGCAGCGCCTCCACGCCGTGGATGCCGCCGCTCTTCAGGTTGACGATCGGCTGGTAGAACAGCGTCAGCTCGTGCCCCTCGATCGCGGTGCGAAGCGCGGCCTCGAGATCGAGCCGCTCGCGGATGTCGGCGTACATCCGCGATTCGTACGTCTCCGCGCGGCCCTTGCCGCGCCGCTTGGCGGCGTACATCGCCATGTCCGCGTTCCGCAGCAGGTCATCCGCCCTGTCATCGGCGGAGGCGGAGGCCACGCCGATGCTCGCCGTGACCCGGACCTGGTTGCCGCTGAGCGAGAATGGGTGGGACATCGCGGCGGCCAGGCGGTCGGAAAGCCCTTCCCGCCCGTCAGCCCCTTCGATCAGGATCGCAAACTCGTCGCCGCCCAGCCGCGCCACCGTGTCGGCGCTCCGGGCGCAGGCCAGGAACCGCTCGGCTGCGGCCATGAGCAACCGGTCGCCCTCGGCATGACCCAGGCTGTCGTTCACCGTCTTGAAGTCGTCGAGGTCGAGGAAGAGGACCGTCACCGGACTCCCGCGCCGCTGCGCCAGCGCCAGCGCGTGGCTCACCCGGTCGCGGAAGAGCGCCCGGTTGGCGAGGCCGGTGAGCGGATCGTGGAATGCCTGGTGGGTCAACTGTTCCTCCAGCCGCCGCCGTTCACTCACGTCGCGGGTGTTGAGCACGACCCCCTTCACGGTCGTGTCGTTCAGCAGGTTGGTCGCGAGGATCTCGGCGTGTAGCCAGGACCCGTCCGCCTGGCGGAAGCGCCACTCGACGGGGCCGGAGACACCCGGCGCCTGCGCAGCGTGCCGGAAGAACGTGGCCGCCCGCTCGCGGTCATCGGGGTGGAGCAGCTCGAGGACGGTCTTGCGCAGCATCGCCGCCGGATCGTAGCCGAACACTCGCGTGGCCGAGGGGCTCACGAACCGGACTGTGCCGTCGGCCCGGGTGACAACGATGACGTCGGACGAGTGCTGGACCAGGGAGCGGAAACGGGCCTCATTCTGGCGCGCGGCGTGCTCGGCGAGGAGCCGTACATTCTCCCGCACGGTGAGGAGCTGGCGCAGCACCACCAGGCCGGTCACCAGCAGGGCCCCAACGGCCAGCCCGCTGATCGGATCGCTCCACGGGCGGAGCGCGACGACGAGGAGCAGGACATACGTCGTGCAAACCGCGAGGTAGGGCAGCGGACTGATCGCCTTGAACCGGGTGAAGGGCACCGCGGAGGCCTCCCGCCGAGCGACCGGCCGGCGCCAGTAGAGCTCGCCGCTGCCGATCAACATCACGTAGCAGACCAGGAAGACGGCGTCGGCCCAGCTCGCGCTTCGGCTGCCCACCTCGAGCTGCACCAGGTTGAAGGTGAGGTCGGCGACCACGCCCACCGACACACCGGTCACCATCAGGCCGAACGCCCACCGATTGCCATCGATTGGCCGGCGGAGCAGCACCGTGGTGACGCCGAGCAGTACCAGCATGCTCGCCAGCGGATAGGCGAACGCGAGCAGTGTGACGACGAGGCTGCTCTGCTGCGAAGCGGCTGTCGGGCGGACCGAGAAGTACCAGATCGCGACAGCGCCGCCGACCAGCACCATCGCTGCGTCGAGCAGGAACTTCCGCCGCTCCATCCGGGTGCGGCGCGCCAGTGGGAACGAGAGGAGGGCGGTGAGGGTGAGCAGCGAGTCGGACAGGTAGAACGGGTCGGCCCAGGAGACCGGCGGGCTGTCGTGCAGCGTCATGACATAGCCCGCAGAGATCGCGTTGCCGGTAAACACCATCGCCCCGCCGAGCGCGAGCAGGCTGAGGGCGCGGCGCACGGCCGGATCCAGGATCTCTTGCCTCGAGGCGAGGGCGAACAGCGTCATCACGCCCAGGTTGAGCGGCATGAACGCCAGGTTGCCGATGAGGGCGCGCGTCGTCGGGCTGCCCCAGTGGCTCTGCTCCCACACCAGGTAGAGCACGGCGTAGAGCGCGGTGACGAACGCGACGGTGCCGACGGGGACGGAACGCTTGGACGCGACCGGAATCGCCGCGCCGGTCGCATTCTGCAACTCGGTCAGGGCGAGGACCGCCCTCTGGGGGTCAGAGTCGCGTCGCTGGGGCATAGCTGGAGGTCGAGGGCAATGATGATGCCGTTATGGAATCACGGTTCTGGTACAGCGGATCGACGAATGGTTTGGGGGTGCAATAAGTAAATGCAGGGCTTCGGCCAGCGGTAGACCGCGTCTGGCCTAAAGCACGAAAGTACAAGACGAACAGCGCTGACGTCCCTAGTCTCCCACGGGGCAACTCCGCGCACCTGCCTACTCGATGTCTCACGCCAGACCGCCCGGCCCGAAGGAGGCCGCATGCCCACCTCTTCTACAGCTGACTTGCGTCGTGTTCTCATCCCACTTGGCAGGCTGGGGTGTCTCTCGGCCCTGCTCGCTGGCCCGGCCTCCGCGCAGGGCGGGACCGACGGCGAGTGGCCGATACCCGCCAAGGACTATTCCTCGACCCGGTTCAGCAAGCTCGCCGAGATCACGGCGGCAAACGCGACGCGCCTGCGCCCGGTGTGGACCTTCTCCACCGGGGTCCTAGCGGGTCACCAGGGGCAGCCGCTGGTGGTCAAGAACACGATGTACGTGGTCACCCCGTGGCCCAACGTGCTCTATGCGTTCGACCTCACCCAGGAGGGCTACCCGCTCAAGTGGAAGTACCGCCCGGACGTGAACCCGAATGCGATCGGAGTAGCCTGTTGCGATGTGATCAACCGCGGTGCGTTCTACGCCGACGGCAAGATCATCTACAACCTGCTCGACGGGCACACGGTCGCGATCGACGCGGAGTCCGGCAAGGAGCTGTGGAAGACCCAGATCGCCGACGTCAACGAGGGTGAGACCACGCCGATGGCCCCCTTCGTGGTCAAGGATCGGGTCATCGTCGGCGCCTCTGGCGGCGAGTTCGGCATCTATGGCTTTGTGAAGGGGCTCGATCTCAAGACTGGAAAGATCGTCTGGACCGGCCGCAACATCGGTCCCGACGCCGACATGCTCATCAAGCCCGGCACCTTCAAGCCGTTCTACGACAAGGGCACCGACCTGGGGAAGTCGACCTGGCCGGATACCGCCTACAAGATCGGCGGCGCCCCGGTGTGGGGGTGGATGTCCTACGACCCGGCGCTGGACCTGGTGTACTATGGCGTGGGGAACCCCTCCCCCTATAACGCCGAACAGCGGGTGGGCGATAACAAGTGGACCGCGAGCGTCCTCGCGCGGCATCCCGGCGACGGCTCGCTCGCGTGGGCCTACCAGTTCACGCCGCACGACAACTGGGACTACGACGCGGTCTCCAGCATGGTCCTGGTCGACCTCAAGATCGGCGGCCAGACGCGGAAGGCGCTGGTCACCTTCAACAAGAACGGGTTCCAGTACACGCTCGACCGCGCCACCGGGGAGGTGCTCGCCGCCCCGCCCTACGTGCAGGTGACCTGGGCCAAGAGCATCGATCTCAAGACCGGCAAGCCGGTGCTGGATTCCACCAAGCAGACCGGCGCCTCCAAGGGCAACGTGAAGGGCGTGTGCCCCAGCCTCGAGGGCGGGGTGAGCCCGGCGTCGCCCCCCGCGTACTCGCCCCGGACGGGGTGGTTCTACACCTCGACCAACAACATGTGCATGGACTATGCGGCGGTCCCGGTGCAGCACTTCCGCGGCGTGCCCTTCATCGGCGCGGGCACGCCCTACTACGCGGGCCCCGGCGGCCACCTCGGCGCGTTCATGGCCTGGGACGCGACGACGGGCAAGAAGGTCTGGGAGGACAAGGAGCACTTCCCCAACTGGAGCGGGGCGCTGGTCACCGCCGGTGACGTCGCCTTCTACGGCACGCTGGACGGTTGGTTCAAGGCGGTGGACGCGAAGACCGGCAAGCTGCTCTCCAAGTTCAAGGTGGGCTCCGGTGTCGTGGGCAATCCGATCACCTACCGCGGCCCTGACGGCAAGCAGTACGTAGCGGTCTATGCCGGCATCGGTGGCGACTGGTTCCTGCTCGCGGGCGACGTCCGCTCCGACGATCCCGCGGACGTCCGCCCGCCGTCCGATCCCTACAAGGACATCGGGCGGCACACCAGCCAGGGCGGCATCGTCTGGATCTTCGGGCTCTGACCGAGAGGATGACAACCATGCCAACCAGCAGACACGTCATCGCGCTTGTCACGGCCACCATAGTTGCCGGGGCTGGCTGCAAAGCAGGGGGAGGGACCAAGGGCCAAGCCACCGGACCCGAGGTCAAGGCCGAGGACCGCATCCCCGCCGGCGGCGTCTACCCGGCCGCCAATGCACTCAGTGCTCCGCGTCCGGCCAAGCTCGACCCCAATGCCGGTGCCACCCTGTTCGGCTCGATGAACTGCGACGGCTGTCACGGCGGCGGTGCCATCGGCTGGGTGGGCCCCAGCCTGGTCGATGGCCGCTGGCGTTACGGCGGAACAGACGAGGACATATTCACCTCCATTTACTACGGGCGACCAAAGGGAATGCCGGCGTACGGCGGCGTAATCGGCACCGACGGCGTGTGGACGCTGGTGGGCTACATCAAGGCCCAGGCGGTTCCACCCGTCGTTCCGACCACCTCCTGGTTACCCGGCGGCAACGCTGCTCCCACGCCGCCCGCGGCCGCGGCACCGGCGGCTGCCGCTCCCGCCGCGCCCCCAGCCGAGGCGGCGGTATCGCCGGACCAGATGCCGGCCAAGTACGGCTGCACTGCGTGTCACGCGGTCGACCACAAGGTGATCGGCCCATCCTTCAATGACGTCGCCGCCAGGTACCGGGGGAAGGATGTCGAGGCTGCGCTGGTCGAGAAAGTGAAGAAGGGCGGAGCCGGAGTCTGGGGCCAGACTCCGATGACTCCCAACCCGCAGGTACCGGACCCCGACCTGCGCGCCCTCGTCCAGTGGATTCTGACGCTAAAGTAGTCGCGAACGCCTCGTCCGAGGACGCTACGATTCGCATTCCACCGGGGAGACGATCTGATGCGCACCATCTCACGAGTGTTGCTGGTCCCGATTCTCCTCCTGGGCGTGGTTGGCCTGACCGCGAGCGACGCGGTCGCGCAAGATCTGGGCGGCGAGTGGCGGGCGAAGCTCCAGTTCAGCAGCGGCGCGTTCGCCCCGATCAAAGACCTGGAGTTCATGTACGTGTTCAACCTGGGCGGCACGATGACCGAGTCATCGAACTACGACGCGTCGCCACCGGTGCCGCCGGCATACGGGATTTGGCGGAAGGTCGGGACCCGGGAGTTCGAGGCCAAGTACGAGTTCTATGTGACCAAGGCTCCTGCGGCGTTCGATGAGATCGTCAAGGGCGGCGGCTGGGGTCCGGCGGGCCGCGGCGTGTTTGTGGAACGGATCACGGTTTCCGCGGACGGCAAGTCGTTCACCTCGAAGATCAAGTACGATCAGTTTGATACCGCGGGCAAGCCGGGCGAGGGTGGCGGTGAGGCCACGGGGAAGGGTGTGCGGCTGACGTTCTGAGAGGGGAAACCACGGCGGAGCATTTGCACGCCCGAGCAGGAAGTCGGGACGATCAGTCATTGGCGGAAACAGTCCCTCCTGGCACAATGATGCTCGCGCAATTGAGTCGCCAGCCATCTGCCGGAGGTGAATAATGAGCCGTCGTTCCGAAGCCCTTGCCGCCCGTCTCGAACAGGGGGCCCGTGCCCTCGCTGCCTTCGCGAGCACCCTCACCGACGCGGAGTGGCACACCCGGATTCCCAAGGATGGGCGCAAGGTCGGCGTCGTGGTGCATCACGTCGCCACCATGTACCCGCTGGAGATCCAGTTGGCCCAGTTGCTTGGGGCAGGAAAGCCGGTGGTGGGCGTAACGTGGGATGTGGTCCACGAGATGAATGCCGAGCACGCCCAGGAGTATGATGCCGTCACGACGGAGGCGGCATTGAATCTGCTCCGGCGCAACAGCACGGCCGCCGCGGCTGCAATCCGGGCTCTCAGCGATGAGGAGCTCGATCGCGCGGCTCCGGTATCCCTCAACTCCGATGCCCCGCTTACCTGCCAGTTCATGCTGGAGGATCACGCCGTCCGGCATAGTTATCACCACCAGGCCGCTATCCGGCG
>Ga0307310_10000108_pt1 | contig 21470 bp, 20 predicted proteins | sample ER_DNA_197_FD_194502 | JGI IMG/M metagenome (GOLD analysis project Ga0307310, IMG submission 194502) | Bulk soil microbial communities from the East River watershed near Crested Butte, Colorado, United States - ER_DNA_197 | ecosystem: Environmental > Terrestrial > Soil > Floodplain | place...
GTCCTCGCGGCGCTGAAGACGAAGCTCGGTGCCGGGGGACCAGGATCGCTGGGTCCGGGGCTGGAGCTGATGAGCGCGATGGAGGGCCGGATGCGGACCGATCTCTCCGCGGTCGATCTCTTCCTCCTGATGGGCCACCTGGGGTCCGATCGCCGAATCGAGCTGAGCGAGGACGAGATCCTCCAGGCGACCACCAATACGATCGGGCAGTACGTCCTCGCGGTCATTGGCCGGGCGACCCCGAGCGACTATGAGCCGCTGAAGGCCTACATCCGGGAGCGCCTCGACGAGCCGATCGCGAAGCGTGCCTCGCCCGCTCCCTAGGCCACCAGCCAGCGCCGCGCTCGCCGCCTAGAATCGAGGGATGACCCCCACGGATCAGCGCGATGCGCACCTGCGCGCCATCCTGCGCCAGCTCCCGCCCTCGCCGGGCGTGTACCTCATGAAGGACGAGGGCGCTCGCGTGCTGTACGTCGGCAAGGCGGACAGCCTCCGCAGCCGGGTGCGCAGCTACTTCGGGAGCAAGGACCCGCTCGATGCCCGCATCGCGCGGATGACCCGCGAGGTCGCCGACATCGACTACATCCTGACCGATACGGTCAGCGAGGCGTTCCTGCTCGAGAACAACCTGATCAAGGAGCATCGGCCCCGGTTCAATATCCGGCTCCGGGACGACAAGAGCTATCCCTTCGTGAAGATCACGCTGGGAGAGGACTTTCCTCGGATTGTGCGGACCCGGAAGCTGGCCAGGGACGGAAGCCGCTACTTCGGGCCATACGCGTCCGCAACGAGCGTCGACGAGACCCTGAAGCTGCTCCGCAAGATCTTCCCGTTCCGCACCTGCAATCTCGAGATCCCCGACGGGAAGCGGGTCCTCGAGCGGCCCTGCCTCCTGTATTACATCAAGCGCTGCCAGGGGCCTTGCATCCAGGCAATCGAGAAGGCGGAGTACCGCGCCACGATCGATCGCATCGTCGACTTCCTGGACGGTCGGCAGGAGCCGATCGCCGCCGACCTGCGGCGCGAGATGCTCGAGAGCTCCGCCGCCCTGCAGTACGAGGCTGCGGCCGTCTCCCGCGACAAGCTGCGCGCGGTCGAGCGCACGATGGAGCAGCAGAAGATGGCCGCCTACAGCCGGGTCGAGGAGGACCTGATCGGCATGGCGCGCGAGGAGGAAGAGGCCTGCCTCCAGGTCCTCCAGGTCCGCAACGGCAAGATGATCGGGCGCGAGCACTTCATCGTGACCGGGGCGCGCGACGTGGCCGATGCGGAGGTGCTCGGCTCGTTCCTGCTCCAGTACTACGCGTCGACCCCCGCGATCCCGCGCCAGGTCCTCGTCCCGGCGGTTCCGGCCGATGCCGACGACCTCGCGGCGTTTCTGTCCGAGCGCCGGGGCTCGCGTGTCACGGTCGACGTCCCGCAGCGCGGAGAGAAGCGCCGTCTCCTCGCGCTGGCGACCCAGAATGCGGTCGAGGCTCTCGGGAAGGAACGCGCCGAGTGGCTGGCGGACGACCGGAAGCGTGACGAGGCGCTCGTCGAGCTGGCGGAGGCGCTCGAGCTGCCACGCCCTCCGGAGCGGATCGAGTGCTATGACATGAGCAATATCCAGGGGACCGCCGCCGTCGGCTCGATGGTCGTGTTCATCAACGGCCGCCCCGAGCCGCGCGAGTATCGGCGCTTCAGGATCCGATCCGGCGACACCCCGGATGACTTCCGGATGATGGGCGAGGTGCTGCGCCGGCGCCTCAGCCGCGCGGCGAAGCTCCGAGCGGAAACGGGATACCTCTCGCTGGCCGAGGTCGGGGCCGACGAGACTGCGGAGGGCGACACCGGCGAGCCGGTCGAGGATGCCGTCCGCACGACGCAGCCGCGCGACGGCGGCTGGGCGTTGCCCGACCTCGTGATCGTCGACGGCGGCAAGGGCCAGCTCTCGACCGCCGTGGGCGTGCTCGACGAGCTCAAGCTGGCGGATCTTCCGGTCGCCGGGCTGGCCAAGCGCTTCGAGGAGCTCTACCTGCCGCGGCGCTCTGCTCCGATCGTGCTGCCACGCAACAGCCAGGGGCTCTACCTCGTGCAGCGCATCCGGGACGAGGCGCACCGCTTTGCCATCACCTATCACCGCGAGCTGCGCGGCAAGCGCGCGCTGCACAGCGTGTTTGACGAGGTGGAGGGGATCGGTCCCGCACGGAAGAAGGCGCTGCTGCGGAGATTCGGCAGCGTCCGGCGGATCCGGGAAGCATCGGTCGAGGAGGTGGCGGAGACGCCGGGGGTCAACCGGGAGCTGGCCGAGCGCCTGAAGAGCCACCTCTCCCGAGAGGGGATGCTGGCCTAGTCCGCGCGTTGCAGCCTGGTGAGCGCGAACCTATAATCGCCGCGCCCCGCCGCTGTGAGAGCGGGGCGTTTCGTGTCCGCCATTGCGAGAGGACGAGCTCAGCCGACATGACCTGGCGACGCGCGGCCCCCTGGGTGATCCTGGTGATCAGCCTCTTCGCGCTCTTCGTCGACCTGCCGCGCAAGACGCTCCACATCGATTGCGCCCGGGTCAACCTGCCCGGCTGCGACATGCACAGCACCCTCGGCCTCGACCTGCAGGGCGGAGTGCGGGTGACCCTCCAGATCACGCCGCAGTCCGGGGCGAAGATCACCGACCAGCAGGTCGAGGTGGCGCGCAACATCCTGGAGAAGCGCGTCGCGGGGATCGGCGTCTCCGAGCCCCAGGTGCGCACCGAGGTTGCGGGCGACGGCACGCAGCGGATCGTGGTCGAGGTGCCCGGCGTCAGCAACCCGCAGCAGGTGCGCGACCTGGTCGGCTCGACCGGCCAGCTGCAGTTCCTCGACCCGCAGGGGCAGACCCTGGCGGAGTCGCAGGACGTCAAGCAGCTGATCACCGACGGGACCGTCAAGGTCCTCTTCGACGGGAGCCAGATCGAGTCCGATACCGTCGCGCCCGACGCCGACCGCGGCGGCGCGATCGGCGTCAGCTTCACGCTGAAGGACCAGGGCCGGACGACGTGGTGCAGCTTCACGACGGCGAACGTCGGCAATCCCGGCCCGATTGCCCTCGATGGCAAGGTGATCACGACCCCCACCATCCAGTCCGCAATCTGTGGCGGACAGACGATCATCACCGTCGGCCGGGGAGCCGATGCCGAGGTCCAGCGCACCAACCTCTACAACACGCTCCGGTTCGGCGCCCTGCCGGTCTCCCTGAGCGAGGCCGGTGTTGCCCAGGTCGCTCCCACCCTGGGCGCGAACTTCTTGGTCCAGGCGCTCGTTGCGGGCGGCGTCGGTCTTTTGCTGGTCCTCTTCTTCATGATCGCGTACTACCGCGTGCCGGGCGTGCTCGCGGCCCTGGCGCTCATCTTCTACACGCTCGTCGTGTACGCCATCTTCCGCCTCATCGGCGTGACGCTGACGCTGGCGGGCGTCGCCGCCTTCATCCTCTCGATCGGCATGGCGGTCGACGCCAATATCCTCATCTTCGAGCGGATGAAGGAGGAGATCAGGGCGGGCAAGACCCTCGGCCCGGCGATCGAGGCCGGCTTCAACCGCGCGTGGTCGAGCATCCTGGACTCAAACGTGAGCTCGCTCCTGGTGGCCGGGTGGCTGTACTGGCAAGGAACGACCGCGGTGCGCGGCTTCGCCCTGGTCCTGATCGTCGGCGTTCTCGTCTCGATGTTCAGTGCGGTCACGGTGACCCGAACGATGCTGCGCTACGTCGTCCGGACCGACTGGGGCCGCCGCCTCGAGCTCTATCACGTGGAGCGCTGACCGGTGTACGACGTCGTCGGGAAGCGCAACTGGTACTTCGCGCTCAGCGCCCTGCTCACGATCCCCGGTCTCGTCTTCATCATCCTCGGGGGGCTGAAGCCCTCGATCGATTTCACGGGCGGAACGGTCTGGCAGGCGCGCTACGAATCAAAGCCGTCGGCCGATGAGATGAAGGCCGCGCTCACATCCGTCGGTCACCCCGATGCCCAGGTCCGGCAGGTCGACAACGGCTACCTCGAGATCCGGACCGAGCCGATCGATCTCGCCCCGGCGCCGACGCCGATTCCGACGCCCGCACCCACTCAATCGGGGCTTCCGACCTCCAGCGGGGCGTCCGCCTCCGGCACGCCAGCGCCATCGGGCTCGCCGGCTCCGTCTGCATCGGCCGGCGCGAGCGCTGCAGCGGGCGGGGCCAGCCCAGGCCCGAGCGCCAGCCCCCCGACCGTCGTCAAGGGAACGGAGTTCGCGGCGCTGCAGGAGAAGCTGGTCGCCCGGTTCGGCCCGGGCGATCCGCGCAGCGTCACGACCGTCGGGCCGATCATCGGACTGGAGCTGATCCGCAGCTCGGCGATCCTGATCATCATCGGGGAGCTGTTCATCCTCGGGTACCTCTGGGTTCGCTTCGGGTTCCGATTCGGCACCGCCGCGATCGTCGCCCTGCTCCACGACGTGGTCGTGGTGGTCGGGATCTTCGCGATCCTCGGCTACTTCTTCGGCCTCGAGTTCGACGCCCTCTTCGTGACCGCCCTGCTGACGATCATCGGCTTCAGCGTGCACGACACGATCGTCGTGTTCGACCGGATCCGCGAGAACCGGGTGCGGCACGCCGGAGAGCCGTTTGGCGCGATCGTGAACCACTCGATCCTGCAGACGATCGGGCGCTCCATCAACACCTCGCTAACGGTCATCGTGACGCTGACCGCACTGCTCCTGCTGGGGCCCGCGACGATCCGCACCTTCACCCTGGCCCTGCTCCTCGGCGTCGTGTCGGGAACGTACTCCTCGATCTTCAACGCCAGCCAGCTGCTCGTGGTCTGGTACGAGTGGGACGCAAAGCGACGGGCCACTCGATCCGCCGCGCGCACGGTGAAGGCGACCGGGCGGTAGGCGACCGCCGGATCCCTCCGACTCCTCGAGAGGTCTGCGCAATCGGTAACCGCCCGGTAAGCGCCAGCCGGTAGGATGCCGTCGTGATCCCGCCACGCCTCGAGTGGCTCCTGCCCGAGCCGCGCCTCGACCCGCCGGCCTTCGCCGGCTTCGATGCGCCGGTGGCCACGCTGCTGGCTCGTCGCGGCTTCGCCAACGATGCCCAGCTGGATCGGTTCCTCAACGCGGGCCTCGGGGCCCTGCACGACGTCAGCGTGATGGCGGATGCGACGCTCGCGATCGACCGCATCGACGCGGCGATCGCCGCAGGTGAGCGGATCGCCATCTGGGGCGATTACGACGCCGACGGAATGACCGCCATCGTGGTCTGGGTGGTCGCCCTCCGATCGCTCGGAGTCGAGGCGCTCCGTTACGTCCCATCGCGGCTGGCCGAGGGCTACGGGCTCTCGGTGGCCGGCCTCGAGCGGCTCGCCAGCGACGGCGCGCGGCTCGTGATCACCTGCGACTGTGGGATCCGGAACGTCGCGGAGGTCGAGACGGCGCGGGCCCTCGGAATCGACGTGATCGTCACCGATCACCATCTGCCAGGCCCGACCCTGCCGAACGCAGTCGCCGTCGTCGATCCCCATCGCCACGACTGTCCGTATCCCGATCTCGACCTGACCGGTGCCGGGCTCGCCTACAAGCTGGCGAGCGCACTGCTCGCGCGGCGGGGGATCGGCCCCGAGGGCCTGGCTGCCATCGCCGCGATCGGCACGGTAGCCGACATGGCCCCGATGATCGGCGAGAGTCGAGCGATCGTGCGCCTCGGCCTGGCGGAGCTGGCCGCGACCTCGAGCCCCGGGCTGCGATCCCTGCTCGCCCGAGCGCTGGAGCATCCGAACGCGCCGACGGCGCGCGACCTCGGGTTCGCCATCGCGCCGCGGCTGAACGCGGCCGGCCGGATCGCGGAGGCTGAGCTCGCCATCTCGCTCCTGCTGGCAGTGGATGCGAATGAGGCGGAAGGGATCGCAGACGAGCTCGAGGCGATCCACCGCCAGCGCAAGGAGATGACCGCCCTCGCCGTCGAAGAGGCACGCGCCATGGCTTCCGGCCGGGAGGGGACCGGACCGCTGCTGCTGCGCGGCGACGGCTGGGCCGCGGGCATCGTGGGGCTGGTCGCTGGACGGCTGGCCGACAGCCTGGCGCGGCCTGTTGCCGTCGCCACGCTCGTGGATGGCGAGGTTCGCGGGTCGATCCGCGGACCGGCCGACTTTCACATCGCGGCCGCCCTGGAGGCGTGCGGCGCCCATCTCACGAAACGCGGCGGGCACGCTCAGGCAGGGGGGTTCAGCCTCGAGGCGGCGGACTGGGAGTCCTTCGCGGCCGCGTTTGCCGCGCTTCCACGGCCATTTCCGATCGACCCGCTCGTGGCCGTGGAGCTGCCCGACCGGGTGACGATCGACCTGGTCCTGTCGGGCCGACACCTCGATTGGGCACTCGCCACCCAGATCGAGCGGTTGGCACCCTATGGCCCCGGGCACGTCGAGCCGATCCTGGCGGTGACCGGCCTGCGCCTGGTCGAAGCGCGGCGCGTCGGCGACGAAGGCCGCCACCTCGCCCTGCGACTGCTGAAGGGCAGCGAGACATTCGATGCCATCGCCTTCGGCGCCCCCGCCGATCGGCCGCTGCCGGCAGAGGGCGATCCGCTCGACCTCGTCGGCACGTTGGAGCGGGATACGTTCGGCGGCATTCCGCGTCTCCGGCTGCGTCTCCTCGACTACGCGCACAGCGCGGCGAGCCCGTTGCGGGGTCGTCGGATCCCCGTGACGCCTCCTGTGCCGGCTGCGGCGTGAGCGAATCGGCGGCGGGAGGCTCCCTGGCGCGGCTCCGCGCCCGCGTCGCGGAGGTTGGTGCGCCGCTCTGCGTCGGGATCGATCCGCACCCGGATCGTTTGCCGCAGGGCTTCGGTCCCGACGCACGGGGCATCGAGCGCTTCGCGCGCGGCGTGCTGGAGGCGGTCAGCGAGTTCGCCGCGGCGGTCAAGCTGAACGTGGCCTTCTACGAGGCGCTCGGATCCGATGGCTGGCGCGCGCTCGAGCGCGTTCGGGCCGAGATCCCCGCAGAGATCTTCTGCATCCTCGATGGCAAGCGGGGTGACATCGGCTCGACGGCGGAGCGGTATGCCGCGGGCCTCCTGGGTCATCTTGCGGCCGACGCGGTGACCCTCTCGCCGTACCTCGGCGAGGACGCCGTCGAGCCGTTCCTCGCCTACCCGGGGCGGATGGTCTACCTGCTCGCGCGCACGAGCAATCCGAGCGCGGCGCAGCTCCAGGGACTGCCCGCGGACGGTCGGCCGCTCTTCGAGCGGGTCGCGCTGTGGGCCGCCGAGCGGTGGCCGGACGGCCGCGTCGGCCTCGTGGTGGGCGCGACCGCGCCGGCGGAGCTCGAGCGCGTTCGATCCATCGCGCCCGGCCCCGGCTTCCTGGTGCCCGGGGTCGGGGAGCAGGGCGGGGACCTGGTCGCCGCCGTGCGGCACTGCAACGGGCGAGCGGCGCCCGGACTGGTGTCGATCTCGCGAGCGATCTCGGAGGCCTCGCGCGGAGCCGATTGGCGGGAAGCGGCCGGCGCGGCGGCGAAAGAGACCCTGCAGCGCATGAAGGAGGCCGGTGCTACACTCGCCGTCTAGTTAGATCGGAGGCGGAAGACATGCCGGTTCCCGGCCCGTGGGAGCTCATCCTGCTGCTGGTGATCGTGCTGATCATCTTCGGGCCTGGCAAGCTGCCCGATATCGGGAATGCCATCGGTCGCGGGATCCGCGAATTCCGCAAGGCCTCCAACGAGATCGAAGAGTCGATCCGCGGCGAGCCCAAGCGCCCATCGGAGGATCGACCGGCCTCCGGCGACAGCGGCGAAGCCAAGTAACCTCCGCCCTGCAGCCGCCGGGCCGACCGCGATTTCCGAGGACGTTGATCGCCCGTGACTGACGACGCGGCGACGATGAGCCTCATCGAGCATCTCGAGGAGCTCCGCCGCCGCCTCATCATCAGCGTCGCGGCCATTGTGGTGGGCGCCGTGATCGGCTTCTTCCTCTCGGAGCCGGTGCTCGCCCTCCTGCGGCAGCCGCTCCCTGACGCGCATCGGACCCTGATCGTCACCAGCCTGACCGATGCCTTCGCCGTCCGGCTGAAGATCTCCGGCTTCCTGGGGATCGCGCTGGCGATGCCGGTGATCCTCTACCAGGTCTGGCGTTTCGTGACGCCCGGCCTCACCCGCAGGGAGCGTCGCCTGATCTGGCCCCTGATGCTCGTCGCCCTGGCGCTCTTTGCGCTGGGCATGTTCATCGGCTACGTGATCATCCCGTACGCGATCACCTTTCTCCTCTCGTTCGCGATGGAGGGGGTCGAGCCCTTTCTGACCCTGCCCGAGTACGTCGGCTTTGTGACGACGATGATGATCGTCTTCGGTCTCGTGTTCGAGTTCCCGATCCTGCTGATCGCGCTCGCGCGGGTGGGGATCATCGACCACCGGCGACTGGCGCGCAGCCGGCGCTGGACGATCGTGGGGATCGTCATCTTCGCGATCGTGGCGACACCGGGAGGAGACCCGATCTCGCCGTTGATCCTGTCGAGCGTGATGTACCTGCTCTTCGAGGGTTCGCTGCTCGCCATTCGCCTCATGCGCCGCTGACGCCCATGTCGAGCGTGCTGCTGCTGAGCGATGTGGCGATGGCCGCCCACGAATCGCGCGGCCACCCGGAGCGTCCTGCCCGCCTGGCGGCTGCGATCGCGGGCGTCGAGGACGCTGCGCGGGCGGTCGGCGCTGAGCTGGAGGTCGCGCGGGTCACGCCGGCCGACGACGAGACGCTGCTGCGGATCCACACCCCGGGTCACCTCGCCCGCCTCGCGACGATGGCCGCGGCCGGCGGCGGCTGGCTCGACCCGGACACGTACGTCGTCGCGACGTCGATTGACACCGCACGACTTGCCGCTGGCGCGACCGTCGAGGCTGCGCACGCAGCCGCGCTCGGCCGGGCCGGGGTCGCCTTTGCGGTGGTCCGTCCGCCCGGCCACCACGCCGCCCGCGACCGCGGGGCCGGCTTCTGCCTTCTCAACAACATTGCGATCGCGATTGCCGCCCTGCGTGCCTCCGGGTCGGCCGCGCGCGTGGCGGTGGTCGATTGGGACGTCCACCATGGCGATGGGACGCAGGCCCTTTTCGACGCCGATCCCGAGCTCTGCTACGCCTCCACGCACCAGTCGCCGTTCTACCCGGGCACCGGTGACGAAGCCGATCGTGGGCGGGGGACCGCCGTCGGGACCAAGCACAACCGACCCCTTGCCGCGGGCAGCGGCGACGAGCTCTTCGTTTCCGCGTGGACGGAAGAGCTCCTGCCGGCCGTGGAGGCGTTCCGGCCCGATGCCATCTGCGTGTCGGCAGGGTACGACGCCCATCGCGACGATCCTCTCGCCGGGCTGGAGGTGACCGAGGCCGGCTACGCCGCGGTGGCGGAGGCGCTCGGGGCCTGCGCCAGCCGGCTGGGGCTGCCCGGCGTCGCGCTCACGCTGGAGGGCGGCTACGATCTCCGCGCTCTGCAGACCTCGGTCGCCGCCTCAGTCGCGGGGCTGCTGGCAGGGCTGGCCGAAGGCTATACTCCGGACCAATCCGTGCGGGGTGCGCAAGGTGGCGCGAGCTGAGACAACCGCCGCGCCGGCGGCGGGCCGAGAGCGGCAGAGGACGTCGAGCCACGTCACGCCCGCGGATCGGGGCCAGGTCCTGGTCATCACGGGTCTCTCCGGGGCCGGGAAGAGCCAGGCCAGCAAGATCCTCGAGGATCTCGGCTATTACTGCATCGACAATCTCCCGCCCGATCTCCTCGACGGCTTCATCGCGCTTCGCCAGAGCGAGCCCGCGCGCTTCCGTCGCGTGGCACTGGTGCTCGACATCCGCGCCGGCGATCCGGCGCCCGCCATCGATCGGGCGGGCCACGTCCTGGCAGGCATCGGGGCGCCCTTCTCGGTCGCGTATCTCGAGGCCAGCGACGCGAGCTTGGTGAGCCGGTTCAGCGAGACGCGGCACCGCCATCCGCTGCAGGACGCGGACGGCATCGAGGCCGGCATCGCCGAGGAGCGTCGCCGGCTGCGCGCGACCCGTGAGCGTGCTGACCACGTGATCGATACCAGCGGGCTGTCGATCGGGCAGCTCAAGGAGCGTCTCTTCGACCTCGTTCCGCATGACGCGGCGGTCGACCTGCTCCGCGTCGACATCGTCACCTTCGGCTTCAAGCGTGGCATCCCGCTCGAGGCGGATCTGGTCTTCGACGTCCGCTTCCTCACCAACCCGTATTGGCAGCCGGAGCTGAAGGGGCTCTCGGGGCTCGAGGCGCCGGTCCGCGAGTACGTGCTCGGGCAACCGGCGGCGGAGCGCTTCCTGCAGCTCGTCGTCGAGCTGCTCGAGCTGACCGTTCCGGCGTATCGCGCCGAGGGAAAGCAGCAGCTCCGAATCGCCCTCGGATGTACGGGCGGCTATCACCGCTCGATCGTGCTCGCCGAGGAGCTCGCGCGTCGCGTTTCGAGCCTGCCCGGCGCGGCCGTCACCGTGATCCACCGCGAGCTCCCGCGATGAGGCCTCGTCTCCCGCGCTGGCTCTACCCGGGGATGCACCTGAAGCGATGGCTCGTGCTCGTCTTCCTCGGCATCGTGATTCTCGGCCTGGGCGCGGCGGTCTACCTGATCGATGTCTACCGCAGGAACGCCGCGGACGAGATTCCAGTCGTCTACTACCTGACCGGTGCCTGGCTGGAGCGACCGGTGCGCGCCGCCGTGTTCGGATCGGTCGGTGCGATCCTCACCGTGCTCGGCGTGTGGGGCCTGATGCGCAGCGTCGTCTCGCCGTTCGTCGGTCGTGGCGACTCGGTCATGGAGGTGCTCTACACGAAGCGCTACCTGGCGCGCGGGCCGCGGATCGTCGCGCTCGGCGGGGGGACCGGGCTTTCGACCCTGCTGCGCGGGCTGAAGGGCTACTCGGCGAACATCACCGCCGTGGTGGCAGTCGCCGACGACGGCGGCAGCAGCGGACGGCTGCGGGCGCAGCTCGGCATCGTGCCGCCGGGCGATATTCGCAACTGCATCGCGGCGCTGGCCGACGCCGAGCCGCTGATGACCCAGCTCATGCAGTACCGATTCCCACCTGGCTCGGGGCTCGACGACCATGCCTTCGGCAACCTCTTCATTGCCGCCATGACCGCCGTCACTGGCGATTTCGAGGAGGCGGTCCGCGAGTCGAACCGGGTCCTCGCGGTCAGGGGCCAGGTGCTGCCGGCCACCAGCGTCCCGCTCAATCTCTCAGCACGGCTCCTGTCGGGGCGCACCCTCACCGGGCAGGCGGCCATCACCCGCGCAGACGAGCCGATCGAGCAGGTCTTCATCGAGCCATCCGACGTGCGCGCGACGAGCGAGGCGCTCGAGCGGATCCTGGAGGCGGACCTGGTGGTGATCGGTCCGGGGAGCCTCTTCTCGAGCGTCCTCCCGAACCTGCTGATCGGCGATATCCGCGACGCGGTGAGCGCCTCGAATGCCGTTCGCGTGTACGTGATGAACGTCGCCACGCAGCCGGGCGAAACGAACCACTTCACCGCCGCGGCCCATCTCAAGGTGCTCTACGAGCATGTCGGCGACGACCTGTTCGACTACGTGCTGGTGAACCACAGCCGCCAGGCGCGTCGGCCCGAGGGCTGGCTGGGCGAGCCGGTCGAGATCGACGCGCGGAAGCTGGAGGAGCTCCCGGTCGTCATCATCGAAGAGGACCTGGTCGACGCAGCGAACGCGCACCGCCACGATCCCGCCAAGCTGGCGACCGCACTGATGCGCCTCCAGCAGGAGGATCAGGTCCAACGCCCACGACAGCGCCGCCTCCGCCGGACCAGCGCATCAGTCGGCTGACGGAAGATCCCCGATGCTGCTCGCCGGCGAGGTGAAGGGAGAGCTCGCCCGGATCCACCCGGCGCGCAGCTGCTGCCGAATGGCGGAGCTGGCCGGACTGCTCTACGGGGACCGACCGGCGAGTGGGGGAGTCCGCACCTTCGACCACGCAACGGCACGGACCGTCATGCATCTCGCCGCGTCGGTCGGCCTGCACGCCGGCGCTCCACCCGGAGCGGTCGTCGGCCAGCCTGGTTCCCCGCGGGCGAGGCATCACCTCCAGGTGCGGCTCGAGCCGGACGTCGCGCGGCGATGGCAGTGGAGCGAGGCAGCTGCCTGCGATCGACGCTCATTCCTGCGTGGTGTCCTGCTCGGCAGCGCGTCCCTCTCGCTCGGCCCTCGCGGGTCGCACGTCGAGTTCGTCTTCCGCCACGCCCGGGATGCCGCCGCCCTCCGTCGCCACCTGGGGGAATCAGGCGTGCGGGCCGCTCGCCTGCTGCGTCGGGACCGGCATGTCGTCTACCTCAAGGGACAGGAGGAGGTGGCCACCCTGCTGCGCCTGGCCGGCGCCAACCGGGCGCTGCTCGACTTCGAGACTGACCGGGTCGGCCGCGACGTCCGCAACCGCGTCAATCGCCTGCTGAATGCCGAAGAGGCGAACCTGGGGCGGACCGTGCGCGCCGCGGACCGCCAGCTGCACGCGATCGCACAGCTGGTCTCGTCGGGTCGCCTCGACAGCCTGCCGCGCGGTCTGCGCGAGGCGGCTGCCGAGCGCCGGGTCCATCCCGACGCGGATCTCGACACGCTCGCGACGGGTCTCAGCATCAGCCGCTCAGCGGCCAACCATCGGCTTCGCCGGCTCGTCGAGCTGGCCGCTGCCGATGCCGGATAGCGGTTCCACCGTGAGGACGCCGCTCGTCATCGGCAACTGGAAGATGAATCCGGCGTCGATGGACGCGGCGCTCGAGCTCGCGGGCGGGGTTCGAGCGGGCGCAGAAGGACTAACCGATGCGATCGCGGTCGTCTGCCCACCGGCGATCTGGCTGCGGGCGGTGGCAGATAGCCTCGAGGGCGGGCCGGTGAAGATCGGCGCGCAGACCATGCATGCCGAGGAGGGTGGCGCATTCACCGGCGAGATCTCGCCGCTCATGCTGACGGGCCTCGCCGAGTACGTGATCATCGGTCACTCCGAGCGGCGCCAGTACGCCTGCGAGACGGATCAGACGGTCGCGGCGAAGGTCGCGAGCGCCGTTCGGCACGGCCTGCGTCCGATCCTGGCCCTCGGCGAACGGGCCGACGAGCGCGCCGCGGGCGCCACGGAAGCCGTGATCGATCGGCAGCTGCGGATCGGCCTATCCCGGGTCGACCGGCTCGGGGGCAGCCGGCTGGTGATCGCGTATGAGCCGGTCTGGGCGATCGGCAGCGGTGAGCCTGCATTCCCGGCCGATGCCCAGGCGGTCGCTTCGGAGATCCGCGGCACCCTCCGCGAGCTCGATCCCGACGCGGCGGACGAGATCGCGATCCTGTACGGGGGAAGCGTCACACCGGAGAACGCGGCTGCCTTCTTCGAGCAGCCGGAGATCGATGGCGCCCTGGTCGGCGGCTCCTGCCTCGACGCCGGGGGGTTCGGCGCGATCCTGCAGCTCGCGGCGCGGTCCGCACATTGAGGGCGGTGCGCCCCCGTCCGGTGGTGCTGTGTGTGCTCGACGGCTTTGGCCTGAACGACGACCCCGACAGAAACGCCGCGCTGTCGGCGCGGATGCCGGCGTGGGATCGCCTCACCGCCGCGTGGCCCACGAGCCGTCTTGTCGCGTCCGGGGAAGCGGTCGGGCTTCCCGCCGGCCAGATGGGTAACTCGGAGGTCGGTCACCTCAACCTGGGTGCGGGCTTCCCGGTGATCCAGGATCTGCCGCGTATCAACCGCGCGATCGCCGACGGGACGTTCTACGACAACGCCGCGCTCCTCGCAGCCGTGAACCACGCCCTCGAGGGCGGCGGCCGCGTCCACCTGCTCGGCCTCATCGGCCCCGGCGGGATCCACGCGGTCGACGAGCAGATCGTCGCCATGGCGGAGCTGGCGCGGCGTCGCGGCCTGCCCGGCGAACGTGTGCTGCTCCATGCCTTCACCGATGGGCGGGATACCCCACCCCGGTCCGCCGGGACGCTCCTGCCGGCGCTGGAAGCGACCCTCGCCGGGCGAGCGACGGTTGCCACGGTGAGCGGCCGGTACTTCGCGATGGACCGCGACGAACGCTGGGAGCGCACGAAGCGAGCGTGGGATGCAATCGTGCACGGGGAGGGACTCCGAGCCGATTCCGCCCTCGCGGCGGTCGAGCAGGCCTACGCCCGCGACGTGAGCGACGAGTTCATCGAGCCCACCCTCGTTCGGGACGGCGCATCGGTGGAGGACGGCGATGCTGTGGTCCACATGAACTTCCGCGCGGACCGCGCACGCCAGCTGATGGCCGCCTTCGCGCTGCCGGACCTCGACGCGTTCGACCGCGGCCGCCTTCCCACGCGCCTCTCGCTGGCGACCCTGACCGAGTACCGGGCTCACGATGAGCTGCCGGTGAGCGTCGCCTTCCCGCCGATCGAGATCGACTCCCTGCCCGCGTACCTCGCGCGGCTGGGGCTGCGACAGCTCCACATCGGGGAGACGGAGAAGTACGCGCACGTGACCTACTTCTTCAACGGTGGCGTGGAGGCCGAGCTGCCCGGCGAGGACCGCATCCTCGTCCCCTCGAACCGGAGCGTGGCGACCTACGACCAGGCGCCCGAGATGAGCGCGCTGCCGATCACGGACCGATTGCTGGCGGCGATCAGTTCCGGCGACTACGACTTCGCGATCGTCAACTATGCCAACCCGGACATGGTCGGCCACACCGGGGTCTGGGCTGCGGCGGTCCGCGCGCTTGAGGTGATCGACGGCTGTCTCGGCCGGCTCGCCGAGGCGACGCTCGCGGCGGGCGGAGCCCTGCTGATCACCGCCGACCACGGCAACGTCGAGGAGATGCGCGACGCGCAGGGGGCGCCGCAAACGAAGCACACCACCTCGCCCGTTCCCTTCGTGCTCGTGGCCGAGGCGTATAGCGATGCGACGCTGCGCGACGGCATGCTGGCCGACGTCGCACCCACGATCTGCGCGCTGATGGGCCTGCCCGCACCGCCCCAGATGACCGGGACGAGCCTGATCCGCTAGGAGCGTCACACTGATCGGCTTGCTATACTCCGCCGGCCATGGAGACGCCCCTGATCATCGCGCAGATGATCCTTGCGATCGCGCTCATCGCCGCCATTCTCATGCAGCAGCGCGGCACCGGGCTAGGTGGCGCCTTCGGCGGCGAGGTGACCGCCTATCGCAGCCGGCGCGGGATCGAGCGGACCCTCTTCCGACTCACGATCGTGCTCGCCGTGCTCTTCGTCGGCTTCTCGCTGCTCAACCTGGTGAATTTCACGAGCCTCTGAGGCCCCCGTGCTATCATCGGCCGGCCCCGTGCCGAGGTGGCGGAATAGGCAGACGCGCTAGGTTCAGGACCTAGTGACCATTACGGTCGTGTGGGTTCAAGTCCCTCCCTCGGTACCACCCTCCGAGCCCAGGTGGCGGAATTGGTATACGCGTACGTTTGAGGGGCGTATGAGGCAACTCATCCGGGTTCAAGTCCCGGCCTGGGCACCACTTTCCACCAGAACTGTCCGGCCGATCCCGCGCGGGGGTCCTTTCGCGCAGGTGCTAGGCTCACCGCAGCCGGGCGGTTAGCTCAGCCGGTCAGAGCGCCTCGCTTACACCGAGGAGGTCGGGGGTTCGAACCCCTCACCGCCCACCAGCAACCGAGCCCAACCCGAGCACACGGAGCCTTGCAACGATGCCTAGCAGCGTCTGGATCATCCTGATCGTCATCGCGGTCATCGCGCTCTTCCTCGTCTTCACCTACAACGGACTGGTCCGCCTGCGCAACACCGTCGACGAGGCGTGGAACCAGATCAGCGTCCAACTCAAGCGGCGCCACGACCTGATACCCAACCTGGTCAACGCGGTCAAGGGCTACATGAACTTCGAGCAGGAGACCCTGACCAAGGTGGTCGAGGCGCGCAGCGCCGCGGTCAGCGCGCAGTCGGCCGGGCCGTCCAACGCGGGGGCCGCGGCCGCCGCCGAGAACATGCTGACCGGCGCGCTGCGGCAGCTCTTCGCGCTGGTCGAAAACTATCCGGATCTCAAGGCGAACCAGAACGTGCTCGATCTTCAGGAGCAGCTGACCACGACCGAGAACCAGATCGGCTTCTCGCGGCAGCACTACAACAGCAGCGTCCGCGAGTACAACACCGCCATCCAGACCTTCCCGAACGTCGTGCTCGCGGGCATCTTCGGCTTCCGTGGGCGCGACTACTTCCAGATCGAGGAGGCCGACGAGGCGGTCCCGGTCGTCAACCTCGAGACCTGAGCTGATGAGCGCCAGTCCGGCGCCCACCACCTTCTATCGGGAGATCGACCGCAACCGGCGCGAGAGCTGGGTGCTCGTGGCGGCGGTCATCGTCGTCCTCGGGTTGCTCGGCGGGGCGATCGGCGCTGCCACCGGCTACGGTTGGTGGGGCGTGGCCATCGCGGTCGCGGTCGCGATGGTGATGAGCGTCGGCTCCTTCTTTGCCGGCGATGCGCTGGTCCTCGCCTCGAGCGCCGCCCGCCAGGTCGACGTCGGCAACCCGCCCGAGGGCTACCGCCAGCTCGTCAACGTGGTGACCGAGATGTCGCTCGCAGGGGGGATACCGATGCCCCGCGTGCACGTGATCGACGACACCGCGCCGAACGCCTTTGCCACCGGTCGTGACCCACGGCACGCCTCGGTGGCGGTCACCAAGGGGCTGCTCGAGAAGCTCGATCGTGAGCAGCTGCAGGGTGTGCTGGGCCACGAGATGAGCCACATCGGCAACTACGACATCCGCTTCACGCTGCTGGTGGGCGTCCTGGTCGGAAGCATCGCGCTGCTCTCGGACTGGTTCCTTCGCTTCACCTTCTGGGGCGGCGGTCGGAGCCGCAACGACGGCGACCGCCAGGGAGGAGGGGGAGCGGCCGCGATCCTCTTCATCATTGCTCTCGTGTTGGCGGTCCTTGCCCCGCTCATCTCGCGCATGATCCAGCTCGCCGTGAGCAGGAGACGCGAGGCACTCGCCGATGTGAGCGGGGTCGAGCTGACGCGCAACCCGGTGGGTCTTGCGCGGGCATTGCGCACCATCGCCGACGACCCGGAGGTGCTCGAGGTCGCCAACCGCGCGACGCAGCACCTGTACATCGTCAATCCGATCAAGAGCTTCGAGGAGCGAGCGAAGTCGATGTGGGACACCCATCCGCCGATCGCGGAGCGGATTCGGGTCCTCGCGGCCTTGGCCGGCCAGTACGGGCAGCAGCTCCCGGCAGACCTGGGGACCGGAGGCGGGTAGTGCACCAGATACGCGCGGTCATGCTAGAGCGCGTAGGTCTCAGTTAGCGGAACAGCACCATCGTAATCAGCAGATAGACCACAAGCGCGACCACGCCCGCTAATAGGCCGTTCCGAAGTCGCGGATTCATTGACCTCGGCCGTGCAAGTGGTGTGCCCTCAAACTGACCACTACCCGGAGGCGGGATCGGTTGACGGTCAACGGCCGCGATCGGTATCCTCTCCCGGCGGCTGCGTCGGTCCTCAGCGATATCGGCGCCGAGGTAGCTCAGTCGGTAGAGCACCGCCCTGAAGAGGCGGGTGTCGTCAGTTCGATTCTGACCCTCGGCACCAATCGGCAACACGTCGGATCGGTCAAACGGGCGGAAGTGGCTCAGTTGGTAGAGCATCACCTTGCCAAGGTGAGGGTCGCGGGTTCGAGTCCCGTCTTCCGCTCCATTTTCATGCCCGTCCTGCTAGCCTCGACGCGGAGCGCTTGCCCCGTCGTCTAGTGGTAGGACAGCGGACTTTGGATCCGTGAACCGAGGTTCGAATCCTCGCGGGGCAGCCAGCGAGATGGCGACGTGCCCGAGTGGTCAGGGAGCGGTCTGCAAAACCGCGTACACGGGTTCGATTCCCGTCGTCGCCTCCAGCGTCCGAGATTCGTGGTGGCCAGGTGTCAGGCGCGACGGGCGATGGCAAGCAGCGCCGCGGCGCTGCGATTGACTCCTGCGCCGAGGCCCTTGGCAGCCGCGCTGATCGCCTCTGCGCCGCGCCGGGCGAGCCCAGCCGCGCGGTGTCCGATCGACGCGGCTGCAGCGTGGACGACTCCCATGGCCGCTATCGCACCGCGCCGCCCGGCATCCGTCGTGGTACGTGAAACCGCCACCACGAACCGGACGACTGTGCGTGCAACGCGAGCGCCCCCGGTGATAGCAGCAATGATCACGTTGACCGGGACCATCACGACCAACCGCCCCGCGGCTAGCGAGCTGCGCCTGAGCTTGGCGACGTGGCGCGTGGCGCTGGCAGCCGAGCGGCGGCCAACGGCAGCCACCTGTCGAGCGATCGGGCGCACGACTGAGGTGCGAGGCTGCCGGGGTTCACGCCCGCTCGGGTCGTCGGCAACCATGCGGTAGCCGGGCTGCAGCGCCTTGCAGCGGTGGCAGACGAGATCGCTTTCGCGATTCGACTTCCAGCAGCTCTTGCAGATCCAGCCGTCTTCGAAGGTGGACATGCCGAAAGCATGGCTTCGCGGGAGGCGAGCGGCGATAGGTGGGAAGTACTGGCGCCCCGATTGCTCGGAGCGCTGCAGGCATCCCGGCCCTACACTCCGCCTTGGCGGCGTCGACGTCGCGGAGGCCCTGAGTGATCGAGCATGGCGCCAGCAGCGCGGCCGGATCCTCAAATGAAGACATCGGTTCGGCTCGACGCGACCTAGTCCTCGCCAGCGTCGGTTTCGCAGCTTCGGGCCTGGGCTTCGGGCTCGTCTATGGCCTCGCCGCCCGTGAAGCAGGATTCTCGCTCATCGAAGCGACCTCGATGAGCGTGTTCGTTTTGGCTGGCGCCGCACAATTCGCCGCCGTGGGCTTGATCGCGGACGGCGCCGGCTGGCCCTCCATCGTGCTCCTGACCGCACTTCTGAACGCCCGGCACCTTCTGTACTCGGCGGCGATGGCACCGTGGCTCGGTGGTCGAGCGCGCCTAGAACGAGCCGCGATGGCACATGTCTTGACCGACGAGACATTTGCCTTATCGCTGGCGCATTTCCAAAGGCTCGGCAGGGCGGATGTCTTGGGCTACTGGCTGGCGGCGGGGATCGATTGCCTCTCATGGCCGATCGCCACAGCCGTCGGCGTTCTCGGCGGGCAGTTGATTCCAGACCCGGCTCAGTTCGGACTCGACGTGGTATTCCCGGCGGCCATCGGTGGCCTTGCGGTAAAGCTAGCCACCGGTCGTCCGGAAGTGGCTGCCGCCGTCGCGGGGGCTGCGCTGGCGATGGTCGGCGGGATCGTGGTGGGTCCGGCAATAAGCATCGTCGTCGGAGGGCTTCTCGCGCCAATGATCGGCCTTCTGATCGAAGGGAAGGGAGAGCCCAGTCGATGACCGTAAATCTTGTCGGCCTGGCGTTGCTGATGGCCGCCGTTACCTATCCCTTCCGGGCGCTCCCGCTGTTCGCGCCCACAACTGACCGCTTGCCAGCCGTCGTCCAGCGCTATCTGCGTCTTGTCGGTCCGGCCATTCTCGCCGCCCTTGCGGCCGGGAACACGGCCTTCGCCGAGGATGCCGCGGGACGCAACTCCTTTCACCTGGGCATTGAGTGGATCGCCGTCGGGCTGGCCGTCCTCCTGATCGCCTGGCGAGGCAACGTGCTCCTCGGGGTCTTGGCCGCCGCGGTCCTGGTGGCGCTTGGCCGCGCTCTCACGGGAGCCTGAACCGACCGCGGCCACCCGCTGATCGATCGGTCCGGCAGGCTGAGGCATTCGTCCCTTCCCGTATGCTCTGCACCGCGCGCCGGAGTGGCGGAATGGCAGACGCAGCCGACTTAAAATCGGCCGCCCTGTGAAGGGCTTGGGGGTTCGAATCCCTCCTCCGGCACCAAGCGCCTAGCGCCTCCCGAACCGGAAGCTCCTCCGTTCCTGCCGAGGGTTGGTCGTTTGCGCCTGTCGAATCCCGAGCATCGTCTGCGCCATGCGGCGCAACGCGGCGGCGGCGGGCGAGGCCGGATGTCCGATCACCAGCGGCACCCCCTCGTTGACGGCTCGGATCATCTCGACGTCGGTGTACGGGATTTCTGCCGCGGGGCGTGCGCGCAGCAGGTTCTCGATGTCGCGCGTCTTGAGCAGCTCCTTGGGAAAGATATGGTTCACGACGAAGTGGGTCTGCGCGCGAAGGGCAGCGGTCTCGGCCAGGAAGCTCAGCAGCAGGCTCATGGCGCGCAGGGCGGCGATCTCGGGAAAGATCACCAGCACGTGCGTGTCTGCCTGCTCGAGGACCCACAGCGATCGGGCGTCGATTCGGCTGCCGAGGTCGAACACGATCTGGTCGAACGAGGGCCGAAAGATCTCCACGATGCGCTGCACCTGGTCGAGCGTGACGCGGTGATCCGCCTCGGGATTCGTCGGGGCGGCGAGGACCGCCACGCCCGAGCTGTGCCGCGTCAGGTAGGAGTTCGCCAGCTCGATATCTCCCAGCGCCGGCTCGTCCGACGCGAGCCCCCCGAGGTCGAAGCGGGGGACGAGGTTGAGATGGGTGGCGACCTGTCCGAACTGCAGGTCGAGGTCGATCAGGAGGACGCGCGATCCGGGCAGCGCCGGGGCCGGGGGTGCACCACGGCCGGGCTCCGGGGCAGGCGCGCCGCCCGCCAGCAGCACGGCCGCGTTCACGGCCAGCGTGGTGGTGCCCACGCCGCCCTTGGGCGAAAAGAACGCCAGCAGCTCTCCCGCCGCGGCCCCGTTCCCAGCATCGGGGCGAACGCTGCCGAAGCGCACCAGGAGCGCGAGCACGCGCGACTCCAGCTCGTTGCGCTCGAAGGTCGCCGGAATGACGTCGTCAGCCCCGGCCTCGAGAAACGCAATGCGTGCCTCGAGATCACGTGCCGGGGCGACGATCAGAATCGGGGTGGTGCCATTGCCCGAGGCCGTTCGAAGCCGCTGGATGGCGCCCGACACGGCGAGTCCTTCGGCCACGATCAGGTCCGCGGGCCGGTCCCGCATCGCGGTCGCGGCCTCTGCCGGCGAGGCGACCAAACTGACCGAATAGCCGCTGGCGGTGAGTGTTTCCTCGAGGTGGGCACGGAGGGGTTCCGCGGCAGCACAGATCAGGAGCGGGTTAGGCGGCATCGGTCTCCGTGTCGAGGTGGGCTGAGTCGCGCTGGGCGGAGTATAGGTTGCCCCCGCCCTTCGTTGCCAGACCCGGTCCGGATCGGTATACTTCGTCGTACGCCTCCCAACGTGGAGGCGCGTTTCGTGTTTGAAGGGCTCCTTTCTGCCGTACCGCCGGCGCCTGTCGGAGATCGGTACCGCAAGCCCATAGAGAGGAGGAGAACGGCCTATGCGCCGCTACGAGCTCATGCTCCTGCTCCGCCCCGACCTGGAGGACGACAAGCTCCAGTCGGCGGTGGAGAAGGTGACCCGCGCGATCGTCAATGCCGGTGGGAGCCTCAGCAAGGTCTCCCCGTGGGGCAAGCGACGCCTCGCCTACGAGATCCAGCATTTTCGCGACGCGTCGTACTTCCTGATCCATTTCGACATCGATCCGTCTCAAGTCAGAGGGATCGAGC
>Ga0307310_10000111_pt1 | contig 21370 bp, 21 predicted proteins | sample ER_DNA_197_FD_194502 | JGI IMG/M metagenome (GOLD analysis project Ga0307310, IMG submission 194502) | Bulk soil microbial communities from the East River watershed near Crested Butte, Colorado, United States - ER_DNA_197 | ecosystem: Environmental > Terrestrial > Soil > Floodplain | place...
CCCACCGAGCTCCTACAGCGCGTACCGCTCTTCGCCGACTTCGAGCGCGGCGAGCTCGAGCGCCTGGCGCGCTCGTTCAAGCAGCGCACGTTCGAGGCGGGCAGCACCGTCGCGGGCGAGGGCAAGACCGGTGCAGGGTTCTTCGTGATCGAGAGCGGCGAGGCGTCGGTCTCGACGCACGGGACCGACCGCGGCAAGCTCGGCCCCGGCGACTACTTCGGCGAGATCGCCCTGATCGACGAGGGCGCCAGGAGCGCCACCGTCACCGCCGACAGCGAGCTCCGCTGCTACGGCCTCACCTCGTGGGAGTTCCGGCCGCTGGTCGAGGGCAACGCCTCGATTGCCTGGAAGCTCCTCGAGACGATGGCCAAGCGGCTGCGAGCCGCTCAGAGCTGACCAGCCAGCTCAGCGATGCCGTCCTCGTCGCCCGCTGCCGCGGCGGCGACGACGAAGCGTGGCGCGCACTCGTCGAGCGGTTCTCGCGCTACGTCTACGCGATCGCCGTCCAGGGCTTCCGGCTCCCGCAGCAGGACGCCGAGGACGTCTTCCAGGAGGTCTTCGCCCGCGTCTTCGAGCGGCTCGACTCGCTGCGCGAGGACGAGGCGGTACGGCCGTGGATCGCGCAGCTCACCCGCCGGCTCTGCATCGACCGGCTCAGGGCGGGCGCGCGCCAGTCCGACGCCGGCCTCGACGATCTCCCGGAAGCGCCCGCCGAGGACATGCTCCCCTCGCTGGAGGAGGCGTTCGACGTGCACGAGGCGATGGCCGAGCTGCCCGAGAACTGCCAGCAGATCCTCGACCGCTTCTTTGCGCGCGACGAGAGCTACCGCACGATCGGCGACACGCTCGGCCTCCCGGCCGGAACGATCGCGAGCCGCATCTCCCGCTGCCTCGACAAGCTGCGCGACGCCTTCGAGGGAAGAAACACCCCCACTGCTCCGTCAGGTGGACAGGTGACGTGATGACCGCTTACGACGAACAACGACTGGGACGACTGATCGGGATGCTTCCCCCCGCACCGCAGGGCTGGGTGCAGGCGGCGCAGGAGCTCCCGGCGGCCACGCGCGGGCTCGACCAGCTCGTCGCCAGGGCCGAGGCTGACGCCGCCTACCGTGCCACGGTTCTCGCCGATCTCGAGAGCGCGCTGCAGGCCGAGGGCGTCGAGCCCGAGCCTCGCGTCGTCGAGAAGGTCCGCCGCCTGCTGGCGGACGACTAGCCGCCGCCGTACGATCCGCGCGTGTCGCAGGAGCCTGCCGACCTTCCCGCGTGGAGCCTCCCGGCCGGTGCCGGCGAGCGGATCTCGATCGGCGTCGACTGGCCCGAGCGCGTCACGCGCGACTGGGCTCTCGGCGGTGCGACGGGTAAGGGCGTCCGGGTCTGCATCCTCGACAGCGGGATCGAGACCGGCCACCCGCGCGTAGGCGCCGTCGACGGCGCGGTCGCCTTCCGCCGAGGCAAGGACGACGAGATCGAGCTCGAGGAGGACACCGAAGGCGACCTCTGCGGCCACGGCACGGCGTGCGCGGGGATCGTGCGCCAGCTCGCGCCCGAGTGCGGCCTCCACAGCGCGCGCGTGCTCGGCGCCGGCTTCAAGGGCAGCGGCCCCGTCCTGCTCGAAGGGCTTCGTTGGGCGGTAGACCAAGGCTTCGAGGTGATCAACATGAGCCTCTCGACGACGAAGCGGCAGTTCGCCGAGCTGCTGCACGAGCTCGCCGACACGGCGTATTTCCGCCGCACCGTGCTCGTCGCCTCGGCTCACAACATGCCCGTCGAGAGCTACCCCTGGCGCTTCTCGTCGGTGATCTCAGTCGGCAGCCACGAGGAGCCCGACCCGCTGACCTTCTTCTACAATCCCTCGCCGCCGGTCGAGTTCTTTGCGCGCGGTGTCGGCGTCGAGATCGCGTGGCTCGGCGGCGGCACGATCCTCTCGACCGGAAACAGCTTCGCCACGCCGCACATGAGCGGCATCTGTGCCCTGATCATGTCGAAGCACCCCGAGCTGACGCCCTTCCAGCTGAAGAGCGTGCTCTACCTGATCGCGAACAACGTGGGAGGAGGACGATGAGCGACCTTAGAGCCGCCGTCGCGGCCGGAGCGCTGGGATCCGAGGAGAGCTACCGCGAGCTGCTGCAGTCCATCGTCGAGGTCGCGCGGGCGATCTTCGGCGCGCGGGCCTCGTCGGTCTTCCTCTTCGAGGAGGAGTCCGACGAGCTCGTGTTCGAAGCCGTCGCCGGCGAAGGCGCCGAGGAGCTGATCGGCAAGCGCTTCCCCTCGAGCACGGGCATCGCCGGCTGGGTGCTCGTCACGCGGCAGCCGCTCGTCGTCGAGGAGCTCGACAAGGATCCGCGCTTCTCGCGGGAAACCGCCGAGTCGACGGGGTTCGTGCCGAAGGGCCTGATGGCCGTGCCGCTGCTGCACGAGGACCGCGCCCTCGGCGTGCTCGAAGTGCTCGACCGGCCGCAGCAGGCCGCGTTCTCCCTCGCGGAGATGGAGCTCCTGGGCCTCTTCGCGAGCGAAGCTGCGATCGCGCTCGATCTGCTGCAGAAGGCCCGCGCCGCGCGCGCAGTGCTCGAGCAGGAAGGCGGCGACGCCGGGGCCCTCGCCCGGTTCGCGGCCCGGCTGGACGAGGCCGACGAGGAAAAGCGCGAGGCCGCGCTGCAGTTGCTCGACGCACTCGGGAAACTTCTCCGGGAACGCTGAGAGGGAGCCTTTCGGCTCCCTCTCGAGTCGGGCTGAGCTGAGCTCGAAGCCCTAGGCCTTGTGCATGCCCTTGTTGACGGCGGCCTTGTGCATGTGTCCCTCGACGTCGTCGCCCTCTTCGTCCTTGCCGAGATTGCGGGCCTTGTGCGAATGGCCCTCGACGTCTTCGCCCTCGACCTCGTCCTTGCCGAGATTGCGGGCCTTGTGCGAATGACCCTCGACGTCTTCGTCGATCCGAGTCTCGCGGTCCTGATCCTCCATCTGAACTTCCTCCTTCTTCGAACTGCCGGAAACTGATCACTTGACGGAGTTCGTGCATGAAATCTTCCACGACTCCTTCAAAAACGCAATTCGCCCTGTAATTGTGAGCTAGTGCAGCGGCTCCGAGAGCATATGCGTGAGTCCCTGCGCGCGATGCGCGAGGTCATGCAAAACCGCGCGCTGCGCCGCCTCCAGCTCGCCTGGGCGGGGTCGATCATCGGCAGCTGGGCGTACTCGATCGCGCTCGTGGTCTACGCGTACGACCACGGCGGGGCTTCGGCCGTCGGGCTGATCGGCCTCATCCGCTGGATCCCTGCCGCCGTCGCCTCGCCCCTCGCGGCCGTGCTCGGCGACCGCTACCCGCGCGTGCGCGTGATGCTCGCGTCCGACCTGCTGCGGGCGGCGGGGCTCGCGGCAATGGCCGCCTGTGTCCTCGTCCATGCTCCCGTCGCGGTGGTCTACCTGCTCGCCTCGGCGGTGGCGGTGACGACCACCGCGTTCCAGCCGGCCGAGGCCGCGCTCCTGCCCTCGCTCGCGCGCTCGCCGGAGGAGCTGACCGCAGCGAACGTCAGCTCCAGCACGATCGAAAGCCTCGGCTTTTGCGTGGGGCCGGCGCTCGGCGGGATCCTGCTCGCCGTCTCGAGCACGTGGGTCGTCTTCGTCGTCACCGCCTCGACCTTCCTTTGGTCGGCCCTGATGCTCACGCCGCTCCTGCGCGTGACCGAGCCGCCGCTGACCCGCGAGCGGCCGCGCCTGCTCGACGAGGCGACCGCGGGCTTCCGGGCGATCGGGCGCGACCCACGGCTGCGGCTCGTCGTCGGCCTGTTCTCGGCGCAAACGCTCGTCAACGGAGCCTTCGGCGTCCTGATCGCGGTCTCCGCGCTCCAGCTGCTCGATCTCGGGCCGGGCGGGGTCGGCTATCTGAACGCCGCGGTCGGCGTCGGCGGGATCCTCGGCGGCCTCGTCTCGCTCGCGCTCGTCGGGCACCGCCGGCTCGCGACGACCTTCGGGATCGCGGTCGCAGGAACCGGCGCCCCGCTGATCCTGCTGGGCGGCGTCCCCAGCACGGTTGCCGCGCTCGTCGCCTTCGGGCTGATCGGGTTTGCGAACATCATCTGCGACGTCAGCGGCTTCACGATCCTCCAGCGCGGAACACCGAGCGACGTGCTCGCCCGGGTCTTCGGCGTCCTCCACAGCCTCTTCTACGTGACCGTCGCCCTCGGCGCGGTGCTTGCGCCGGTCCTCATCCACAGCGCCGGTGCGCGCTGGACGCTGGTCGCCGTCGGCGTCCTGCTCCCGATCCTCGCCGTCCTCACGCACGCGAGCCTCGCGCGCCTCGACGCGGCGCCGGTCGACCGCGAGCGCCTTGACCTGCTGCTGAAGATCCCGATCTTCTCGCCGCTCTCGCCGCCGGTGCTGGAGCAGCTCGCCGCCAGGCTCATTCCGGTTCACGCGAGCGCGGGCGAGGAGATCATCCGCCTCGGCGACCACGGCGACCGCTTCTACCTCGTCAAGAGCGGCGAGGTCGAGGTGCTCCTCGACGACCAGCCGCCACGTCGCGAAGGGCCGGGCTCGTACTTCGGCGAGATCGCTCTCCTGCGCGACGTGCCGCGCACGGCCACGGTTCGAGCCGCGACCGACGTGGAGCTCTTCGCGCTCGACCGCGACCACTTCATCCCGGCCGTGACCGGCCACGCGGCCAGCGCAGAGGCGGCCGAGTCGGTGATCGGCACGCGGCTCGGCGTCTCGACCGTGTAAGAATTCCGCCGTGGCCGGACCCAGCGTCGAGCTCCTGCAGCGAGTACCGCTCTTCGCGGAGCTCGAGCCGAGCGAGCTCGAGCGCCTGAGCGGCTCGTTCAAGGAGCGCACGTTCGCGGCCGGCGAGGCCGTGGCCACCGAGGGCGAGGGCGGCGCCGGCTTCTTCGTGATCGAGAGCGGCGAGGCCGTCGTCAAGGTTCACGGCGACGAGCGCGGCCGCCTCGGGCCCGGTGACTACTTCGGCGACGTCGCCCTGATCGACCAGGGCGACCGCACGGCCTCGATCGAGGCCACGTCGGAGCTCAAGTGCTACGGGCTCACCTTTTGGGACTTCCGCCCGCTCGTGGAGAGCGACGCGCGCATCGCGTGGCCGCTCCTCCAGGCGATGACCAAGCGCCTGCGCGAGGCCCAAGCCGACTGATCAGCGCTCGACTCTGAGCGTGGCGAGCACCTGGTTCGCCTCGGCCAGGTCCTGCCTGGAGCGGTAGACGACGGAGAGGTCGAAGCTCCGCCCGTTCGCCTCGAACACCCTGCGCGCGACGCGGGCGCCCGGGCTTCGCACACGGTTTGCCTCGGTCAGCGCGACCGGGAGGCTGGTCTTTCTCGCGCGGAACGAGAGCGGCAGCTCGAGCAGCACGATGCGCGTCGGCCCGTGGGCGGCGCGGATCACCACCCGGGTCGCGTGTTTCGCAGCGGGCAGCTCCAGCCGGCCCGTCCACGACGGAGGAAGCTCGAGCGTGATCCCGTCGTCGCGCAGCCGTCCCGCCTGCGGGCGTCGCACCTCCGGAGGCGCCACGCGCAGCGTCGCAAGCAGGCGGTTCACCTTGCCCAGCCGGTCCGGCGAGATCGGCCCCGGCCCGAGATCGACGAGCACGTCGAGCAGCTCCTCGCGGTCCATGGTCGAGCTCTGCGCGTAGACGTGGCCGGAGGGGAAGCCCTCGAACGGCCCGCTCAGGTCGCTCGGGTGGAGATAGAACGAGCCGCGCCCCGGATGGTTCGCGGCGAGGTACGGGACCGCCGGGCCGCCGTCCCACACGATCACGTGCACCTGCCCTCGCCCAACCTTGGCGCGGCTGGCCGATTCGAGCACCTCGCGCTTCAGCGGGAAGTCGGCGGCCTGAAGCTGTCCCGGCCCGGAGACGCCGTACCAGCCGCGGGCGAGCTGGAGCTCGACGCCGTAGCCGCCGAGCCTCCGGTCGTGGTGGCCCGAGCAGCCGGCCGCGACCACGGCGAGGGCGGCCAGCGCTGCGATCCGTCTCATGCCCCCTCTACGTGCGTCGAGGCGCCTCCGGTCCCGAGCTCGGCGCCGAGCGCCTCTAGATCTTCACGCGCGCGAGCCGGGTCGCCGCTCAGCGGCAGCGCATCCATTCCCTCCTCGACGCGCCCACCGAAGAGGACGCACCGCACACCCAGCTCGCCGCAGACGCGCTGCGCTTCGCCGGGCGCCTTGCCTTCGAAGGTGGTCCGGTCGACGGTTCCCTCACCGGTGACAACGAGGTCGGCCCCGGCCGCGCGCTCTCCAAAGCCGAGCGCGTCGAGCACGTAGGCCGCCCCCGAGACGAGCTCCGCGCCGAGCGAGGCCAGCGCGGCGCCGAGGCCGCCGGCCGCGCCGGCCCCTGCGAGCTTCGCGAAGGACTGCAGGTGATCGGCAAAGCGTCGCTCGAGCTCGGTCACGTCGTCGGCGAGCGCGCCCTTTTGCGGCCCGAACAGCCTGGGCGCCTCGGCCAGCGTGGCCCTCACGTCGCAGAGCACCGTCGTCGGGCCCGGGAGCTCGTCGAGCACCTCGAGCAGGCCCGCGCCCGCGTCCATCGTGGCCGTCCCGCCGAGGCAGACGAGCAGGCCAGGGCACGGGCCGACGCGCGCAATCAGCTCGCCGAGTCCGCGACTCGACGCGAGGCGCACGTCGAGGCGCGACGGGTCGAGCGGGATGGCTTCGGCGCTCTCGACGACTGCGGTCCCGTCCGCCAGCGCCCTCACCGGAGCCTCCAGCGGCCGCCCGAAGGCGTCGTGCACGCGCTCGACCCGCACGACCCGGGTTCCGAGCACCTCGGCAGTGCCCTCGCCGCCGTCGGCCAGCGGCAGCTCGATCGCGTCGGCCCCCGCTCGCCGGAGCCCGCGGGCCAGCGCGGCGGCCGCCTCGCCGGCCGAGAGGACGCCCTTGAGGCTAGCCGGCGACGCGAGTGCGAGCACGGGCCCCGTCGTCCTGGGCGGCCTCCTCTTCCTCTTCCGGCCGCTCCTCCTCCGCGGGCGCCTCGGCTTCCTCGGCGCCTGGCATCCGCCGCAGCATCGCGAACGAGAGGCCCTCGCGCGCGAGGAACATCAGACCGACCCCGACGCCGACCGAGGCCTCGATCGCCTGGAGCCCGAAGCCGTACGCGATCGCCACTCCGGCCGGCACCCCGTAGGACCTGAGCGGGAGCGCGATCGCCGCCTGCAGGAGGCCGATGTTGCCGGGCCAGAGCGGGAACAAGGTCGCCACGTTCATCAGCAGCAGCACGAGCGCGGCGGCCGGCATCGGCGCGTGGATGTCGAACGCGCGCATCGCCGTGTAGACCGCGAGCAGCTGGCACAGCCAGCCGCAGCACTGGAAGAAGGCGGCGAGCGCCGCCGGCCCGGGCGCGTGCAGCACGGCGAGCCCGTGCTGGCCCATCGTCACGAGCCGCCGGATCGGGCCGAGGCCGTCGAGCACCGACTGGTGGTGGTGCCGGGCACTGGCGAAGGCAAATGCGAACAGCCCGAAGCCGACCGCGCTGACCACGAGGAGGCTCGAGATCGCCCAGTGCGGGATCCGCGCGGTCGCAAGGACGTACAGGATCAGCCCGAGCGTCGGCACGAGGTCGAAGAGCCGGTGCGCGAAGACCGTTCCGACGAGCAGCGCCCAGATGCCTTCTTCGCGGCCCTGCAGCCGCAACTTCCGGGTGAGGACGGCAACGCGTGCGAGCTCGCCGATGCGCCCGGGCAGCACTGCGTTGGCGAACAGCCCGACCGAGAAGGCCGAGAAGACGAGTGGGAACCGCGGGGTCGGCGGCGCCATCGCCTGCTTGATCACCGTCTGCCACGCGAGCGCGCGCCAGAACACGGAGGCGAGGTTGAGCGCGACCGCGACCGCGACCCAGTACCAGCGCACCGCGTCGAAGGCGTGCCAGACCACGTGCCAGTCCGGCCCGCGCCACCAGAGCAGGGCGACGACGCCGGCCGCCGCCGCCAGCACCACGAGGACGCGCCAGAGCGGCGTCCCGGGGATGCGCAGGTTCACGTGAGCTCCCCGTAGATCGCCGCGAGCCGTCGCGCGATGTCGTCCCAGGAGTACCGCTCCTGCGCGAGCGCGCGAGCGGACGATCCGAGACGCTCCCGCCTCGGCTCGTCCTCCAGCAACGCTGTGACCGCCTCCGCGAGCGCCTGCGGCTCCCCCGGCGGAACGAGCACGCCCGTCTCGTCGGTCATGACGTCACGGTAGCCGCTTATGTCCGAGGCCACGACGGGCGTGGCGCACGCGAACGCGCGCGTGAGCACCATCCCGAAGCTCTCGCCGCCAAGCGAGGGCGCTACGAGGGCCTTGGCGCTCAGCAGCTCCGCGGTCAGGTCATCCTGGCTGAGGAAGCCGAGCGCGTCGATTCCCCCGTCGCCGCCGCCGGCCCTGGTCACCGCGAGGCGAACCATCAGCGGGTCGGCCCCGACGATGCGTAGCCGCGCGCCCGTGCGCCGGTGGATCTCCGGCCACGCTCGCAGCAGCACGGGCATGCCCTTCCGCGGATCGTGCCGCCCGATGAACACGATCCGGTGCTCGCGTCCGCCCGGCTCGGCGTGCGGCGGGATCAGGACGCCGTTCGGGATCACCTCGAAGTCACCCGGGAACCAGCGGGCCGCCGAGTCGCGCGCCGCCGCGGAGACGGCGATCCGCCAGTCGATGCGATCCATCAGGAAGCCCCACACCGGCCTCCCCGCGCGCAGCCAGCCGAGCCCGCCGGAGGCATGGAAGGTCGCGACCACGGGACAGCGCGCCCACGCCATCACGGCAGTGCAGACGACCGGCGTCATCGGCTCGTGCAGGTGCAGGACGTCGAAGCGCTCGCGCTCGAGGATCCGCTTGATCCGCGGGATCGCGGCCGGGCTGAGGATGATGTTCGGCAGCGCACCGTTCGCCGGCACGATCACCGACCGGCCGACCGGGATCACGTCCTCGGGCGGCCGCCCGTGCCGTCCGTGCCGCGGGTGGAGCACGCGCGTGAAGCTCCCGGGCGGATCGTGCCCCATGATCGTCCGCGTCTCGACGCCGACCCGCTGCAGCGACTCCGCCTGCAACTCGGCGTGCTCGGGCACGGCGCCCCAGTAGGACCATGAGTACGGGACGACGATGCCCAGCTTCATCGCGTCCGATTGTGACTGAGGCTAGGGCGGCACGACGACCGGTCGGCCCAGGGGGCGGCGAGTTAGATCGGGCCGCGGCTCCGAGCGTGAGTCGGCACCCAGCGCTCGGTTCGATGCGGCGAGCAACACGCCGCGGCCCTGGTCACTCCTCGGCAGCGGCGAGCGGCACATGCTGACCCGGGTGAGTCAAATCCGGTGCGATAGCGCCCATCCGCATGCCCATCAGCACGGCCTCGAGGCGCGAGTGCGCGCCGGTCGCGCGCAGCAGGGCGCGGATGTGATTGCGAGCCGTCTCGTCGGCGACCCCGAGCCGTTTCGCGATCTCCTGGGTCTCGAGCCCCTCGGCGAGCAGCCCCAGCACCTCGTGCTGCCGCGGAGTCAAGTCCTCGAAGACGGACCGCCCGGGAACGGATGCCTTGGCGAGCGGAAAGCCGATCCCGAAGATCCCGACCACCTCGCCGTTCCGGCGCAGGGGCGCCGAGCTGATGCGCAGCGTGACCCGGCCGCCGTGCACGTCGATCACGACCAGGTCGAAGATCGTGGTGGTCTTCCCCCCGACCTTGCGCGCGAAATTCGCGCGGGCGATCTGACGGTGCTCGGGCGCGACGTGTTCGATGAACGGCTTCCCTCGGATGTCGCCGATCAGCTCGGCGTAGGCACGGTTCACCCAGGTGAAGCGGCCGTCGCGGTCGATCACGTACGCGGGCGCGGCCAGATCCTCCATCGCCCCGGTCAGGTCGAGGCTCGCGTGGTCGCCGTTGGGGATCATTTGTTGGCCATGAAATTAGGGCCCTACCGGCCGCCCCGCCGCGGGCGGCCGATAGGGAAGGGCCCGGGCGACGCGAGGTTCCTGTAGCCAGCCCAATGGGAGGCGGCCTCAGGGGGGAAGGTATGGGCATACCTTGACCGTCCGGGCTTAAGGTCGAGCTTGTCATCGAAACGCGGTGGGTGTCATGACCCAGGTGGGTCAAAGTCGAGGGCGCGCGACCGCATAGACGGCCACAGTGCCGAAGCGTAAGGTGGGCGTGCCGCCAGTGACCGAGGACCGGGTACACCCGAAGCTCGGCCTCGCCCTGTCAGGGGGCGGGCATCGCGCGGCGTTCTTCCACATCGGCGTCCTCGCCTGCCTCGCGGAACTCGGGCTGCTGCGCCTGGTGCAGGTGATCTCGACCGTCTCGGGCGGCTCGATCGTCGGCGCCCTCTACTACCTGCACGTCAAGAACCTGCTCGAGGCCAAAGCAGACGCCGAGATCACCGACGCCGACTACGTCGAGCTCGTCCGCCAGGTCGAGCGCGAGTACCGCGAGGCCGCCGCCCGCAACGTGCGCGGCTCCGGCTGGGCGAACCCTCTGAAGAACTTCCAGATGGCGCTGCCGAGCTACACGCGCACCGACCGGGTGGGCGAGCTCTACGAGCAGCGCTTCTACGCGAAGGCCTGGGGCGACCGGCCGAAACGCAAAGGCAGGATCGCGATGCGCGACCTGCTGATCTCGCCGAAGGGAGTCGAGGGCTCGTTCGACCCTGACGAGGTGAACGTCACCCGCACGGCCCCGGTCCCGATCCTGCTGCTCGAGGCGACGACACTCAACACCGGCCACAACTGGCGCTTCGAGGCGATGTACATGGGCGAGCCGCAGCGGCAGGGCACTACGGATCAGAGCGCCCGCGAGGACGTGGACAAAAACGTGATCCTGAAGCGGACGAAGTGGGACGACCTGCCCGAGGCGTGCCGCGACTTCCCGCTCGGAGGCGCGGTTGCCTCGTCGGCCTGCTTCCCCGGCGGCTTCCCGCCGATGATCGTGCCCGGGCTCTTCGACGACCTCACGATCGAGCTCGTGGACGGCGGCGTCCACGACAACCAGGGCGTGGAAGGCCTGATCGACCGCGGGTGCTCGCACTGGATTCTCAGCGACGGCTCCGGCCAGATGCCGGACCTCGTGCGGCCCTCGACCCGCCTGCCGGCCGTCCTCGGCCGGGTGATCTCGATCTACGGCGACGCCGAGCGCGAGCAGCGGCTGCTGCAGCTGCTGCGCCTGGGCGGCCCGGTCGCCTTCATGCACCTCCAGACCGGACTGCCGGCGCGCGAACGCACTCCCGGCGGCAAGGTCTCCGAGAAGGAAGCCAAGGTGGAGTCGACCGACTTCGGCGTGGCCGAGGACGTGCAACGCGCGCTCGCGCAGGTGCGCACCGACCTCGACTCCTTCTGCGAGGTCGAGGCGTGGTCGCTGATGGCCGACGCCTACCAGCTCACCGGGAGGATCGTCCCGACCCGCAACGAGCTCGCCTCTCTCGGCACCGCAGGCCCCGCGCAGGAGTGGCCGTTCGGGGTCGTCTCCGAGCACCTTGCGCAGCCGAGCAAGCGGTTCCTGACGGTGCTGCACGCTTCGAAGGAGCGCTTCCTCAAGCCGGCGCGCATGACGCCCGCGCTGCTACCGCTCACCCTGCTGCTCCTCCTCGCAGCAGTGGGCGCGGGGGTCTGGGGCCTCTGGCTCCTGATCACGCCCCACGGCATGGAGCTCTACATCGGGCTCCTCGCCGCCCTGGGCGCGCTCGTGATCTACGCGAACTCCGAGAAGGCCTTCGTCAAGCCCGTGGCGATTGCGATCTTCGACGTGGTCTTTCCGTTCGTGCTCGCACTTCCACTCGTCGTGATCTCGTGGCTCCAGCTCGGCGCAGGCCGTTGGTGGCTGAGCCTCGGGCGCGCCAAGCGGCTCTGACCTGAAGATCGAACAGGCCCTCTTCGGCGCGTCGGAGTCACTAGCCAGCAGCCCGGCATCGAACAAGTCCACGCGAGCCGGCGCATCTATTGAGCAGAGGACGGCGGGCGACTCCCAGGAGACGGGTGGCTTACGAGCCGCCCGCCGGGGGAGAGAGAAGGAGCCGCCCGGCGTCCTCGGTCCTTTGCCCCTCGCCGTCTAGTTCATGCAGGGGGTTTGATTGATCAGTCAATCGGGCAAGTCCGTTCCAGGCAGGACGCGGGGGAGAGTCCTGCTCGGCGGTCTCTTTTGCGGCTGCCCCGGACGCGCCGCAACCGTTTGGGGCAGGGCCGCTTCTAGTACTAGCGTCCCTCGAACGAGGCATGCCTGACCTAGCCGCCGCGCCGATCCCGGCAGGGTGGCCCGGCGTATCGCCCTCGCCCTCGGTGTCGTCCTCGCCGTCTCGCTCGCGGGCGACCTTTCCGTGCACGCGCAGCCGGTTGCGACCACGACCCTGCAGCTCGCCACGCCCGAGCCGTTCGCCCACAAGTCGGCCCGCCCGAAGCGCGTCCTGCCCGGGACCTTCGTCGCGCGCGTGAAGCCGGGCCGCGTGGTCGCGGTCCGCAGCGCGCCCGGCGGCCCGATCGTCGCACGCCTCTCGTCGCGCACCGAGTTCGGCTCGCCGCGCACCTTCGCCGTCACCCGCGCCGGCCGTGGCCTCCGCATGATCACGACCGAGCTGCCGAACGGCCGCACCGGCTGGCTCGATGCGCCGCGCGCGCTCCGCCTCAGCCGGACGACGGTGTCGCTCGAGCTCGACCTCTCCACCCGCGTCCTGCACGTGCGCAGCGGCGGCCGCGTCGTGCGCCGGCTGACCGTCGGCATCGGCGCTCCCGGAACCGCTACGCCGACCGGCCGCTTCGCGATCACCGACAAGCTCCGCGGCTCCGACTACTCGGCGGTCTACGGCTGCTGCATCCTCGCCCTTTCCGGCCACCAGACGAACCTCCCGCGCGGCTGGACCGGCGGCGACCGCCTCGCCATCCACGGCGGCTCGACGGCGGGCGCGGTCAGCACCGGCTGTCTGCACGCCGCCACGCGCGACCTGGTCTACCTGATGCGCTCCGTTCCGCTCGGCGCGCAGATCACCATCCACCCGTAAGTAAACGGCTCGCGGCCCGAGCTCCCGCACGGAGCGGCATCCGCGAACGTGGTGCGACCTGTCGCGTTCCGTACCGTAAGCCGCCGGCTACTGGTACTGGGCAGTCCAACGCGTACCCGTTGCTCCTACTGCGCCCGTACGGGTGGTCCCGATCGAGATCAGGTCGCCTGCCGCAAACGCGACGGAGTGGGTCACGTCCGAGCATGTGGCCGCTCCGCCGGCCGTCGTGATCGTGCAGGTGACCGTCGTGGCGACGCCGTTTTTCCGCACCGTGTAGGCGATCGATGTCCCGCCCGCCAGGGCGGCGTCGAGTCGGACGAAGAGGTTCTTGAGGGTTCCGGCGACGGGCATCGACTGCTGAACGAGGGCCTCGCTCGCGTTCGAGCCCGAGACGAACATGCCCATGAACGCGTTTGCGCCAAGCGTGCCGCCGACGGTGGTGCCGCCGCCGACGACCTGCGATGCCGGGCCGGTGGATCCCGTGGTGCCCTTCGCTCCGGTGGCCCCTTTTGAGCCCGTCGAGCCCTTCGCTCCGGTAGCGCCTTTCGAGCCCGTCGCACCCTTTGCCCCTGTCGGGCCTCGCGCGCCGGTCGGACCTCGCACGCCGGTTGCACCTTTGGCGCCCGTAGCGCCCTTGGCCCCGGTGACGCCCTTCGTTCCGTTCGACCCGGTCGCACCTTTGGCGCCCGTCGTGCCCTTCGCGCCAGTGGGACCTTTGGCGCCGGCAGGACCGGTCGGTCCGGCAGCTCCCGTTGTTCCCTTGGCGCCGGTTGCGCCCTTCGCTCCCGTGGCCCCGTTCACGCCCGTCGCGCCTTTCGATCCCGTGGCGCCCTTCGCGCCCGTCGATCCGGTCGCACCCTTGAGACCACTTGCACCCTTTGCTCCGGTTGCGCCTCGCGCTCCAGTCGCACCGGTGGCTCCCCTGGCACCGGTCGGACCAACCGTTCCCGCCGGGCCGGTCGCCCCGCTGGTGCCCGTGGCCCCCCTTTGGCCCGTGGAGCCCTTGGCGCCCGTTGCGCCCTTGGCACCGGTAGGTCCCCTGGCACCGGCCGGACCCATCGCTCCGGCCGATCCGGTTGCTCCGGTAGCACCCTTCGCGCCGGTTAGTCCTCTTGCGCCAGTCGCTCCCTTGGCGCCGCTCGCTCCCGTCGCGCCCTCCGCGCCGGTGGCGCCTCTCGCGCCCGTTGCGCCGCGGCCACCGATCGCCCCAGGGGCACCCGTCGGACCACGCAGCCCCGGAGGCCCGGCCGAGCCCTGCGGGCCGGTGGGGCCGGTGGTACCTGCCGGGGGCCAGTCGATCCGTTGCTCGTGACGGGCACAGTGGCCGACGCGCAGCTTGAGGTCACGCTTGGTCGCGAACTTGCCGGTCAGCTCGATACACCCGACGAAGCCGGTCGCGACGGCGTGCGCGGGAGCTGCCCGCGTGCCCGCCTGCCCCGCTGCGCTGGGCATGGCGACGACGAGCGCCAAGGTGAGGAGGACTCCCAGAAGGAGACCTCCGGACCTGGCACCCGCTTCGATTCGCCTCACAGTCACGGTTGCTTCCCGGACCAGGGTTTTGCCGCGGAGGCGGACATACCTGCCTCTCCCGCTTGGCTACTGGGACACCTTCGGGCCTCCTAGGCACGGCTCGACCCCCTACCGCTCCCCATCTGGAGGACCTTTGTGGGACCGGCGCCTCGCCTTGTCCACGGCGATCGCGACGACCACGCCCAAGAAGATGCCGAGCACAAGGGCGGCGAAGCCCCCGCTGCTAGTGGGCACCCCTTCGATTGCCTTGCTTCGGTAGCTGGTTTCCTCGACGTAGACACCGGGCGCGAGGTACTCGGGCACGTCGACGATCCTAGACCGCTTTGCCTCGCGAGGCGCAATGCTGCTCACCTGGGTTTCCTCCCAAGGACCCGGGGCAGTTAGAGACCTAGCCCGGCGCTGTCTAGAGGGGTCTGTTGATGCGAGTAAGTGCTATTGGCTTGCGATTGCCTTGATCGTCTTCGTGGCACGACGGCGAAGACGAACCCGCGCGACCAATTGAAGCCCTGATGTTTTCTGCCGCGTCTGTTTCGTCCCTTTGGTCCGCTCGCGCTCGCGTTCATCGCCTACAGATACTGGCGACGCGAGTGCGCGGACTGGCCGCCCGGCTGCGCCGCGAAGCTCCCGCTCGCTAGCCCTCCCAGCTGCGCTCGGTCCCGCTGAGCGTGTAGTTCACCATCCACCCGTAGACTCGACCCATGTTCAACGAGGGCCTCGCCGAGCTCCACACGCACCTCGGCGCGTCGGTTGCCTCCGAGATCATGTGGAGCCTCGCCCACGAGCAGGGGATTGCGCTCCCGGTCAAGGACTACTGGGAGTTCGACCGGCTCGTCACGATCGCCGACCCGCGCCGAGTCGACTCGCTCGACGCCCTCGACCAGATCTACCACTGGACCGAGCTGATCCAGTCGAGCCCGCTCGCGGTCGAGCGCTCGGTGCACGCGGCGATCGGCGGCGCCTACCGCTCGCAGGGGATCACGACGCTCGAGCTCCGCTTCAACCCGATGAAGCGCAACCGCGGCGGCGAGCGCGACCTCGACCACATCATCATGGCCGCCGTCCGCGGCCTCGACCGCGCGAGCCTCGAGTACCCGCTCGTGCGCGTCGGGCTGATCCTGATGATGGACCGCACCTTCGACGAGCGGCAGAACGCGATCATCGTCGAGAAGGCGATCCGCTACGCCCCGCGCGGGGTCGTCGGCGTGGACATCGCCGGCCCGCGACCGGGCGGCAAGCGCTACCCCTACCGCGACCTGCAGCCGCTCGTCGACGAGGCCCGCAACGCCGGCCTCGGCGTGACAATCCACGTCGGCGAGGAGGGCGAGGAGCACGGCGACGCCGAGATCGCCGAGGTCGTCGAGCACCTGCGCCCCGACCGGATCGGCCACGGCATCCTCGCCGCGCGCAGCCCGGAGCTGATGGCCGCCCTGCGCGAGCAGGAGATCGTGCTCGAGATCTGCCCCACCTCGAACCTGCTCACCCGCGCGCTCGCCGACGAGAACGCCGTGCGCGAGACCTTCCGCGCCTTCGTCGAGAACGGCGTGCCGTTCACGATCGCCACGGACGGCCCCGAGATGATGCGCACGCACCTGCGCGACGAACTCGAGCTCCTGCAGCGGATCGGTGCGCTCGACGAGACCGAGCTAGCCGAGGCGAACGCGCGCGGGCACGAGGCGAGCTTCGTTCACGCCGAGGCCGCGAGAAGCGCCTCGCCCTCGCGCACGTAGCGGGTCGCGCCGACCTCGCGCCTTTGTTAGCTGTAGTCCCCGGCTCGGTTTTGCACTTTCTGGCCAGAAAGTGAAGAGACAGGCCCGATCAGCGCTGCGCGAGGAGTGCAAGGCCCTGCAACGCGGATGCATCACCGAGTCTCGCGCTCTCTACGAACGTTGCGGCCGCCGCCGCCGGCAGGACCTGGTCTCGTAGGCCGGCGCGAATCGCCTCGAGCAGCGTCTCGCCCAGCGCAGCGGCGACCCCGCCGCCTACGCGCAACGTCCCCGGGTCGCAGGCGGCGACGAGCGCGGCCGCTGCGAATGCGATCGCCTCGAGTGCATCGGCCTGCAGTTCGCGCTCCCAGTCATCCGCCGGCTGGAGCAACGCCGTGGGCGAGGACGCTGCCCGGCCGGCCTCGCGATAGCGGCTCGAGATCCCGCTCCAGCCTCCGTAGGCCTCGGCGCAGCCTCGGTTGCCGCACCGGCAAGGACGCCCGCTTGCTCGGAAGCGAAGGTGGCCGACCTCGCCCGCGTGCGCACCCGCCGAGGGGACGACCCGTCCGCCGACGACGCAGCGGGCGGCGATCCCCGTGCCGACCTGGATCAGCGCGAGGCTCTCTTCCTGCGCCTCGCCGAGCGCGGCGGCGTCGAGGTCGTTCACGAACACGCTCGGCGGCGGGCCCTCCGCTGACAGGAGCTCGACCAACGGCATATCTCGCAGGCCGAGGTTGGCCGAGTAGAGCAGCGTCCCGGCTTCCGGGTCGACGATGCCCGCGATGCAGAGGCCCCACGCGGGCCCACCGGCCCGCTCTCTCAGCCGCAGGAGCTGGGCAACGAGCTCGCCGGCCTCGCGGGCGACAGGCTCGCGCGAGACCTCGCCCGCGTGCCCGTCCACGACGAGCCCCGACTTGACCGAGCTCGCCCCGACGTCGACGGCGAAGAACGCGCCCTCACGTGGCAAGCGTGACCTTGCTCAGCCCGGCGGGATGATCGGGATCGAGTCCCTTCGCCTGGGCGAGCGCGAGCGCGAACAGCTGCCCTGGGACGACTGAGAGCAGCGGCGACAGGAGGGGGGAGGGAGGCTTCGGCACGGGAAGCACGTACGCCGCGCCCTCGAGCGCCTCGGCGGCGTCGCCGCTCGCCACGACCGTCGCGCCGGCCGCGCGCACGCGGGCCGCGGCCTCGACCACGGCCGGGAGCGTCTGGTCGTCGGAGGCGATCGCCCAGACCGGGAACATCGGGTCGAGCGCGGCGACGGGACCGTGTGCAAGCGCGGTCGAGGTGAAGGGCTCCGCCGCGACGCGGCAGGTCTCGAGCAGCTTCAGCGCGATCTCGCGCGCGGTCGCGAACTCCGTGCCGCGGCCGATCACGAACATCCGCCCGATCGAGGCGAAGGGGAGCGCCATCGCCCTCGCCTCGGCTTCGAGGCGGGGGAGCACGCCTTCGAGCAGGTCGGCGGTCGCGCGAATCTCGCGAGCGAAGCGCTCACCCTCACCTGCGGCGCACGCCGCGAAGAGCGCGAGCCCGGCGATCTGGTTCGAGTAGGTCTTCGTTGCCGCCACCGAGCGCTCCGGTCCGGCGGCCAGAGGCAAAGCAACCTCGGCGGCCTGCACGATCTCCGACTCCAGGTCGTTGGTGATTGCAACCGTGAACGCGCCCGCCTCTCGCGCGCGGGAGACGTACTCGATCACGTCGGGCGTGCGGCCCGACTGCGAGAGCGCGAGCGCCGTCGAGCCCTTCATCTCCAGGCGCGTGTCGTAGTGCACGGTCAGCGCGATCGAGTCGCGCAGGGCAGTCCAGTGCGGCAGCAGGCCGAACGCGTAGACGCCGTAGGAGGCGGCGTTGTCGGACGAGCCGTGGCCGACCATGCGGATCGTTGTGGCGCCGCGGTCGCGCGCCTCCGCGGCAGCTCGCGCGTACGCGTCCTCGTGCTCGAGGAGCCGCCGCAGCGCGTCCGGCTGCGAGCGGATCTCCGCGAGGAAGTCGGCTCCGCGGGGCTCGGGCAACGAGACGGCTTCAGGCAACGACACGCGCCTCGCCACCAACGCAGACGCGGTCGATCTCGAGGTTGTCGTCGAGCACGACGAGGTCGGCCGCAACGTCGGGGCCGATCCGGCCGAGCGTCGAGAGGCCCAGCACGCGGGCCGGGACCTCGGTCGCCGCCGCCACCGCTTCGGGCAGTGGCACGCCGAGCTCGTGCAGGTTCCGGATCGCCTCGATCATCGTCAGCGCACTTCCGGCGAGCACGTCGTCGAGGCCGCGGGCGACGCCGCCGCGCACCTCGATCTCGGAGCCGCCGAGGAGGTAGGCGCCGTCGCCCATGCCCGCACCGGCGACGGCGTCGGTGACGAGTGCGACCCGGCCGGCCGCCGAGCGCCAGACGAGGCGCGCGGTTTCCTCGGCGAGGTGCACGCCGTCGAGGATGATCTGGACGATCACGTCGTCGCGCGCGAGCGCCGCGCCGGCGAGCCCGGGGTCGCGGTGCCCGAAGGGTCGCATCGCGTTGAAGAGGTGAGTCACGCTCTTCGCGCCACGGTCGAAGGCCGCTGCGGCCTGCTCGGCCGACGCATCAGTGTGGCCGCACGAGACCGCGACTCCGCGTTGGAGCAGCAGGTCGATCAGCTCATAGGCTCCGGGAAGCTCGGGCGCGAGCGTCATCAGGCGCACCGGGCCTGCGCCGAGGAGGCGCTCGAGCAGGGCCGGGTCCGGGTCACGTCGTGCGGCGGGCGGGTGGATGCCGAGCCGTTTCTCGGACAGGAACGGCCCTTCGAGGTGGACGCCCAGGAGGCGGGGCCCGCCGGGGTGGATCGGGACATTGCCAAGAGCGGCCAGCAGATCTTCCTCGGGAGCCGAGATGAACGTCGGCAGATACGCGGTGACGCCGGTCTCGAGCAAGGCCTCGCCGCCGCGGCGGTAGCCGTCGGCGTCGGCGCCCATCAGGTCGACGCCGCCGAAGCCGTTCACCTGCAGGTCGATGAACCCCGGCACGGCGATCCCGCGCTGGCCGTTGCCGCCGGCGAGGCCGTACGCGCCGATCGTGCCGTCGACGATCTCGATGTCGCCCGGTACCAGCGCACCGTTCACGACCGCCGCTTCGACGCCGAGCTTCATCGGCCGAGTGCCGCCTGGATGTCGCCGCCGGCCCGGTTGAGCCGTGCGCGCGCGGCGTCGGGGTCGAGGTCCGCGAGCAACGCGACGACGGCGACCTTGGCGCTGCCGCCGGCCGCGGCGAGCGCCTCCTGCGCCTGCTCGTCCGAGACGCCTGCAGCTTCCCGGACGACGCGACGGGCGCGCGCGGCGAGCTTCTCGTTCGAGGCCCGGACGTCGACCATCAGGTCGCCGAACGTCTTGCCGAGCCTGATCATCGTGACCGTCGAGATCGTGTTCAGGACGAGCTTCTGCGCCGTGCCGGTCTTCAGCCGCGTCGAGCCGGAAACGACCTCCGGGCCGACGAGCACGGCGAGGTCGTGGTCGGCGAGCGCGCCCAGCTGCGAGTCGCGCGCGGCGGTGAGCGCCACGGTGAGCGTGCCGGCTTCCACGGCGGCCTGCAGTGCTCCGACCACGTAGGGCGTGCGGCCGCTCGCGCTGACGCCGACCACGGCATCCGCGGCCGAGACACCGAGCGCTTCGACCGCCCGGCGGCCGGCGCCGTCGTCGTCTTCCGCCGCCTCGCGCTCGGCGCTGGAAGCAGCCTCCGAGCCCGCGACGAGCGCCACCACCTGGCCGGGCGCCGTCGAGAACGTCGCCTCGCACTCCTCGGCGTCGAGGGCGGCTATCCGGCCTGACGAGCCGGCGCCGGCGTAGACGAGCCGCCCACCCGCGGCGACGCGCTCGACGATCGCATCGATTGCGGCCGCGAGCCCATCGGCCACGGCGCCGACGGCGGCGGGCACAGAGGCGTCCTCGCTGTTCATCAGCTCGACCAGCTCGAGGGTCGAGCGGCCGGCGTAGTCGCCATCTGAGCGGCGCGCCTCGGTGACGAGGCCGTCCAAGCCCGCGGGTCCCTCGCTCGCCGCCATCGGCGCAGTCTAAGCGGGAATGCGTGAAGTGGTCAAGACCAGTTACCCCTCAGGCACGATGTGGTCTTGCTTTTCGAGCGAACCGGTCCTATCCTTGTCGCCCGTGGCCGAGATCCACCTCCAGCATCTGACGAAGGTCTACGCAGGCGGCGTCACCGCCGTCGACGACGTGAGCCTGGAGATCGGCGACGGCGAGTTCATGGTCCTGGTCGGCCCGTCCGGCTGCGGCAAGTCGACGCTGCTGCGGATGATCGCCGGGCTGGAAGAGGTGACGCAGGGCCTAATCACGATCGGCGGCACCGACGTCACCGACCTCGCGCCGCGCCGCCGTGACATCGCGATGGTCTTCCAGAGCTACGCGCTCTACCCGCACATGAGCGTGCGCAAGAACATCGGCTACGGCCTGAAGGTGCGGCGCACGCCGAAGGACGAGGCGCGCCGCCGGGTCGAGGAGGTGGCGAAGCTGCTCGGGCTCGAGGAGCTGCTCGAGCGCAAGCCGGCGCAGCTGTCGGGCGGGCAGCGCCAGCGCGTCGCGATGGGCCGCGCGATCGTGCGCGAGCCGAAGGCGTTCCTGATGGACGAGCCGCTCTCGAACCTCGACGCGAAGCTGCGCGTCGAGATGCGCGCGTCGCTCGCGCAGCTACACGGTCGGCTCGGCGTCACCAGCGTCTACGTCACGCACGACCAGACCGAGGCCATGACGCTCGGTCAGCGCGTGGCTGTACTCGACGGCGGCCGCGTGCTGCAGGTCGACACCCCGCAACGGCTCTACGAACACCCCAGGAACGTCTTCGTCGCGGCCTTCATCGGCACGCCGGCGATGAACCTCGTCGAGGGCGCGATCGACGGCGAGGAGGTCGTCTTCGGCGGTTTCCGCGTGCCGCTCGATCGCGCTCGCCGGCCGCAGGGCGGGTCGCGGCCGGTCGTCGTCGGCGTGCGGCCTGAAGCGTTCGACGCGGTCGCGTTTGCCGCGCCGGGAGCGACGACGTTCACGATCGTGCCGGTGGTCGTCGAGGAGCTTGGCTCCGACGCCCATGTCTTTTTCCGCTTGGACGCGGAGGCCGTGGCGACCGACGTCAGCGGCCGTGACGAGGCGGGGCTGCCCGACTCGAAGACGCTCTTCAGCGCGCGGATCGACCCACGGGCGCGGGCACGCGTCGGCGAACC
>Ga0307310_10000113_pt1 | contig 21241 bp, 29 predicted proteins | sample ER_DNA_197_FD_194502 | JGI IMG/M metagenome (GOLD analysis project Ga0307310, IMG submission 194502) | Bulk soil microbial communities from the East River watershed near Crested Butte, Colorado, United States - ER_DNA_197 | ecosystem: Environmental > Terrestrial > Soil > Floodplain | place...
ATGCTGGCTCGCACGAGCTGGCGGCGGGAGGCGGCATCCGGAGCGTAGACGTGACCGGCCGCCTGTAGCAGGCGCCGCCGGTCGTCGGGGGGCACCTGGATGAGGAGACCGCGGTCCGCGATGATCGTTTCGAGCAGTGCGGTCGCCGCGCGAAGGCGTTCGAGGAACGAGGCGTTTAGCATGGCGCGAAGTCTAACTACAGCTGATTCTCGTACACCAGGAAGCCTGACCGTTCGGCTACTTTGTCGTAGAGTGCCATCGCGGTCACGTTGGTCTCGTGGGTCTGCCAGTACACTAGCGGGGATCCCGCGGCCTTGGCCCGCTCATACACCGCCTCAATGAGTGCACGACCCACTCCCTGGCCACGCGCTTCCTTGGTCGTGAACAGGTCCTGCAGGTAACAGGTCGGGCCGACCAACGAGGTGCTTCGATGAAAGAGATAGTGTACCAACCCAACCAGCCGGCCGTCTTTCTCCGCCACCAGCGCATGAACCGGTTCGGAAGCATCGAAGAAGCGGGACCAGGTTACGCGCGTGATCTCGGGCGGCACTGTGCGCTCATAGAAAGTGTTGTAGCCCTCCCACAATGCCTCCCATGGGGCAAGGTCGTTGGGAGCGACAGGTCGCACGGTGAGCCGCTGGGACATGGGGACTCCTGAAGCCATCGATCTACAAGAGCTCGGCCAGTGCCGGATAGCGAGCGCGAATCACCGAGCCGATGGTTGGCTGCTCACTCGCGAGTATGAAGTCGCGAAAGTCGAACCCCGGCCCCACGGTGCAGCCTGCCAGGGTGTAGCCACCCGTCGAGCGGGCCGCCTGCCAGTGGCCGGCGGGCACGATCCAGACCGGGCGCTGTGCCCCATCGAGGGGCCCCAAGCGGTTGTGGTCCACCCGATCTCCCTCCGCCGATGCCGACCAGAGATCGAGCGGCGCGCCCTCATAGAAATGCCAGACCTCGTCGGACTGAACCCGATGCCAGCGACTCACTGACCCGTGTGGCAGAAGGAAATAAATCGTCGTGAGTGCTGAGCGAGGTCCCCGGCCATCGTCCGGATGGACGGTGGCGCTGGACCGATACAGCTCGCTATAGTAGCCGCCCTCGGGGTGCGGACTGAGCCCCAGCGTTGCGATGAGCGCCGCGGAGCGATCGCTCATTGCCGGTCGTTCTCGGAGCGGCGCAAGCGGGTGAGGGCCCGATCGAGCGCGGCGGCAAAGGCCTGCCTGGCTCGTGCATCGTAGGTAGGTGGACCGCCAGTCACTCCTCCAGCCATGCGTAACCGGTCCATGAAGTCCCGTACCGAGAGGCGCTCGCCGATGGTCTCGGCGGTGTGCTCCTGCCCCCGTGGATCCAGCACGACGACCTCCTTCGGCACCAGAAGGGCAGCGAGCGGAATATCCTGGGTTACCACCAGGTCTCCCGGTTCCGCGTGCTCGGCGATAAACCGGTCGGCGACGTCTGCTCCGCCATCGACCCAGACGGTGGTGACCTGGGGATTTCCGATCGGGGCGCGCAGGCGCTGGTTGGCGACGAGGACCGTCGTGATTTCCAGGCGTTTGGCGGCGCGGAACACGAGATCCTTGACCTCCCTGGGCGCCGCGTCCGCATCGATCCAGATCCTCAGACCCTAACCCCTGGATAGCAGTGCCGGCTCACCTCGAACCCGCAGCGACCGAAACAACCTTCCGCCGACTGCCGCCACATCCCGGACCGCTTCATTGAACGCCGCCTCGTTGGCCCTGGAGGGAGCGTTGAACCCGCTGATCTTCCGAACGAACTGCAAAGCAGCATCGTGCAGCTCCTGCTCTGTCGGCTCCTGGTGTGGGCGCCGCAGCTGCTTGATGTTCCGGCACATGATGGGTCTCCTCCTCATGATTTCGGGCTCGGATGTCGCCCCTTACCAGACCATCCGGGGCTGCTACCATATATCCTTACATGGGGAATTTAGGGGGTTCGGCTCCGGCCGCATCCCGGAACAGGAGCGGAAATGCCACCGTCACAGACACACTGGATCACCCCGGTCATGGTAGCCACCTGTGCCCTGGCGGCCTGCACGAGCACCCATCGCGGAGCCGTGCAGACCTCTCCGGCGCCAGCCGGCAGCCATCAAAGCGAAGTCTCGGACAGCGCCAGGGCGAGGGCCGACAGCGTCCGCCATCCCTATACCCAGGCGGACGTTGACTTCATGTCCCATATGATCGGCCACCATGCCCAGGCTCTGGTTATGGCCGGCTGGGCGCCCACCCATGGCGCCGGTGCCTCGGTGCGAATTCTGGCCGAGCGGATCATCAATGCCCAGCAGGACGAGATCGCCTCGATGCAGCGATGGCTTGGCGATCGCGGCAAGCCGGTGCCCGAGGCGCGCCCCACCGGCACGAAGATGAAGATGAACGGTGTTCAGCATGAGATGTTGATGCCGGGAATGCTCACGGAGGCTCAGATGCGGCAGCTGGACCAAGCGAAGGGGCCCGAGTTCGACCGGCTGTTCCTCACCTACATGATCCAGCATCACCGCGGCGCCGTCTCGATGGTGAAGGACCTATTCGGGACCAACGGGGCCGCCCAGGACGAGACCGTGTTCAAGTTCGCCAATGACGTCAACGTCGATCAGTCCACCGAGATCGCCCGGATGGAGCGCATGCTCGCCGCACTCCCGCCTGGGTAACGCTCCTCCTGAAACCTCGCCTGTCGCCCGTCCGTATGCCCACTCGGCCCCCTCTTAAGGAAACCGGCATGGCCCCCGCTAGACTCTTGTCGCTCTCACTCGCCCTCGGGCTCGTGCCCCTGGCCGCGTGTGCCCACTCGACCTCCTCATCGCAGCCGGATGCCCCGTCACCGGCCGACAGCAGGTCCACCACGCCGCCGAGCCCCGATCCGCGCATCGGTCTTCGTGCCGGGAAGATGGATGCCGCCGAGGCCGTCTGGAACCTTCGCGTTCTCTCGAAGACGCCGCCATCCGAGAATTTCGCCGACGAAACAAACTCGGACCTGGCCTTCACCGGCCACTACGCCATTCAGGGCAGCTATAACGGGTACCAGGTGTGGGACATCACGAATCCCAGCCACCCTACCCTGAAGAACGGTTATGTCTGCCCGGCGTCGCAGAGCGACGTGTCGGTCTACAAGAACCTGCTCTTCGTCTCCGGGGAGAATCTCTCGGCCCGCCTCGACTGCGGGACCGGGGGTGTGAAGGATACGGTCAGCTCGGAGCGGCTTCGCGGCATCCGGATCTTCGACATCAGCGACATCAGCCATCCCAGGAACGTGGGCAACGTGCAGACCTGCCGCGGCTCGCACACCCACTCGTTGCTGGTCGATCCCAAGGATCCGGAGAACGTATACGTGTACATCTCGGGCTCCTCTCGGGTGCGGTCCCCGGACGAGCTCCCCGGCTGCACCGGCGGGATGCCTTCCAAGGATCCCAACTCGGCATGGTTCCGGATCGAGGTCATCAAGGTTCCGCTGGCCCACCCCGACCAGGCCGCCATCGTGAGCTCCCCCCGGATCTTCAACGACCTGGTGGCTCCCCCAAGTCATGGCGAAGCGCCGGAGGATAGCCTCGCAGAAGCGAAGGAACTCGCCGACGCAAAGGCCGCGGGCCAATTCACCGCGGTAGTACCCGGTGAGGGAGAAGTAGTCATCCCGCCCGAACACAGCCGCATGATATTGGACAGCCTGGTTAGGGCGCGAAACGGGACCGGTGAACCCACGGCAGCTGATAGCGCCGCGTTGCGCCGGGCGATTCCCGGAATGGTCGCGGCGATGATGGCCGCTCACCTGGCTGCTCACGCCGAACCCGACAGCGGCAGCGGGCCCACCCAATGTCACGACATCACGCTCTATCCGGCAATCGGGCTCGGTGGCGGCGCCTGCGAGGGCTACGGGCTCCTGCTCGACATCCGAGACCCGGCCCATCCGGTCCGCCTCGCTGCCGTGTCCGACTCGAACTTCTCCTACTGGCACTCCGCAACATTCAACAACGACGGCACCAAGATCCTCTTCTCCGACGAATGGGGTGGCGGAGGACAGCCGAAGTGCCGCAAGACGGACAAGCGTGAGTGGGGCGCTGACGCCATCTTCACCATCGCCCAGCGGAAGATGCAGTTTCAGAGCTACTACAAGCTGCCCGCGCCGCAGACGCCCCAAGAGAACTGCGTGGCCCACAACGGGTCACTGATCCCGATCCCGGGACGGGACGTGATGGTGCAGGCCTGGTATCAGGGTGGGCTCTCGGTCTTCGACTGGACCGATGCCGCGCATCCGAAGGAGATCGCCTTCTTCGATCGTGGGCCCGTGGATTCGACCAAGATGGAGGGCGCCGGATACTGGTCCACTTACTGGTATGACGGAGTGATCGTCGGGTCCGAGATCAGCCGCGGGCTCGACATCTTCGAGCTGAAGCCGAGCGGCTTCATCTCGCAGAACGAGATCGACGCGGCCAAGTCGGTGCACCTGGACTACTTCAACACCCAGGGGCAGGTCAAGCTTGTCTGGCCCGCCACCTTCTCGCTGGCGCGGGCGTATCTGGATCAGCTCGAGCGGTCAAAGGGGCTCGACGCCGGCAAGATCGCCGCCGTGCGGGAGGCGCTGGCGGGCGCCGAGAAGGCATCGGGGACCAAGCGGCAGGAGGCACTGACCCAGCTGGCCACGCGGTTGGACGGCGATGCGGCCGGGGCCGGGGACGCTGCCAAGGTGCGGACGCTCGCCGTCGAGGTGCGGCAGCTGGCCACCGCGCCGCGCTTGGCACGTCAATGAAGAATTCTGTCGGGCCCGAGGGTTACTTCACTAGCTCGAACGTGCCCTGAACCGGGTGCCAATCCTTCGAGCTCGACGCGAAGCCAACCGTGCTATGCTCGCGGAAGTTGAGGACCACGGTCAGGGTGTAGCCTGACGCCGCCAGGTACGAGACGGCATATATATCGTCTGCCACCCTCATCGCGGCGTACTCCGGCTTCTCCTTCGCCGAGGCACCCTTCTGTGGTGCATCCGTCGGGCGACCCTTCTGCGGGCCCGGCGCATCGTGCCACTCCACGGTGCCGTCGTCGTAAAACACGTGCTCGTGGGTCTTACCCTTGGTTGGACCCTCCGTCCAGGTCAATCGGATGGTCTTCCCGCGAATGGCCGGAGCCCGCTGCACGTCGGTCATCGGTTGATCTCCTGATCTTGGGTGTCTCCCGCTAGTCGCCGGTCAGGCCGCACCGCTGGTAAACGGTCGAGTCACGCGCAGCTCCGCCCACTCGACCTCACGCTCCTGAATCACATCCCGAACGCAGCGTTCTCGACTGGTCAGGCCGGAGCGTCCGGTCTTGACCTCCACAAACACGATACGCCGCACCCGACCCTCGGCCAGACCATCGAAGACCACGAGGTCTACGGGGCTGCCGAGAAAGCGAACATCCTTCGGGTTGTAGGGGAATCCCGGATGGTACGGGATCAGCTGCTCGTGCACCTTGCCAGCTGTCACGGCCTGGCTTCTCTGGACCGCATCCTCGCGAATGATCGCCGTGTACCGAATTTTCCACATGAGGACGTATACCCAGGCCACCAGAAGGCCGATCGCTATTCCGACGACGAGCCCGAACAGGTTCGTTGGCAAGGACGCCTCCCGGGAATGAGGGAGTCGAAGAGAGACCTGAACATCCACGGCCGCCAGGGGGCGATGGATTCAACCACTAGTTGCGCCGGGCCGCAACCCACAGCCGCTTTGGCGCCGGCTCTACAAAGGTATCAAGAAATTGAATAGTCTTCCAAAGAGAAGCGGGGGGAGCGTGATTTCAGTAGCACTCATCGAAGACAATCATCTGGTGCGCGAGGGAATTTCCATGCTGCTGAACCAGGTGGGCGACCTCAGGGTCGTGGCCGCCGGGTCCAGCGGCGACGCGTCGCTCCTGCGGGACGTGAACCCTCAGGTGGTCCTTCTGGATGTCGGCTTGGCGAATGGCGACAGCCTGCGCATGGCGGAGAGGGTCAAGAAGGAGTTTCCGGAGTGCAAGATCATCGTGATGGATCTACTGCCGGTACCCGAGGAGGTCATGGAATTTGTCGACGGGGGTGTATCCGGTTTCATCATGAAGGATGCTACCGTCGAAGAGCTGGTGAGCACGATCCGGACGGTAGCGAAGGGGGCCCAGGTCCTGCCGCCCCAGATGAGCGGGACGCTCTTTTCCCAGATCGCGAGGGACGCCGTCGCCAGAGGCCGGCCTGAAGTTCTCGAGTCGGTGCGCATGACGCCGCGGGAACGTGAGGTGGTCAACCTCATCGCGGAAGGATTGAGTAACAAGGAAATCGCCGAACGGCTCCGCATCGCGACCTACACCGTCAGAAGCCACGTGCGCAACGTTATGGAGAAGCTGATGCTGCACACTCGGCTGCAGATTGCGGCCTACGCCCACCGAGAAGACAAGAGCTCGTAACCCGTCGTCAACAGGTCACGTGTCTTCCGGATAGGGGTCCTTCGCGGTTGAGAGATAGACGATGTTGGGTAGGCCGAGTTGCTCGCTGATGAGCGCCAGCAGCTCATTGTCATTCCACGGCTTCTGCACGAACGCCTTGGCCCCCGCCTTGAGCGCGCGTTCCTTGTTGCCGTGCAGGTCGCGGGCGGACACCACGATGACAGGGATCACCGCGAGATTCGGGTTCGCCCGGAATCTCTCCAGGACGATAAAGCCATCCCCGGCAGGCAGACCGAGATCTAGAATGATCAGATCCGGCTGCTGCTTACGGGCCTCGCTTACCGCGGACGTCGAATCCGCGGCGAAGAAGGTATCGTAGTGGTTGGCCTTGAGAAGAACCTGATACCCGAGGCGCACATCGGCGTCGTCCTCGACGATAAGAATCTTTTTGTTGCTCATGTGTATACACCTGGCGAGATGATCTGAGATGTGATCGATGCTTCGAGAAGCAGGGCCGGAGCAACCCCAGTGTCGAGAGACACCACGGGCAGCGTGAAAGAAAAGGTGGTGCCCATCTGGGGCCGGCGCTTGACCCAGATGTGGCCGCCCTGTCGCGTCACCAGTTCCTTGCAGATGTACAACCCCAGTCCCAGGCCCTTGCGGCTAGTCTGGATGCGGTCCGACACCTGGTAGAGGCGTTCGAAGATTCGCTCGGATATCTCAGGACCGATACCGCATCCGGTATCCGACACCTCGAAAAGCAGGAACCGGGGATCCTGCGGCAGCGGCCGGGCCTGAATGGTTACAGACCCGCCCGCGGGGGTAAACTTTATCGCGTTATCGAGCAGGATGATCAAGATCTGTCGCAGACGAGTCCGGTCGGCGTGGACCGGAGGCAGGTCGGCCGGCACGTGGTACGAGAGGGCGACCCCTTTGACCTCGGCGGTTCCCAGGAGCGTATTGAAGGTGTCGGTCACCGCGTCCACAACCGACACACTTTCCGGCTCGATCGTGAGTTTGCCACTCTCGAGCCGTGTCACCTCGAGCAGGTCATCGATCATCGATTGCAGCTGCGCAATGTTCCTCAGGACGATCTCCTGATACTCGCGTTGCTCCGGGTTCAGCTCACCGGCCAGGCCGCCGAGGAGAATGCTGGTGAATTGCTTGATCGCGGTAAGAGGCGAGCGAAGCTCGTGCGAGACGTGCGACAGGAATTCATCCTTAAACCGCATCTGGTCCTGGCGAATCTGCTCCAGAGCCTCCTCGGCCTTCTTGCGTTCCGTGACGTCCATGTCGACCCCGATGACCCGACTGACATTCGCATGATCATCGAGAACCACTCGCTCGATCCCGGACACGTTCCTGATCGAGCCATCCGGCATGACGATGCGGTATTCCCCGGATCCCTGTCCCTTTTCGTCGATGGCACGCCGGCGGTTCGCTTCGACGCCCGCCAGATCCTCGGGGTACACCGCTGCAGACCATGTGGCATACGGCATGGGCACGACCGGCGTGCAGCCATAGATGTCGAACATCGTAGCATCCCATGTCAGCGTATTGCTGGCCAGGTCCCACTCCCACACGCCCACCTTTGCGACCGCGGTGGCAAGCGACAGGCGTTCCGTCAGTAACCAAAGCTCGGCGGTCTGCTTCGTCCGTTCCACCAGGTCGGCCGTGCGCGAGCTCACCTCGCTCTCGAGCATCTGGCTATACTGGTCGAAATAGTCGCTGTAGGCCTTGAGGCGCAGCAGATTCCTCACCCGCACACACAGCTCGACCCGATCCACCGGTTTGGTGAGAAACTCCTCGGCTCCGGCCCTCAGCCCGCGCAACCTGGCCTCGCGATCGTCCAGTGCGGTGACCACGATGACGGGAATGTTCTTGGTGGCGACATTGCCCTTGATATCCGTCGCGACCTTATAGCCATCCATCCCTGGCATCATGATGTCGAGCAGGATCAGGTCTGGCGGTTCCTGTGCCACCTTGGCGAGCGCTTCCTCGCCGCTCGCCGCGGTCTGGAGCAGTAAGCCTTCCGGCGCGAGCATGACCTCCAGCAAATCTCTGTTGTGGCGTTCATCGTCCACGATCAGAACGCGCGACGGGTGGTAGCCGATCTCGGGCCCTGGCGTCATGCTCCCACCAACTGAGCCGCGATCGTCGCCAGGAACTCCTGATAGCGCATCGGCTTGGCGATATAGCCATCACACCCTGCGGCTCGAATACGCTCCTCATCGCCCTTCATCGCCAGCGCGGTCAGAGCGATCACCGGGATCGCGCGCGTCGCGTCGTCCCGCTTGAGCAACGCCGTGGCCTGGAGACCGTCCATGCCGGGAAGTTGGATATCCATCAGGATCAGGTCGGGTTGCTCGTCGCGCGCCAGGGTCAGCCCGGCCTCTGCATCCCGGGCGCTGAGGACGGAATGGCCGGCCGACTGCAGCAGGAATACCGCCAACGTCATATTGGCCGAGTTGTCTTCGACGATCAGGACTTTCGCCATGTCAGCCGGCCACCTGGCGCCCCGACATGGCCCGCCGGACCTCGGCGGTAAAGCGGTCGGCGTCGGGGCCGGCCTTTTCCATAATCGTCGTCACCGAACGACTCAGCTTCACCCGGTCGTCGGCGGTGATCTGTTTGGCGGTGACCACCAGGATCGGAATGCGAGCCGTGTCGGCATGTTCGTTGAGCGCCGCCACAACGTCGAACCCGGTGACCTCCGGCATCATCAGATCGAGCACGATCACGTCCGGGAGCTCCCGGAGCGCCACATCGATCGCCTCGCGGCCGCCATGCGCGCGGAGCACGGTGCCGGCCAAGGCCTGGGTGAAGACGGCGAGCAGCTCCACTGCCTTGGAATCGTCATCGACCACAAGAACGCTCAGTTTGCCACCCGGCGAGAGAGGAAGCAGGCGAAGGTCGGTGAGCGATTCCTGCAGCTTCCGCCGAGAGATCGGCTTCTGCATGACCGCCGCCGCGCCGAGCGAGAAGCGCATGTTCGGGCCCGCCCCACTCGAGATGATCACGACCGGGACCCGCCGAAGGTCCGGCAACTCCTTGAGGCCACTGAGGAATACCCAGGCATCCATGTTGGGCAACAAGATGTCCAGCGCGATTAGCGACAAGGGCTGCTCTGTCGCGAGCGCCAGGGCGGCCGCGGCGGAGGCGGCGCGCAGCACCTTGAAGCCTTCGGCCTCGAGTTGAACCTGCATCAGTTGAGCGGAGGTCGGGTTGTCCTCCAGCACCAATGCGGTGCCCGCTCTCCCCGGCCCCCCGATGCGGGGGGAGGCTGGTGCTTGAGCCGAGTCAGCCTCGGCCGTTAGGACTCTTGCTATGTCACACCCCCACTTGGCGACCCGACATGGCCCGCCGGATTTCCGCCGTGAAGCGGTCAGACTCGAAGTCGGCCTTCTCCATGATCGTCGTCACATAGCCACTCAACTTGGTGCGGTCCTCATCGGTGATCTGCTTGGCGGTGACCACCATGATCGGAATGCGAGCCGTGTCAGGGTTTTCCCTGAGCGCCTCCACCACGTCGAAGCCGTTCACCTCTGGCATCATCAGATCGAGCACGATCACGTCAGGCAGCTCCTGCCGCGCCAGAGCGATCGCCTCGCGGCCGCCGAACGCGCGCACCACGGTACTGGCCAGGCCCATGATGCGGAGGGCGATCAGCTCAACCGCCTTGGGGTCATCATCCACCACCAGGACTTTGAGCTTTTGGCCATGGGAGAGCGGAAACAGGCCCAGATCGACGAGCGCCTCGTACAGCTCCTGCCGGGATATCGGCTTTTGCATGACCGCCGCCGCGCCCAGCGCGAAGCCCTTGTTGCGATCCGCCGCAATCGAGATGATCACGACCGGGATGCGGCGTAACTCCCGCACCTGCTTGATGCGGGTGAGGAATTCCCAGCCGTCCATGTTGGGCAGCATGATGTCCAGGGTGATCAGCGATGGCGGCTGCTGCACCGCGAGCACCAGCCCGGCCTCGGCGGAAGCGGCGTGCAGCACCTCGAAACCCTGCGCCTCCAGTTGGAGTCGGATCAGGTCAGCGGATTTGAAATCGCCTTCCACCACCAGCGCGATGCATGCTCCCGGCAAGGCCTCGATCGGAGGGGCGTGCGGCACCTTGGTGGACACAGGCGCTCCTGGCGCCGCCGCCCGCAGCGGCAGCCAGACGGTGAAGCAGGAGCCCTTGCCCACGCCACTCTCCACCGCCACCGCACCACCGTGCAACTCCGTGAGGAGCTTCACCATGACCAAACCCAGGCCGGTACCTTCAAATTTGCGCGCCAGGCCGCTGTCGATCTGACTGAACGGGTGGAACAGGCGGTCCAGCCCTTCCGGCGAGATGCCGATCCCGGTGTCGGTGACGCTGATCCTGAGAAAGTCCTCGAACTCATTGAGGGCCAGAGGAAGGCTCCGGCCTTTGCGGGAGCCGGACAGCCGGCCGACGTCGGCGCGGGGGACGCGCGCGGCGCGCAGAGTAACCTGGCCGTTGTCGGCGGTAAACTTGACCGCATTGGTGAGCAGGTTGTACACGATTTGCTTGACCTTGCGTGCATCCACTTGGACCACACCCAGCCCCTCGGCACCATCCGCCTCCAGACGGATCCAGCGGGTGGCGGCCTTCTCCCTGATGATGGATAGGCTGTTCGCGAACAGCAAAGACACCTGCAGCGGCTCCAGCTCGAGCGTCATCTTGCCGGCCTCAACCTTGGACAGGTCGAGAATGTCGTTGATCAGAGAGAGCAAATGAATGCCACTGTCGAAGATGTCACCGATGAATCCCCGCTGTTGGTCGCTCAGCTTGCCGATCAGGCCGTCGCTGAGCACCTCGGAGAAGCCGATGATCGAATTCAGCGGCGTCCGCAGCTCGTGCGACATGTTGGCGAGGAATTCAGACTTCATGCGGCTCGCGTCTTCCAGCTCGACGTTCTTCTGCTGCAGCTTGTGCTCGAAGCGCTTGAGCTCCGTCATGTCGCGCGCCGCGGCGAACACACCCTGCAGCCTCCGGTCGCGGTCGTGGAAGGTGGTCGCATTGTAGGACACCACGGTGAGCGTGCCGTCTCGCGCGCGCGCGGTGAGCTCGTAGTTGGTGACTTTGCCTTCGCTCAGCACCCGGTTGATGCCCGCCTCGGCCCGGCCCGAATCGGTGAAGTAGTTCTTGAACGGCGCCCCGATCAGCTCATCGCGGGTGCACCCGGTCAGCGCCTCCATCTGCTTGTTGACGTCGGTGATGATGCCCCGTGGATCGGTGGTCATCAGAGCGTCGATGTTGGATTCAAGGAGCGAGCGGGTGTAGAAGTGCTGGTCGCGCAGCCGCTGATCCAGCTTCATCCGCTCCTCTTCGACCTGCTTGCGGGCGGTGTTGTCTGTGCCGATCAACAGGTAGCCGATGATGGCGTCCTGCGCATCGCGCAACGCCGTGACCGACACCACGGCCGGAAACCGGCTCCCGTCCTTGCGGAAGTAGGTCAACTCGTAGATGTCTTCGATCCCGCGCGAGGCCTTGAAGACCAGCGCTTCGAATCCTGGGGCAATCGGGGTGGCTAATTCCACGCTCAACGCGGTGGCCCGTGCGATCACCTCTTGCGGATCGGAGATATCGGCCGGGGTGATCTTGTTCATCACCTCGGCGGCTGTGTAGCCCAGCATCCGCTCGGCGCCGACGTTGAAGATCTGGATGACGCCATTCGCATCGGTGGCGATGCTGGAGAAGTTGGCGCTGTTGAAGATCGCGCTCTGCAAAGCGCCCGCCTTGAGCAGTGCCGCTTCCGCCTGCTTGCGGGCGGTGTTGTCGGTGCCGATCAACAAATAGCCGATGATGGCATCCTGGGCGTCGCGCAGCGCCGTGACCGACACCACGGCGGCGAACCGACTGCCATCCTTGCGGATGTAGGTCAGCTCGTAGATGTCTTCGATTCCGCGTGAGGCTTTGAAGACTAAGGCCTCGAAGCCTGGGGTGATCGGGGTTTCGAGCTCGATGCTGAGCGCTTTGGCGCGAGCGATTACCTCTTGCGGATCCGAAATATCGGCCGGGGTGATCTTGTTCATCACCTCGGCAGCGGTGTAACCGAGCATCCGCTCGGCGCCGACGTTGAAGATCTGGATGACACCCTTCGCATCCGTGGCGATGCTGGAGAAGTTGGCACTGTTGAAGATCGCCCTCTGCAAGGCGCCGGCCTTGAGTAGCGCCTCCTCCGCCTGCTGGCGCGCGGTATTGTCGGTGCCGATCAGGAGGTAGCCGATGATGGCCTCCTGGGCGTCGCGCAGCGCCGTGACCGATACAACCGCCCCAAAGCGGCTGCCGTCCCTGCGGATATAGGTCAGCTCGTAGATGTCCTCGATCCCGCGCGAAGCCTTGAATACCAGGGCCTCGAAACCTGGCGTGATCGGGGTGCCGAACTCGACGCTGAGCGTGGTGGCGCGCGCGATCAACTCATTCGGATCGGAGATATCCGCCGGGGTGATCCGGTTCATTACCTCGGCGGCGGTGTAGCCGAGCATTCGCTCGGCGCCGACGTTGAAGATCTGGATGACACCCTTCGCATCCGTGGCGATGCTGGAGAAGTTGGCGCTGTTGAAGATTGCACTCTGCAAGGCGCCGGCCTTAAGCAGCGCCTCCTCCGCCTGCTTGCGGGCGGTGTTATCGGTACCGATCAGCAGGTAGCCGATGATGGCGCCCTGGGCGTCGCGCAACGCCGTGACCGACACCACCGCGGGGAAGCGGCTCCTGTCCTTGCGGATATAGGTCAGCTCGTAGATATCCTCGATCCCGCGCGAGGCCTTGAAGACCAGGGCCTCAAAGCCCGGCGTAATTGGAGTTTCGAGCTCGATGCTGAGCTCCTTGGCCCTCGCGATCACTTCCTGGGGATCGGAGATGTCGGCCGGGGTGATCTTGTTTACCACCTCGGCGGCGGTGTAGCCCAGCATCCGCTCGGCGCCGACGTTGAAGATCTGGATGACGCCCCTGGCATCGGTAGCGATGCTGGAGAAGTTGGCGCTGTTGAAAATCGCGCTCTGCAAGGCTCCCGTTTTCAGCAGAGCCTCAGTGTGCCGCACGTCTCCCAGCTCGGGGATGTGCTCGGGGGTGGGGGGCGCCGGCTTTTTGGTCAGGTGATGCTCCTGAGGCAACACCGGACCCTTCGGGCCGGCCGGCTGCGAGTTCTGGTTGTCGGGGACGGGTGTGCCGGATGCAGTGAGTACGGCTTGTGGTGAATCATTGTCGGGGCTCCCTCCCGTGCCGGGTCTCGCGCCGAGACAACCGGGGTGCGCGGGCGGGGCAGACGGGAAGGAAGAATGGCGGGAAGCGACGGGGGCGGCTATCCCCCAACGGAGCTAAGCATTACCCTGAGGGGGTGGAGCGGTGCCATCGAAGAACTCCACGACGCCAGTCTCCAGCGAGTACTCGGCGCCGACGACTTGTAGCCCGTCATTCTGGATCAACTGCTCGAGCACCTCGGAGCCGTGTCGGAGGTGATTCACGGAGGCGCGGATGTTGGCCCGGACTCCCTGCGTCACCAGCGCCTCCATGTCGTGCCGGAGGTCGGTCGCCAGCAATCCCTCAACCGAGGGTCGCACGCGGTCCACGATCGCCCGCAGGTTGCGGGACTGGTTTGCGGTCGGCCTCTGAAGCTCTTCGAGGGTGGCCACAACCGCCCCGCACTGCGAGTGGCCGAGGACCACCACCAGCCGCGTGTCATAGCGCGCGGCGGCGAACTCGACGCTGCCGACCTGGGAGGGTGCAACGATGTTGCCGGCTACCCGAATCACGAACAGATCCCCCAGACCCTGATCGAACACAATCTCCGCCGGCACGCGCGAATCAGAGCATCCCAGGATGATGGCGAATGGCTGTTGCCCCGTCGCGAGTGCAGCGCGCCGGGTGTGACTCAGAAAAGCGTCAGACTCGCGCAGGTTCAAGGCGAATCTGCGGTTGCCTTCTCGCAATCGCTCGAGTGCTTCGTGCGCTGAAACCACGATGCTCTAGGGTCTGAAGCCGACCACCACCTGGCGAGCCTCGGGCCGATCGACTCCCGGCCAAAGATCGCTATGCCATTCCACGATCGCCTCAATCTCGGAGAGCAGGACCCAGAGATTACCCTGGTCCAGCTTCGGATGCAGCCGCTCGATGTTCTCCAGCTCATCCCGGGACTGCACCGCGCCCAAGCGCCGCAATACGGTATCCAGGTCTGCCTGCGCCAGCGCGCGCACGTCCCAGACGCGCAAGGGCACCATTTCCGCCTTTTGATCCACGGCAAAGACATTCTTGATGTAGAAGGACTTGCCGGAGCGCAGGATCAGCTCAAGCACGAGTGGTGGGATCGTCTGGCCCTTGGCCCGATCCAGGTACTCCCGCACGCTCAGGCTCATGAGCCGGACTCTCCTCGATCAGTGAACGCGAAGAACGGGGTTGTGACGATCTCGCTACCGGGAGTCAAGGCAAGCCGAGCTCGCCTGGAGTACTCGGACGTGCTTTCCAGACCCTACGAACCGCAGCACGATCGGGACCTCACTGCACGGCTCGCGGTCTGGATACAGGAACACCTCAGCGGTGTCGCCCCTGCGCTCGCCGGTCCAGGCTTGAGGGTGAACAGCCCAAGCTGCCAGCGAGTCGGGGTGCTTCCGGGCTGCCTCGAGCGCCCACGCCACGGGAGAGACAGAGGCCGATAGCCGGGTGAGGCCGACCGAGTCCTGGCGTAACGCCGCTCGGATGTACCGTTGGGCCGGCTTAGCATAGGCGGTCCGGGGGAAATCAGCCGAGTAGGGCTGGAAAACGAGTACCGCGGCCACGGACAGCGCCGCGAAAAGCAGCGTCAAATACAAGGGCATCTTCCCGTTCACCATGAGCCCTCCTTACTGCCGAAGTGGCTGCGGATCCAGCCACCACGACACCTACTAGGTACAACCCTGAGGCGCAGCTACCCGTTGACGTACCCGTCCTTCACGAGCCGTTCACCGCCGACCAACTGCGCGCAGCCGTGCGCCCCCTGCTGCACTAGTAATGCCCTCAACGCCTCTTGAAAAATTGCACCGCCCGTTCGTGCTTCTCTGCTGCCGCGCGGGTCTTGAAGGTGCCCAGGTTGCGCCGCCTTCCCGTCTTCGGATTCTTCTTCTTTGAGTAGAGGCGGTACTCGCCGGAAGCAATCTTGCGAATCATGCCGGACCAACCTCCGTTAAGGCTCTAGAACCATTGCGCACACCGGCAGGCATCAACTCACCGGGAGCTGCGCCTGGGTCAGGCAATCCAACGCTCTACCGGGTAGCGGAAGCCATCACCGTGTCCACGCGCCGCCGCGAGCGCGTCGAGGCTGGAGAATACAACCAGCTCCTTGAAATCAGCGAGGCGATCGGGCAGCGCCGTGTCTTAGGCTCCCCGTATTCTAACCCAGTGCCCCTTGGCGGGGGCTTGACGCCAGGCGGGCCGTGTTATATAACCTATCAGTTATGCAAGCAGGTTATGGGCGAATGGGCCATGATCGCCTGGGCGCGACCTTCGCGGCCCTCGCCGATCCCACCCGGCGGGCCATTCTCGCCCGGCTCGCGTCGGGTGAGGCATCGGTGACGGAGCTGGCGGAGCCGTTCAGGATGAGCCAGCCTGCGATTTCCAAGCATCTCAAGGTGCTGGAGCGGGCCGGCCTGATTTCGCGCGGACGCGACGCCCAGCGCCGGCCACGACGGCTCGAGGCCCAGTCGCTCGAGGAAGCCACCGAATGGCTGGAGCGCTACCGTGAGTTATGGGAGGGCAATTACCAGCGCCTCGATGCCCTGCTCGAAGAGTTGAAGACCAAGCAGAAAAGACGCAGGTCCACCAAGCGATAGGAGAGAGCACCCGATGACGAACACCGCGAAGAACATGGGAAAGTTACAGGTCACCACACCATCGGAGCGGGAAATCGCCATGACCCGCGTCTTCGATGCTCCCCGCAGCCTGGTCTTTGACGCGTGGACCAAGCCCGAGCTGCTCAAACGTTGGTTGGGAGTCCGCGGCGGCTGGACGTTCGCGGTCTGCGAGGTCGATCTAAGGGTGGGTGGCAGCTATCGCTTCGTGTGGCGGGGACCGACCGGAGCCGAAATGGGCATGGGGGGGGTCTATCGAGAGATCGTCCGGCCCGAGCGGCTCGTCGCCACCGAGAAGTTCGACGAGCCCTGGTACGAAGGCGACGCGCTGGACACGACGACCTTCGTCGAGCGGGGGGCAAGACCACGGCCACGACCACGGTGCGCTACGCGTCGCAGGAGGTTCGTGATGCCGTCCTCAAGACCCCCATGCTGACCGGAGTCGCCGAGAGCTACGACAAGATGGCTGAAGTGTTGGCATCGAGGGTGGGTCAGGGAGTCCAATGACCAACACGGATGCGCATCCCCGCCGCCGCTGGCGCTCCGTGGGCGCGGTATTCCTGGGGTTTATCACGGTCGTGGTTCTTTCGCTCGGCACCGACCAATTGCTGCACGTACTCAAGGTCTATCCACCTTGGGGCCAGCCGATGTACGACCCGGGCTTGAATCTTCTGGCGTTGTCCTATCGCATCATTTACACCGTTCTCGGAAGCTACATTACCGCGAGGTTGGCCCCCCACTCACCGATGCGTCACGTTTGGGTGTTAGGAGTCATCGGGTTCATCGTCGGCATGGCCGGCGCCATTGCCGCGATGCCGATGCACCTGGGCCCAGCCTGGTACCCGATCGCGATCGCGCTCACCGCCTTGCCCTGTGCCTGGCTTGGCGGTGTTCTCCGCATCAGGCAGACCGCACGGTGAAAAACGCGGAACCTTGCGAGTCACCGGGCGCAGCGGCCGCCACGCTCCACTCATGGCAACTTAGGCGTGGCGATTCACAATCGGCTACATGCGTGGCCCAGAAGGAGGCTCCCGACGGCTAACGCGAGGCCTCCGCCGACGTAGCGCCCCCGCTCCTCAGCCTGCACTCGTCCCAGCAGCCTCAACACCCCGTAGACGAGCAGGACCCAACCGAGGAGCAGTTCGGACAAAGGCCCCAAGTAGCGGCGCCCGAAGGTGAGCGGGTCGGCGATCCACTCCTGCACGCTCTTAGCCTTGCGATCTCGAGGGGCGGCCTGACGAGTCGCCAATAAAAAAGAACACCACGCTGAGGATGGAAAAAAAGAGCCGGACACGATTGGGCATCGGGTCCTCCCTGCTGACAATGTTGCCGCTCAAAGGCACGAATCTCCGCATGCTAGCTCCCCGACAGCTTTCACACCAGCAGGCGCTCGACCGCGGCTGGCACCGCAAGGCCTTCGTTACTTAGGTCGCCGCCCGCGTAGGACGCGCGCCCACAGCGCTCGCACCACGCGCTCTAGTCCGGCTCCCACGAGCAAGACTACCCCGCTGCAGAAAATGACCGCCGGCACGAGCCCCCATGGCTCATGGGCGTGGACCGCGAACGTCGGCTCTTGGAAGAGCAGCCGCCCGACCACCAGAATGTAGGGCACGGCCAGGAGGTCGAGGCCGATATCATAGAGGAATGTCCCGCGGTGGGCTTGGACGTGAGAGTACACCGTCATGAACGCGACCACGTAGACCACGACCAACGCCCAACCAAGCTTCGACCGAAGAATCCCCATTAGCCGACCTCAGGATACATCAAACCGCCCTTCGAACGCCGCTTCGACCTCGGGCCGCACCCGCTCGTACGCGGCGACTCGCTGCCCTCCAGGATCGCGGAAGATGACGCATGGGCCTGGCGGCAGCTCGAAGACCGATCCCTCGACCGCCCAGCCGGCATTTGTCAGGGCGTGCTGTAGCTCCGCCAGGCTACGCGTTCGGTAGATCAACAGCAATTGTCCCGGCTCGAGATGATTGGCCAACAGCATTAATGGGCTCGCGTCGGTGAGCCGAACTGCGGCTACCCAAGTGCTGCCGTGCCGAATCCGCCAGCGGAGCCGGCCACCGAGCGTGCCGGTATAGAACGCGACGGCAGCTTCGACGTCCGGCGCCGGCACGTAGAGGTAGTCAAGCGATTCCAAGAGCTGCGAATCCATCGGATCCTGGTTCTGAGCGATGCCTCAGGGACGACGAGGCACAGCGACCGCCGTATCGAGCAGACTGCGGTCCGTCGCGTCCAGATCGAAGTAGCCACGGGCCACGTCCCCGGTCGTTCGCACCCGCTCATCGCTCTGGTGTCGTGGTGAGCGGACCATCCAATGCCCCGCGCGGCGAACTACGAGGACCTCTGCACTGTCGACCCATGAGCGGGGCATGAAAAACGGCCCCCCCTCGCTCACGCCCACGATGCCGACGACCTGGAATGCGACAGCATACCGCACCGTGTCAGGAGTCCTCACGCCATCACCCAGTTGGTAGCCTCGCACGATCAGGACGCCACCCGGGCAATCGCCGACGCCGGCCGACACGCAGCGCAGCTGTCGGAAGGCACTATCGGACAACTGAGCGTCAAGAAATCGCCCAGCCGCCACCGCGGGTGCTCGCGTAGCGACGCTCTGCGCGCCGGATGACTCCCCTGACGCGAGCATCCCGACGGTTGTAATGACGAACGCGATGCGCATGTCTAGTCGGGTCAGGATCGCCTCGGTGGTTTCGGAACCCACCGGTTCACCAGCGCCAGATACGCGACGTATGGCATTCCGAAGCGGCGCCGAAGCGTGGGCTCTTCATAAAGCACGACAAAGAGGTGGGCCAGGGCTAGAGCTGGCAGGGCCAGAAGAACCATCGACAGGGACGCGTGCCACAACCCAAAGCCAATCAGGACGAGGAGAGCGCCGAGGTACATCGGATTGCGAACCCACCGGTATGGCCCTCCGGGAACGAATGACCGGGGCGGGTCGAAGGGCGCCGGGGTGCCTCGGCCGGCTACGACAAACCAGCCGACGCACGATAGCACGACCATACCGCCGACGATCATCAGGACGGTCCCGACAGCCCGCGACTCTTGCGGGAGCGCCCAACCCCCGCCGATGGAGCGTACCAGCAGGGCAAGCCACCCCCAAAGGAACAGGAACCCGGTCATATACACCAGCGACCGCAGGGCAGCCAGAAGCTCAGTCATCCTCAGGAATAGTGCCGCAGTATGTACCGGAGGAGCACCAGCACGGTGACGAGCACGATGACGATGACGAGGCCCAATCCCGCCAGGACCTTACGCGCGCGGCCCATACCCTCCCGCTGCAGGCGCACGGCCTCCTCCTGATTCTTCAGCGCCCGCCCGTAGGCCTCAACCTGTTGGCGCTGCAGGTCCCGGATCTCTTCCAGCAAGCGAGTTAGGCGGTTCTCGTCCATCTGTGCGGTTCCAATCGGTTGGGTGGGTCTGTCTAGTCGGCGACCCCGACGGTCGCTCGGACATAGCTGGTGTCCGTGAGCTGGTCGAGCATGAACGCCGCGACATCCGCCCGCGAGATCCCCACGGTCCAAAGCCAGTGGCCGACGTGAAGGCCGTGGCGGTAGCGGCCACGGGGCGGGCCATTCGTGAGCATGCCCGGACGCACGATGGTCCAGGCGAGACCGGAGGCCCGAATCACCGCCTCCTGCCGAACCTTGTCCCGGAAATAGAAGGGCAAGATGACGGGTCGGACGAACAGGGTGTAGTAGAGGCCCATCTCCCACCAGGCATCCGAGATCCCTAGGGCCGTCTCGCAGACAAGGCGTTGGACGCCATGGCGGACCATGGCGGCAATCAGGTTGCGTGTGCCCTCGGACAAAATGCGGCTCGGCGCCAGCCACCGCTTGTGCCCGAGTGCGGAGAGAACGGCTTCCTCGCCTTGCATGGCTCGGTCAAGCGAGCCGGGGTCGAGGACATCGCCCACAGCCCAAGTGAGCCCGGGGCGGAGCTCGGCGCGGGATGGCCTCCGAACGAGGGCTGTGACCCGATGTCCCCGTTCGAGTGCCTGGGCGACGAGTTGCCGGCCGGTCCCGCCAGTGGCGCCGACGATCAAGAGCTTCATGAAGCCTGATTCTAGAGACCTTCGGCAAACGTCCGCAAACGCCGGTTGAAGGCTGCCGCGTCATCCCAAAAACAGGCGTGCCCCGCATTCGCCATCATCTGAATTTGAGCGTGCGCTATGGCGGCCTTGTGCTGATCGACGGCGGCTCGTCTGACAACCGCGTCATCGGCGCCATGAGTAATCAGGACCGGCTTACGGAGCTTTGGTAGAAGGTCGTCATTGTCGAACGAGCGAGAGAACAGCGCCTGACGAACATAGGGTGGAACGGACACATTGTACCCCAGCATCAGGTAGAGGTCCTCGGCTGAGGGCTGGTTGAAGCAGAGGCGTAATAATGAGTCGAGACTGCGTACGCTCTCCTCCACCTCAGTGGCGAAGAGACCGGGTACCAGGCTGAGGAACTCAGAACTGAGGACCGACATCGCCTCGTCACTACCAAGCTTCGTAATAGCACCGACAAGGTTGATGCCGCTGATGCCATCCTCACCGTAGTGCCGGATATAGTCAAGAATTACGAGTGGTCCGTATGACCAGCCACAGAGAATCGGATGATCGAGACCCAGGCCCTGTATGGCCGCGTTGACGTCAGCAGCCCAGAGTCTGGAATCAGTGTAACCCTCGCGCGGCTTGTCCGAGAGACCGTGGCCCCGTAGATCCAGAGCGACGAGTCGGTAGTCGTCGGCCAAGTCTGAGCTCATCTGCCGACTCCAGTTGCGCCAACACTGCGAAGTGCCGTGGATGAATAGAATTGGGCGACCCCTTGGGTTACCCGTCTCAGCGAGGTGGATTTGGGTTCCTCCGCCGCCCGCAACTCTGTGACTCTTCATCAGGTTCCTCCTTTCCTGTTGCTGTCTAACGGACCGCGCATCAGGGTCCTGGTTAGGCGTCCGCTGAAGTGTCGTTCGTCCGCCAGCGCACCAGGGCAACTCGGAGAATG
>Ga0307310_10000116_pt1 | contig 21012 bp, 24 predicted proteins | sample ER_DNA_197_FD_194502 | JGI IMG/M metagenome (GOLD analysis project Ga0307310, IMG submission 194502) | Bulk soil microbial communities from the East River watershed near Crested Butte, Colorado, United States - ER_DNA_197 | ecosystem: Environmental > Terrestrial > Soil > Floodplain | place...
GGAGCGGGGCGACTCGGTGTACAACGGCCTCGAGGATCTCCCCGAGGAATGTGCGGTGGCCCTCGTCCATGATGCGGCGCGTCCGTTCGTGGACAACGCCATGATCGATCGCGTCATTCATGCGGCACGGGCCGGCACGGGAGCGGTACCGTGTCTTCCGATCGTCGACACCCTGAAGCAGACCGAGGACGGCGTGACCGTCGTGCGCACCGTTCCGCGCGACGGTTTATGGCGTGCGCAGACGCCACAGGGCTTTCCGAGGTCGATGATTGAGGATGCCTACGTGCGGGCGCGGCGGGACGGCGTTTCGGCGAGCGACGACGCGGCGCTCTGCGAGCGTTATGGTCACCGCGTCGTCATCGTGCGCGGAAGTGAGCGCGCAATGAAGATCACCGATGAGGACGACTTCGCGCGTGCCGAGGCGCTCGCGGAGGCAGTGCAGTGAGCGAGCTCACCGCTATCCCCTTCTGGTCGCCGGTGGAGATCGAGACTGCGCTCAGAACGGTCCTGCAGCATCTCGAACGAGGCCGGGTTCTGGCCTATCCGACCGAGACCGTGTATGGATTCGGCGGCGCCGCCGACGAGCAGAGTGTCGAGGCGCTCGTTGCACTGAAAGGGCGCCCACCCGGAAAACCCTTTCTCCTATTGATTGCCGGCAGCGCGATGATCGCCAAGCTCGGTCTTCACCTGCCCAACTTCGCGGCGCGACTCGCGGCTCGGCACTGGCCGGGACCACTGACGCTCGTCCTGCCCGGCGGCGAGCGCCGCGTGCCGACGCGGCTGCGTGGGCCGGAAGGCGGCGTCGCCGTGCGCTGGACGCCCCACCCGGGCCTCGCTCGCCTGCTGCAGGCGTACGGAGAGCCGCTGACGTCGACGAGCGCCAATCGGCCGGGGGTACCGCCCGCGATGTCCGCCGCGGAGATTATCGAACAGTGGCCGCGGGCGATCACAAAAGGGCAGCTTGCCGTGCTCGATGGTGGTAGACTGCATCCGTCATCGCCGTCCACAGTCGTCGACTGTACTGGACGGCTGCCGAGGGTGATCAGGCCAGGTGCGATCAGCGCCGAAGCATTGCGCGAGAGCGTACCCGATCTCATCGGAGATGTATGAGCATGAAGCTGCTGTTCGTCTGCACCGGTAACACATGTCGCTCTCCGCTCGCCGAAGCCATCGCCAGGCGAGTGATCATCGAGCGCGGTCTGACTGACGTGGAAGTCGCGAGCGCGGGAACCAGCGCGTGGGAGGGATCGCCAGCGTCCGACGGGGCGATGCTCGTCGGGTTGGAGCGCGGTCTCGATCTCAATCAACATCGTGCGCAGGTGCTCACGCGTGAGATCGTCGCCCAGCACGACATCATTCTCGCGATGGGGCCTCACCACCTCGAGCGAGTCGAGGCGCTCGGCGGAACCGGCAAGTCGTACACGCTCGCAGGGTTCGCGTCTCACGGCCGCTCGGAGCGTGCAATCAGTGATCCGATGGGAGGAGAACTCGACGTGTACCGCGATACCTATGTCGAGTTGGAACGCGAGATTCGCAAGGTGATCGACCGCGTCGCCGCCGAGCGAGGGTCGGACCGACCGTGAGGCAGCCCGGCCGGCTGGTTCTGATCGGCCACCCGGTCGCCCACTCGCTCTCTCCCGCGTTCCAAAACGCCGCACTGCGGCGCGCCGGAATTCCACTCGTTTACGAAGGACTCGACGTCGCACCGAGCGAGCTTCGTACGACGCTCGATACGCTCGTGAGCGAGCACGCTGCCGGCAACGTCACGATTCCGTACAAGAACGCGGTCTTCGTTCGCTGCGACGTGCGCACGGCACTCGCCGAGCGCGTCGGTGCGGTAAACACGTTCTGGTCGGTGGCGAACCAGCTTCACGGCGACAACACCGACGTTGGCGGTTTCAGGACGGCGGTCATCGCCGCCGTCGGCGGCGCTCCGCAAGGCGCACTAACGTTGATCGGCGCCGGAGGAAGCGCGGCCGCGGTCTGCGCCGCGGCTGAGCGATGGGAGGGGGTGGAGGTTCGCGTTGTTTCGCGTTCACCAGCTCGTGCTCGCGAATTGGCGGCGCGATTCGCACCGTTTGTCGCGGTAGCGAGTGCTCTTCAGGTGGCGCTCGAGGGATCTTCGCTCGTCGTCAACGCGACGCCGCTGGGCATGCAGGACGTTGATCCGCTACCGGTGCCGGTCGACCAGCTTCCGCCCGACGCAGCCGTCGTTGATCTCGTCTATCGCAAAGGTGGAACGGCGTGGGTGCGGGCGGCCCGCGCCGCGGGCATCAACGCCGTGGACGGCCTGCCGATGCTCATCGAGCAGGGAGCGCTCGCGTTCGAGCGCTGGTTCGGTGTCGCGCCCGACCGCGACGCGATGTGGAACGCCGTTTCGTGATCTGGGCACCGGGCCTGGGCGCACTCGTTCCAGGAGCCTGGCAGGCGACACTCGAGTTCGTGCTGCCTGCCGTATGCGTCTGCTGCGACCGTGCCGCTCCAGACGCCGATGCGCTCGTCTGCCGCCTGTGCTGGACTCGTGTGTCTTCGCTCCCATATCCGCGATGCGAGCGGTGCGGTCATCCGGCGCGTGGACACCAGTGTGCGTGGTGCACGCAACTTCCGCCTTACGTTCGCGCTGTACGGTCCGTGTGCTGGGCAGTCGGACCGGCGCTCTCCATCGTGCACGCCCTCAAGTACGACGGATGGCATCGCGTCGCCGAGGGAATGGCCAGACGGATGGCACGTCTCAGCTGGCCGGACGACGTCGCGCGCGAGCGAAGCGCGGTCGTTCCCGTTCCGCTGTCAGCGCCTCGTGAGCGCGAGCGTGGCTTCAACCAGAGCGAGCGGATCGCCCGAGCCCTCGCCCCTTCGTGGCGCGTTCCCGTGTGGGACGACGTGCTCATGCGAGCTCGCAGCACTGCTACGCAGACGCGGTTGACACCGGGGGAGAGGCGACGCAACGTTTCCGGTGCCTTCCGCACGCCGCCGAACGTGCAGGCGAGGCTGCGCGGCACTCACGTCGTGATCGTGGACGACGTCGTGACCACGGCCGCGACTCTGAACGCGTGCGCTGCCGCGCTCTATGACGGCGGTGCACGCATTATTAGTTATGTGACCTTTGGACGGGCGCCGGCGATCGGCGACCGCATTGAACTGAGAGGAGAGACCTAGCGATGGCGATTAAGGTTGGCATCAACGGCTTCGGCCGAATCGGACGGCAGGTGCTGCGCGCCGCCAAGCTCACGGGCGTGGCGGATCTCGACTTCGTCGCCGTCAACGACCTGACGGATACCAAGACGCTCGCGCACCTGTTCAAGTACGACTCGGTGCACCGCACCTATCCCGGAGACGTCAGCGCCGGCGCGAACAGCATCACCGTCGACGGCGACGAGGTCAAGGTCTTCGCCGAGAAGGAGCCGTCGAAGCTGCCGTGGAAAGACCTCGGCGTCGACATCGTGCTCGAGTCCACCGGCCGCTTCACGGACGCTGAAGGTGCGCGCAAGCATATCACGGGCGGCGCGAAGAAAGTCATCATCTCCGCGCCGGCAAAGGGCGAGGACATCACGATCGTGATGGGGGTGAACAGCGACAAATACGACCCGAAGAAGCACAACATCATTTCCAACGCGTCGTGCACGACGAACTGTCTCGTGCCGATGGTGAAGGTGGTCCGCGACAACTTCGGTTTCGTGCGCGGCTCAATGGTGACGATCCACAGCTACACGAACGATCAGAACATTCTCGATCTTCCGCACAAGGATCTCCGCCGCGCGCGCGCCGCGGCGATGTCGATGATCCCGACGACGACCGGCGCCGCAAAGGCGACGTCGCTCGTCATCCCCGAGCTGAAGGGAAAGATCGACGGCATCGCGATCCGCGTCCCGACGCCCGACGTCTCGCTGACCGATCTCGCGGTCGTCGTCGACAAGCCGGTCACCGTCCAGCAGATCAATGCCGCGTTCAAGAAGGCGTCGGAGAACGAGCTCGCCGGGATTCTGCAGTACACGGAAGTCGAGCTGGTCTCCTCCGATTACATCGGCAATCCGCACTCGTGCATTCTCGACGCGCCGAGCACCAACGTGGTCGATGGACTGCTGCTCAAGGTGTCCGGTTGGTACGACAACGAGTGGGGCTACGCGTCGCGCTGCGTTGATCTCCTTCGCTTCGTCGGCGCGCGCCTGTGAGCACGGCATTGCGCGCGGGGGCGCGGTGGTGGGATGCCGCCGCGCTCGTGCTCGTCGTCGCCGGTGTATCACTCCACCTTCGCGCGGCAGCGGGCCTGCGTGAGATCGCGGCGCATCCGGTGGGCGGCGGGAGCTACGTCGACGCCAACCAGGCGATCGCGAAAAGCCATAGCGACATGGGCCGTATCGGGCTCGCACTCATCGTCGCCGGCCTTGTCGTCGGCGTGATCTCCTACCTGCGTACGCGGCGCAGTTCACCGGCGCCGACCACATGAAGAAGAAGACGGTTCGCGACCTCTCCGACGCGCAGCTCAAGGGCAAGCGTGCGCTCGTGCGCGTCGACTTCAATGTGCCGCTCGACGATAGTTGCCGGATCACCGACGACACACGCATCCGCGCTGCCATTCCGACTATCCGCAACCTCCTCGATCGCGGCGCGCGCGTCGCGCTGCTCTCGCATCTCGGACGGCCCAAGGCAAAGCCGGAGTCCAAGTACTCGCTCGGGCCGGTCGCCGTTAGGCTCCAGGAGCTCCTCGGCGTGCCGGTCACCTTCGTCGAGAGCACGGACACCGATGAGGCGCTGCAGGCGACTCTTCGCGCCGACGAGAATCAGGTCATCCTGCTCGAGAACACGCGCTTCCTGGGTGGGGAAGAGAAGAACGACGAACGCCTCGCGCGCGGCCTGGCGATGCTCGGTGACGTCTACGTCAACGACGCCTTCGGCGCGGCGCATCGCGCCCACGCGTCGACCGAAGGCATCGCTCATCACCTGCACCCGGCGGTCGCCGGCCTGCTGATGGAGAAGGAGCTCGACTACCTCGGCAAGGCGCTGACCGATCCGGCGCGGCCGTTCGTCGCGATCATGGGCGGCTCGAAGATCAGCGGCAAGATCGACGTCATCGAGAGCCTGCTGCCGAAAGTCGATCGCATGCTCATCGGCGGCGCGATGGCGTGCACGTTCTTTCGTGCGATGGGACTCGAGGTTGGCAAGTCGCTCGTCGAGGCCGACCGCGTCGAGATGGCGGCCGCGCTCCTCGGCCGCGCGAAGGACAAGATCGTGCTCCCGGTGGACGCGATCGTCGCCCCCTCGATCGACGAGCCGGCCAAGGCGCATGCGGTGAAGCGCGAGGCGATCCCGCCCGGCGAGGCGATGTACGACATCGGTCCGGAAAGCATCCGCCTCTTCATGCAGGAAATCATGAAGGCGAAGACCATTCTCTGGAACGGCCCGATGGGCGTGTTCGAGAAGGCGCCATTCGACGCCGCTACGAATGCGATCTCGAAAGCGCTCGCCAACGCCACCCGACGCGGAGCGACGACGATCGTCGGCGGCGGCGACTCGGCCGCCGCGGTAGCCGAGTTGGGGCTGGAATCGCAGATGAGTCACGTCTCGACCGGAGGCGGCGCGTCACTGGAGTTTCTCGAGGGACGCACGCTGCCTGGTGTCGCGGCACTGGACGACAAGTGAGTCTGCGCACGCCGGTCTTCGCCGCGAACTGGAAGATGAACTGCGCGCCGTCCGAAGCGCGCGCGTTCATGCGCAGCTTTCTCACGCGTTATGCTCGACGGCCCGACCGCAGCGTGATCTTCTTTCCGCCGGCGCTGTCCTTCGCCGCCGTGAAGGGCGCGCTCAAGGATCGCGCAGACGTCGCGATCGGCGTGCAGAACATCCACTGGGAAGCGAAGGGCGCGTACACCGGCGAGAACTCGGCGCCAATTGCCCGTGACGCCGGCGCCGGTTACGTGCTCGTTGGTCACAGCGAACGGCGTCACGTATTCGGCGAGACCGACGAACAGTCGGGGAAGAAATGCGCTGCTGCCGCGGCGAGCCAGCTCATTCCCGTGCTCTGCGTAGGCGAAAAGCTCGACGAGCGTGAGCGCGGGGAGACGGAGAGCATCGTCCTCCGTCAGCTGCGCGCGGGCACGTCGACCCTAACGAGCGCGCACATGGCGACGTTGCTTGTCGCATACGAGCCGGTGTGGGCGATCGGCACTGGCCGCACAGCGACACCCGAGGATGCGAGCACCGTTCACAGGGCAATCCGCGCGGAGCTGATGCGGATCGCGGCCGCGCACGGCGAGCAAATCCCGATTCTCTACGGTGGCAGTGTCAACGTGCAGAACGTGCGAAGCCTGCTTGACGCACCCAGCGTCGATGGAGTGCTCGTCGGTGGCGCGAGCCTCGACGCCGAAGGTTGGGCGACGATCGTCCGCAGCTGATTGCGCAACCTTGACGGCTTGACGCGAGGTGCCTAACTCCGGTAAGTTTCAGAGCTTAGGACTCGTCGCTCATCCTCTCTCACCGCATCGATGCTCTACGGATTCTTATTCACGCTGCTTGTCCTCGACGCCGTCGTACTCGGCGCCGCGATACTCATGCAGAGCGGCAAGGGTGGCGGCATGGCCGCGAGCTTCGGCGGCGCTAGCAGCTCGACTGATGCTGTGATGGGAGTCCGACAGGCGGGCAACTTTCTTACGGCAACGAGCTGGTGGGCGGGAGGAATCTTTCTCGCCCTGGCGTTTGTGCTCTCGATGATGTCGACGCGCAACCGCCTGCCCGAGTCGGTGCTCGATCAACCGTTGCAGACGACCCCGGCCCCAGTGACGGGCGCGCCGGCGCTGCCGCTGGAGACCGCACCAACGACCACAACGACGCCTTCGACCGGTGCTCCGGCGACGCGCACTCCCGCACCGCGCCCGTAGCTCGGTGGCTGATTCACGCGTGACGGAAGGGTTCCTCCTCCTCGAGGATGGAACCCTTTTTCGCGGCCGCCTCCGTCATTCGGCCCCTCCTTCGGTCGCCGAAGTCGTGTTCACAACGAACATGACAGGGTACCAGGAGGTGTTCACCGATCCGTCGTATCGCGGGCAGATCGTCGTCATGACTGCACCAATGATCGGTAACTACGGAATCAACTCCGAGGATCCAGAATCAGATCGCCCGCAGATCGCCGGTGTCGTTGCGCGCGAGATCTCGGAGACATATTCAAATTGGCGCGCCGACGGCGATCTCACATCGTGGCTGCGAGCGTCGCAAGTACCACTGCTCGAAGGTGTTGACACCCGCCGCCTGACGAAGCATCTGCGCACGGCAGGCGTGATGCGCGGAGTCGTCGCGCCGGGCGGGGAACCGTCTGGCGATATTCGCTCACTGCTCGACTCCTGCCCGTCGATGGAAGGCCTCGACCTCGCGACGGTCGTCTCGACGCGCGAGCCATACGAGTGGGGCAAACGCGAATCTTCCTGTCACATTGTGGCTTACGACTACGGTATCAAGCGGAACATCCTGCGGCTCCTGGAAGGTCACGGCTGCCGCGTGACGGTCGTACCGGCCGACACGCCAGCGGAAGCGGTGCTCGAGCGCGAGCCAAGTGGGGTGTTTCTGTCCAACGGTCCGGGCGACCCGGCAGCCGTCGGATACGCCCCAGACGCGATTCGAACGATCGCCAAGGATGGCGTCCCGATCTTCGGTATCTGCCTGGGACATCAGCTGTTGGGTCTCACCTACGGCGCGCGAACGGTCAAACTTCCGTACGGGCACCGGGGCGGCAATCACCCGGTGAAGCATATCGAAAGCGGACGAGTTCTCATCACGTCTCAGAATCACGGCTTCGCCGTCGAGGGAAGCGAAGCGGGGATCCCAGGCGCCCCCGCGCTCGAGGTGACGCATGTGAACCTCAACGACGGTACGATCGAGGGGCTGATGCACCGCGAGCTCCCCGTCTTCGCCGTTCAGTACCATCCCGAGGCTGCTCCAGGCCCTCACGACGCCCGGGGGTTGTTCCAGCGCTTCATGGAGCGAGTCGCTGAGCGGAGCCTGTAGGTGCGTATACGCTCCAAGTTCAAGCGAGACAACCGCTTGACACTCAACCGCTAAGCTCCTAAGTTCGGGTTACTGCAGAGCCGCAGTGCCGTCAACTTCAAGGGCTATCTCAATGACCAAGGCCGACCTGGTCGAGCGCGTCACCGCTCAGATCTCGCGCACCGCAGGTCCAATGATCTCGAAGAAGGACTGCGCGCGCGTCGTGGATGCATTTCTCGACGCGATCAAGGAGGCCATGCAGGAACAGAAGAACATCGAAGTGCGTGGCTTCGGTACTTTCAAGATCCGGCAGCGCAAGACTCGCATGGCGCGGAATCCCCGAACCGGTTCTCCTGTCGAGGTTTCCGCCCGTCCAGTGCCCGTCTTCAAGCCGTCGAAGGAGCTTCGCGCGATGGTTGCCGGAATGGAGGTCGAAGACGACGAAGAAGAGGATTCGGAACTCTCTGAGGCATAAAGGGATGGCGCGGTCTTCACGCCCCGGAACGCTCACGCGCCGGGGCGTGTTCTTTTTCGCGGGGGATGCGTGAAGCTGCGTGTGCTCCTCTTTGCATCGTGGGCCGATGCGTTGCACTCGCCGTCGGTCGAGCTCGATGTACCAAATGGGGCGACTGCGAACGACGTACTCGTCGCACTCGGAGAGCGCGCCGGCGTCGCCCATCTACCGCGCCCTGCACTCGCCGTGAATCGGAGAATCGCTCCAGCAACGACGCGACTCAGTGCCGGCGACGAGATCGCTATCATTCCACCGGTGGCCGGCGGCTGATGCGTTCCGCGATCGTGTCGCAGCCCATCGAACTCTCCTGCCTTGTGGCGGAAGTGGCCGCACACTCGAACGGAGCAACTGTGGTCTTCACCGGCAGCGTGCGCGAGGTCAACGACGGTCGTGCCGTGAGCGGCATCGACTATCAGGCGTATCAGGGGATGGCGGAGGAGGAGCTCGCCCGTATAGTGGAAGAGGCCTGCGCGCGATTCGACACGCGTCATGTCGTGGCCGAACATCGCGTGGGAGCGCTGGCGCTCGGCGACGTCAGCGTCGCCGTCGCTGCGGCGCATCCCAGGCGTGACGGCGCGTTCGATGCGGCGCGGTATGTCATTGAGCAGATCAAGGTTCGCCTGCCGATCTGGAAACTCGAGCATTACGTCGATGGAACTCGTGAATGGGTCGACACTACGCGAGCGACGGTGACGAGATGATCTCTCGCGTCGAACCGGCGACTCCGGCGTACGAGGTGCCGCAGCCCGTGCCGGCGAGGGTCGAGTCGCGCGACCAATTCGGGCGCCGCATCGAGTATCTCCGCATTTCCGTCACCGATCGCTGCAACTTCCGGTGCCTGTACTGCATGCCTGCCGAGGGTCTGCCGTGGCTGCCGAAAGCGGAGATTCTCGCCTACGAGGAGATCGCCGCGATCGTGGCCGAGCTGGCGCCACTCGGACTGCGACGCGTTCGCCTCACCGGGGGCGAGCCGACTATCCGGCCGCAACTCGAGCGATTGATCGCCATGCTGCGCGCCATTCCGGACATCGAAGACATCGCACTCTCGACCAATGGCGCGCGACTGGAGATGCTCGCGTCCACATATCGCGAGGCAGGATTGGATCGCGTGAACATGAGCGCGGACAGCCTGCGGCCGGAGCGCATCGCGGCGATCGCGCGTCGAGATCTGGACTTCGACCCTGTCCGTGCCGCCGCGGCCGCCGAGTCAGCGGGTCTCGGACCGATCAAGATCAATGTCGTCGTCATGCGCGGCATCAACGACGACGAGATCGAGGATTTCGCGCGCCTGACGCTCGACCACGAGTGGCACGTACGGTTCATCGAGTTGATGCCTGTCGGCGAGATGCGCGAGCTGACGTGGGAGCACGTCGTACCGAGCGACGAGGTGCTGGCGCGCGTGTGCTCGATCGGTGCGCTGGCGGCAGACGCCGGCCCGCCCACTGGAAATGGTCCCGCCGCTTATCACCGACTCGCCGGGGCTCGCGGCACGATCGGGGTAATCACGCCGATGACGCACACCTACTGCGGATCGTGCAACCGCGTGCGCTTGACCGCGGACGGACGACTCCGCACGTGCCTCTTCGGAGATCACGAGGTGCCGCTGCGCGACACTCTGCGCGCCGGCGAGCCCATTGCGCCGCTCTTCCGCGCCGCGCTCGAACAGAAGCCACTCGAGCACGCGCTGCTGTCGATGCGCGTCGGCGGATTGCGCGCACTGTCACAGGTCGGCGGCTGATCGTTCGCGCTGTGCGCGCCCTTCGACGCGACCCTGTGCCCGTCCTCCGAGACTGCTTACCTTTCACGGCGGCCGGAGGGTCCTCCGAGCCGCTCGATCCTCATCACTCGAATTCCGAACATGCTCAAGAAGATCACCGTCGTCGGGGCGGGGAACGTGGGCGCGACAACCGCCCAGCGTCTCGCGGAGAAGTCGCTCGCGCGTGTCGTCGTCATGGTCGACGTGGTGGAGGGGATTCCGCAGGGGAAGGCGCTCGACCAATGGGAATCCGCCCCGATCGAGGGCTTCGACACGCGCGTGATCGGCGCCAACGGCTACGATGAATCCGCCGACTCTGACATCGTGGTGATCACGGCCGGGATCGCGCGGAAGCCAGGCATGTCGCGCGACGATCTGCTCAACACCAACGCTGGAATCGTAAGGGCGGTGTGCGAGCAGGTGAAGCGTACGTCGCCGAAGTCGATCATCGTCATGGTGTCGAATCCGCTCGACGTGATGTGTTATGTCGCGAAGGAAGTCACCGGTTTTCCGCGCGAGCGGATCCTCGGGATGGCCGGCGTGCTCGACACGGCGCGCTACCGCTCCTTCCTCGCCGAGGCGATGGACGTGAGCGTCGAGGACATCCAGGCGATGGTGCTCGGCGGTCATGGCGATACGATGGTACCGCTGATCAGCTACACGACGGTGAGCGGCATACCTGTCACGCAGCTGCTCGACCGCAAGGCGCTCGACGCGATCGTCGATCGCGCCCGCAACGGCGGGGCGGAGATCGTGAAATTCCTCAAGACAGGGTCGGCCTACTACGCCCCGTCCTCAGCGGCTGTGCAGATGTGCGAGGCGATCGCACTCGACAAGAAACGCATCCTGCCGTGCGCGGCGTGGCTGGAAGGCGAGTACGGCATGAAGGGATTGTTCCTCGGCGTTCCCTGCAAGATCGGCCGCAAGGGACTGGAGAAGATCATCGAAGTCGAGCTGTCGAGCGCCGAGCGCGTCGCGTTAGGCAAGAGCGCCGAGGCGGTCCGCGAGCCGATGGCCGCGGTGAAGATCTGATCGCGATGTGGGGTTTCGTCCGCAGCAATCTGGGGTTGAAGGTGATCATGGCGGTGAGCGGGCTGCTCATGGTCGGCTACCTGATCACGCACGTCGCCGCGAACCTGCTCGTCTTCCGCGGTCCCGCGCTGATCAACGGCTACTCGGCGATCCTCCACGCGCAGCCGGCGATTCTCTACTCGGCGCGCACGGTACTCTTCGTCGCGCTCGTCGCGCACGTCTGGTCGGCGATCGTCCTCACACAGCGTGATCGCGCGGCGCGTCCGGTGGGATACGCGAAGCAGGCGCCGCAGGTGTCGACGTTCGCGTCGCGGACGATCCGCTGGGGCGGCCTGCTGATCCTCTTCTTCCTTGTCTACCATATCCTCCATTTCACCACCGGCACGGCACATCCGGCGTTCGTGGAGGGCGATCCGCACGGCAATGTGGTGCGCGCCTTTCGCGTGCCGTGGGTCGCGGCGCTCTACGTCGTCGCGATGGCGGCCGTCGGACTCCACCTCTTCCACGGCACGTGGAGCGCCTTCCGCTCGCTCGGCCTGACACGCCCGTCGCAGCATCCATTGCGGCACAAGACGTCCCTGCTCGTGGCCGGCGTGATCTGGTTCGGCTTCACCATCATTCCGCTGGCCGTGCTTGCCGGCCTCGTGAGATAGCGGAGCCATGCAACTGCTCTCCAAGACGCCGGCGGGACCGATCCAGGAGAAGTGGGATCGGCACCGCTTCGAGATGAAGCTCGTCAACCCGGCCAATCGTCGCCGCCATCGCGTGATCGTCGTCGGATCAGGTCTCGCCGGGGGTGCCGCCGCCGCGACGTTAGGCGAGCAGGGCTACAACGTCGACTGCTTCTCCTACCACGACTCGCCGCGGCGCGCCCACAGCATCGCGGCGCAGGGAGGTATCAACGCGGCGAAGAATTACCAGAACGACGGCGACAGCGTTCTTCGCCTGTTCTACGACACGATCAAGGGCGGCGACTTCCGGTCGCGTGAGGCGAACGTCTATCGCCTGGCACAGATCAGCGTCAACATCATCGACCAGTGCGTCGCCCAGGGCGTCCCGTTCGCGCGCGAGTATGGCGGACTCCTCTCCAATCGATCGTTCGGCGGCGCGCAGGTATCACGGACGTTCTACGCGCGCGGACAGACGGGGCAGCAGTTGCTGCTCGGAGCGTATCAGGCGCTCGAGCGGCAGATCGGCCGCGGGCAGGTCACGATGTACACCCAGCACGAGATGCTCGACGTCGTCGTCATCGACGGCGCCGCGCGCGGCATCGTGACGCGCAACCTGGTGAGTGGAGCGATCGAAGCACACGCGGCCGAGGCCGTGATTCTGGCGACCGGTGGATACGGCAACGTCTTCTTCCTGTCGACGAACGCCAAGAAGTGCAACGCGACGGCGATCTGGCGAGCCTACAAGAAAGGCGCGGCGTTCGGCAATCCCTGCTACACGCAGATCCATCCGACGTGCATCCCGCAGAGTGGCGAGCATCAGTCGAAGCTGACGCTGATGTCCGAGTCGCTGCGAAATGACGGGCGGGTGTGGGTCCCGCTCAAGGCCGGTGACAAGCGGCCGCCGGATCAGATTCCAGAGGCCGAGCGCGACTACTTTCTGGAACGTCGCTATCCGAGCTTCGGAAACCTGTCGCCTCGCGACATCGCGTCGCGCGCCGCAAAGGCCGTCTGTGACGAGGGGCGCGGTGTCGGACCGGGCGGTCTCGGCGTATACCTGGACTTCCGCGACGCCATCCAACGGTTAGGCGAGCAGACGATCCGCGAGCGGTACGGAAATCTGTTCGAGATGTACGAGCGCATCACGGATGAGGATCCGTACAAGGTGCCGATGCGCATCTACCCGGCCGTTCACTACACCATGGGCGGCCTGTGGGTGGACTACAATCTCCAGACGACGCTCCCGGGTCTGTTCTGCGCCGGTGAGGCAAACTTTTCCGATCACGGTGCGAACCGGCTCGGAGCGAGCGCGCTGATGCAGGGCCTCGCGGACGGCTATTTCGTGCTGCCGGCGACGATCGGCAACTACATCGGCGCGACGAAGGTCGAGAAGACTGACGCGTCACATCCGGCGATGCGGAAGGCTGTCGCCGACGCCGAGGCGATGAATCACAAGCTGCTCGCCATCAAGGGCAAGCGTACGGTGGATTCGTTGCATCGCGAGCTCGGAAAAGTGATGTGGGAATACTGCGGCATGGCACGCACCGCCAGCGGGCTTCAGAAGGCGCTGCAGATCATTCCGCAGTTGCGTGAGGAGTTCTGGCGAGACGTCAACGTCACTGGTGGCGAAGCCGAGTTGAACCAGGCGCTCGAGAAGGCTGGGCGCGTCGCTGATTTCCTCGAGCTGGGCGAGCTGATGTGCCTCGATGCGTTGCACCGCAACGAGAGCTGCGGTGGACACTTCCGCGAGGAATACCAGACGTCCGACGGAGAGGCACTGCGAGACGATGAGAACTTCGCCTACGTCGCCGCGTGGGAATACGCCGGTCCCGATAAGCAGCCGACCCTGAACAAGGAACCGCTCACCTTCGAGAACGTGAAGCTTTCGCAGCGGAGCTACAAGTAGATGAACATCAAACTCGTCGTCTGGCGTCAGCCCGGACCGTCAGCAAAGGGACAGTTCGTGACGTACGACGCGACGGACGTGAGTCCGGACATGAGCTTTCTCGAGATGCTCGACGTCGTCAACGAGCGGCTGATGTCGAAGGGTGAGGATCCGATCGCGTTCGACCACGACTGCCGCGAGGGCATCTGCGGGTCGTGCGGCGTGATGATCAACGGCGTCGCGCACGGCCCGATGAGAGGAACGGCTACGTGCCAGTTGCACATGCGCAGCTTCTCCGACGGCGACACTGTGCACGTGGAGCCGTGGCGCGCGAAGGCCTTCCCGGTGATTCGCGATCTCGTCGTCGACCGCGGGGCACTCGACCGCATCATCGCGTCCGGGGGGTTCATCAGCGTCAACACCGGCGGCGCGCGCGACGCGAACGACATTCTCATCCCAAAGGAGGACGTCGATCAGTCGATGGATGCGGCGGCGTGCATCGGATGCGGTGCCTGCGTGGCGGCCTGTCCGAATGCCTCGGCATCACTGTTCACGGCAGCCAAGATCTCGCACCTCGGCCTCCTCCCGCAGGGACAACCCGAGCGTTTTCGTCGCGTGTTGTCGATGGTCGCACAGATGGAGGAGGAGCAGTTCGGTGCGTGCACGCTTCACGGGGAGTGCCAGGAGGCGTGCCCGAAGGAGATCAGCATCGAGACGATCACACGGATGAACCGGGACTACATCCGTGCCAGCGTGAGAAAGCACCCGGCCGCGCTCGCGGGCGGCGAGTAGGGCATCCGGCCGGACACGAAGCGAAGCCTAACGGCTATTGTCGTCGCTACCTATGAAACGCGCTGAGACGCGCGCCGCTATCGACAGCGCTTGAGCGCGTATGCGGCGCCGAACGGGGCGCTGAAGGGGACGGAGAAAACCGCGACCACTGGATCAACGAGTGCGCCGACACCGGCGAAGACAGCCGAGCTGACGACTGCCCCGAGGATTCCAGGCGCGATTCGTTCCCGACGCGAGCAGCCTGCGACGTCGCTTCCCGGTAGTGCGGCACCGATCCCGGCGCCGAGGAGTCCGCCGACTGCCACGCCGATGATGCCCTGCTTCAATCCAGGGTCCTCGCACGCACAATCATCATAAGGCCCGGCGGCAGCCGCGACGCCGATGCCTGCCGCAGCGCCAACGGCGAACCCGAGCAGCCCGGCGCCGTAGCGCCCTCGTCGCCTCCTCGGCTGCTGCTTCGTACTGTCCGCGATGCCAGCGAGCTCGATCCGTTCCTGCATCGCCGGCGATACGAGCCGCGCGTCGATCGAGAGAGGAACGGTCAACGGTATCGGCGCATCGATTGGCAGCGCATCCTGCGCCGAGAGCGGCGAGGCGAGGAGAAGAGCGACCACGACGAGCCTCATGGCAGGAACCCTCTGGCGATGGGACGGTGCTACAGCCTCGGCAACGTGACACCTGTTTGTGACTGGTACTTGCCCGCCTTGTCCTTGTAGCTGACATCCGGTGGCTCTTCCCCGCGGAAGAAGAGCACCTGCGCGATGCCCTCATTCGCGTAAATCTTCGCCGGAAGCGGAGTGGTGTTCGAGATCTCCAGGGTTACGTGACCCTCCCACTCCGGCTCGAACGGCGTGACGTTCGTGATGATGCCGCACCGCGCGTAGGTGGACTTGCCGACGGTGATCGTTATGACGTCGCGGGGAATACGGAAATACTCGATCGATCTGGCGAGGGCGAAGGAGTTCGGAGGGACAATGCAGACGTCGCCCTCGAACTCGACGAACGATTTCGGGTCGAAGTTCTTCGGATCGATCACCGAGCTGAGCACGTTGGTGAAGATCTTGAACTCTGGAGCGACGCGCATGTCGTATCCGTACGAGCTGACGCCGTAGGAGATGACGCCTTTGCGCACCTGCCGGTCTTCGAACGGCTCGATCATCCCGTGCTCTCTGGACATGCGGGTGATCCAGCGGTCGTTCATGATTGACATCGTACCGCGGGGCTTGGGAATGAGTGGCGGGGAAGAACGCCGCGCCGAAGTAACGTGGGAAACGACGCGGCTCGCGATGGTTTGTGTGCATTCGTACAGAGGCACGCCGGTGACGGCGCGAGCGGGGAAGCTACACCGCTCGAACGGCCGCTGAAAGCTGCGCGTACCCCCGGACGGTTCGGCGGCGCGGAACTCCCGTTGACACTCGCTTTGCGCTCCCGCTAGCTTACGCGCACCCGCGCTAGTGAAATATTTCACGAAGTCCGCTGAGGGGCGTTCTGGGGGACATGCAGATCTACGTGCCGGTGTTGCTGCTCATCGGATTCGTCGCCTTCAATGCAGTGGCGATCATCGTCGTCTCGTCGCTCATCACCCGCAGCCAGCCCAATCCCGCCAAATCGTCGCCGTACGAGTCGGGCATTCCGGCGCTCGGCGACGCGCGCGAGCGATTCTCCGTGAAGTTCTACATGGTCGCGATGTTGTTCATCATTTTCGACATCGAGACCGTGTTCATGATTCCGTGGGGCGTGCACTTCCAGCGGCTTTCCTGCTCGGTCCCGCTGGCTGCCAGCGGCGCATGTCCTGCTGGACAGACATCGTTCTTCGGACTCGGCGAAATGCTCGTCTTCATGGCGATTCTGTTCGTCGGATTCATCTACGTCTGGAAGAAGGGAGCGCTGCAATGGGACTGACCCCTCGGCCTGAACCGACGACGGCCACCTACGATCCGAAGTCGCAGGAAGGGTGGGTCACCACCAAGCTCGATTTCCTCGTCAACTGGGGAAGAGCGAACAGCCTCTGGCCGATGCCGTTCGGCACGGCGTGCTGTGCGATCGAGTTCATGGCGACGGCAGCGAGCCAGTTCGATCTGGCCCGCTTCGGCATGGAGCGCATGGCGTTCTCGCCCCGGCAGGCGGACGTGTTGATCTGCGCCGGACGCGTGCCTTTCAAACTTGCACCGGTCATCCGGCGCATCTGGCAGCAGATGCCGCAGCCCAAGTGGTGCATCTCGATGGGTGCGTGCGCCTCGACCGGTGGCATGTTCGACAACTACGCGGTGGTGCAGGGCATCGATACGATCATTCCCGTCGACGTGTACGTACCCGGCTGTCCGCCGCGCCCCGAAGGACTTCTCTACGGCATCATGATGCTCCAACAGAAAGTCATGCGGGAACGCAGCGCCGACTCGTCGCTCCGGCAGGAGATGGAGCCGGATCCAGATAGTCAGCTGTATATCCCGCCGTCGGCCATCAACGAACTGTCCGAGCCGTTCGGCAACTCGGTCCAACAGCAGCGCTCCGGTCTGTGAGCACGCCTTTCACGCCAGTTTCGCCGGGGAGCGCGCTCCCGGGCCCACCGTCCGTGCCTGCGACGCTGCGAAACGTACCGCACCGCGGCGGCGACGTGAATCCAAGCGCCGAGGCGTTGCGCCAGAAGTTCGGCAGCGCCGTGCAGCGGGTCGATGTCGTCTGGGGCGAGACGACGGTCGTCGTAGACCGAGCGCGCGTGCAGGACATCGTCCGCTGGCTGCACGATGATGCGTCGCAGCAATACGACTATCTCTCCGACGTGACGGCCGTCGAGTTCCGCGATCTCGAGCAGCCAATCGAGGTCGTCTGGCACCTACGCTCACTGCCTTTCCGCCGATTTCTTCGCCTGAAGGCACTGCTGGAGAAGGGGACCCCGCTCGAGGTGCCGAGCGTGTTTCCGATCTACAAGGGTGCCGACTGGTTGGAGCGCGAATGCTACGACATGTTCGGCATTCGCTTCGCTGGCCATCCCGACCTGCGCCGCATCCTCATGTGGGAGCAGTACAAGGAGGGCTTTCCGCTGCGCAAGGACTTCCCGCTGCGCGGACGTTTCAGCCGTGCCGAGCAGCTTCGCCAGGCGCTCGCCGCAAATCCGGAGGCGCGCTACTCAATGGAAGAGCTTTCGATCGCCGATGCGTTCGAGGATCTCCCGCAGGACATGCGCACCCGGATCCGCTCCGGCGAAAAGACCGGAGAGTAGGCGATGGCAACCATCAAGCGCACGGTGGAAGTCGAGCTGTCGACAACCGGACTCGATCCGCAGGGTCGTCCGATGCGTACGCCGCTCGTCACAGCTACCGACGGCAGTCAGGTCGCCGTGCAGGCGCCGCCCGCGCTCGAGCCGGAGCTCGAGGGCGAGCACATGCTCATCAACCTCGGACCGCAGCACCCGGCAACGCACGGCGTGCTGCGACTGGTGCTGGAGCTCGACGGCGAGACGGTCGTGCGGTGTATCCCGCACATCGGCTACCTGCACTGCGGCTTCGAGAAGATCGGCGAATACCGCCAGTACAATCAGATAATCCCGTGGACCGACCGCGAGGACTATCTGAACTCGATGGGCAACAACGTCGCGTTCGCGCTCGGCGCTGAGCGGCTCTTCGGCATCGACATCACGGAGCGATGCACCGTGCTGCGTGTGATATCGATGGAGCTGTCGCGCATCATGTCGCATGTCGTCTGGCTCGGAACGTTCTGCATCGACATCGGCGCGTTCACGCCGTTCCTGTGGCTCTTCCAGGAGCGCGAGAACATCTACGATCTGCTCGAGCGGTGGGTCGGAGCGCGCCTGACGACGAGCGCGACGCGAGTCGGCGGCATGGCGGCAGACATCCCGACCGGATGGACGGATGCGCTCGAGACCTTTCTCGCACGTTTTCCGCGAACGCTGAACGAGGTCGATCGGGTTCTCACGAAGAACGGCATCTGGGTCGGTCGCACGGTCGGACTTGGCGCGATGTCGGCCGACGAAGCGCTCAACTACGGGCTATCAGGTCCGATGCTTCGCGCATCGGGCGTCGCGTACGACGTCCGCAAGGATTTTCCGTATCTCGATTACGAAACCTACGAATTCGACGTCCCGGTCGGCTCGAGCGGAGATGTCTACGACCGGTTCCTGGTCCGCTTCGAGGAAATGCGTCAATCCGTCCGCATTCTGCAGCAGGCGGTGCGCCGCCTGCCTGACGGTCCGATCAACGTCGATGACCACCGCGTGATTCTCCCGCCGAAGAGCAAGGCGACGAGCGAGATGGAATCGATGATCCATCACTTCAAGCAGGTGATGGAGGGGCCGCGGCCGCCGGTCGGAGAGTGCTACGTCCCGGTCGAGAGCCCGAAGGGCGAGAAGGGCTACTACATGGTCTCCGACGGCACCCCCAAGCCCGTGCGCTGGCGTATTCGCCCGCCGTCGTACGTCAACCTGAGCGCAATTTCGAAGATGGTCGAGGGACACCTGCTCTCCGACGTCATCGCCATCAACGCGTCGATCGACATTGTGATGGGAGAGATCGACCGATGAGCAACGTGAATCGGGAGAGCGCGACCGCCGTTACCGCCATGGGAGAGATCGACCGATGACCGCGCCCTTCGCGGCCGCGCACGGAAGCGCGCACGACAAGCCCTACACGCCAACGTTCACCGGTGAGCGCAAGCAGCGGCTCGACGAGCTGCTGACTCGCTATCCGAACAAGATGGCCGCGCTGCTTCCCGCGCTCTGGATGGTGCAGGAAGCAAATGGCTGGGTGAGCGACCAGGGCATGGCCGAGGTTGCGACGCTGCTCGAGCTCACTCCGGCATACGTGAAGGGCGTTGTCACGTTCTACACGATGTATCACCAGCATCCTGTCGGCCGGCACTTCATTCAGGTTTGCACGACCTCGCCGTGTGGCGTTTGCGGAGCCGAGGAGGTGGTGAAGACCTTTCTCAAGCAGACGGGGTGCGGTGAGCTCGGCGTGACATCGCCGGACGGCAAGTACACGGTCATCGAGGTCGAGTGCCTCGGCGCGTGCGGTTTCGCGACGCCGGTCATGATCAACGACGAGTTCATCGAGTCGGTGACGCCCGATCGCGTCTCCGAGCTTCTCGCACAGCGCAAATAATGGGTTACCCGCACAAATCGCATTCCCGGGAAACGGCGGTGCTCTCGAAGCACTTCGGCGATCCCGACGCGCGCACGCTCGCCGGCTGGAAGCAGCGCGGAGGTTACGCAGCGTTGCAGCAGGGCCTCGGGATGCCTCCAGGGGAGATCGTCAACGTCGTCAAGGAGTCTGGCCTGCGCGGTCGCGGCGGCGCCGGGTTCCCGACGGGCATGAAGTGGTCGTTCATGAAGCCGGGCGACGGCAAGCCGCACTACCTCTGCTGCAACGCCGACGAGTCCGAGCCGGGTACGTTCAAGGACCGCGAGATCATGCGCTGGACTCCGCACGCCCTGATCGAAGGTTGTGCGTTAGGCGCATATGCGATCGGCGCCGAAATATCGTACATCTACATCCGCGGCGAGTTCACGGATTGCCTGCGCGTGCTGGAGGAAGCCGTCCGCGACGCCTACAAGGAAGGCATCCTCGGACACGACGCGATGGGAACAGGCAAGCGGCTCGACGTCCACGTGCACAAGGGAGCCGGCGCATATATCTGCGGCGAAGAGACGGCCCTCATGAACTCGCTCGAGGGACGGCGAGGCAATCCGCGCATCAAGCCGCCCTTTCCCGCCGTCTCCGGACTCTTCGGCCAGCCGACGACGATCAACAACGTCGAGACGCTCGCCGCTGTGCCGCACATCCTGACGAACGGCGCGCAGTGGTACAAGGAGATGTCGCTCTCCAACCCGAAGAGCACCGGCACGAAACTCTTCTCGGTGTGCGGCAACATTCGCAAGCCAGGCAACTATGAGATCGTGATGGGCTTCCCGTTCAAGGAGTTCCTCTACGATCTGTGCGGCGGTCCGCTCCCGGGTCGCAAGTTCAAGGCAGTGATTCCCGGCGGCTCGTCGGTGCCGATCCAGACAATCGAGGAAGCCGAAACAACGCTGATGGACTACGAGGGCTTCGTCGCCGGCGGCTCGATGCTCGGCTCGGGCGGCGTGATCGTCTTCGACGACTCGCAGTGCATGGTCAAGCAGATTGCCCGGCTCGCTCGGTTCTACGCCCACGAGAGCTGCGCGCAATGCACGCAATGTCGCGAGGGCACGGCGTGGACGACGCGCATTCTCGAGCGCATCGAGGCCGGTGACGGCACGATGGAAGATCTCGACACGCTGCTCGACATTGCCGACCAGATGACGGGAAAGACGATCTGCGTGCTCAGCGACTCGTGCGCGACGCCGGTCGTTTCCGGCATCACGAAGTGGAAGCACGAATTCGAGGCTCACATCAAGCAG
>Ga0307310_10000121_pt1 | contig 20715 bp, 24 predicted proteins | sample ER_DNA_197_FD_194502 | JGI IMG/M metagenome (GOLD analysis project Ga0307310, IMG submission 194502) | Bulk soil microbial communities from the East River watershed near Crested Butte, Colorado, United States - ER_DNA_197 | ecosystem: Environmental > Terrestrial > Soil > Floodplain | place...
GCTGCTCGGCGCGTGGCCCGACGGCTCGGGCCGTCCGATCTCACCGCACAGTCCGGGCGCGCACGACTGGCCCGCGAAGTCGTTGCTCGCCCTCGGCGTTTTCGCACTCGCCGGCTGGCTCGTCTCGCGCGAGCGCCTGATCCCGCGGCGCTGGATCACGGCCGAGGAGGAGCTGGCGGGCCATACCGCCTCGCTGCTCTGTCTCGGCGGGCTCTCGCTGCTCGTCGTCGCGACCAATCCCTTTGCGCTCATCTTCCTCCTGCCCTCGCTCCACATCTGGCTCTGGCTTCCGCAACTGCGAAACGGGCGTGTGCCGGTGCGACTCGGCGTCCTCGTCGCCGGGCTGGCCGGGCCGGCGCTCTTGTTCGCCGTCTTCGCCGAACGGTTCGGGCTCGGTTGGGACACGCCTCTGTTCCTCGCGGACCTGCGCGCCGTCGGGTACGTACCGTTCATCGTGATGCCGCTGTTGGTTGTCTGGCTCGCAAGCACGGGGCAGCTCGCGGCGCTCTCGGTCGGCCGCTACGCGCCGTATCCCGCAGCCTCCGAGCTCCCGCCGACCGGGCCGGTGCGCAGGGTGGTGCGGAGGATGGTCCTCGGAACACGCAACCGGCGCAGGCGATCGGCTGTGCCCGACCTCAAAGTGTTGGAGGGCTAGATGCGGCGAGCTCTGCGAATCACGGGGACGCTGCTCATCCTCGCCGGCGCGCTCACACTTGCCTGGACGCTCCTCGTCTGGCAATGGCAGGACCCGTTCACGGCGCTCTATACGAAGTGGAAGCAGCACCAGCTCGCGTCGCAGTACCAGAAGCGCGTCGAGGCGTTCTCGGCCCCGATCGCGACCACGTCGCTTGCCGACGAGCGCCGAAGCATTGCGCGCGAAGCGACGCGCTACCGCGCGAGCTCGACCCGCGGAGAGGCGATCGGGCGCATCCGCATTCCTCGCATGGGCGTGAACATGGTGCTCGTCAACGGCACCGACCACGAGACGCTCAAGAAAGGCCCGGGACGCGACGGACGCACGTTCATGCCGGGCGAGAACAGACTCATCTACATCGCGGGACACCGCACGACCTACCTCGCGCCGTTTTCGCACATCGACCGGCTCAAGAGTGGCGACCGCGTCACGATCGAGGTCCCGTACGGAACGTTCATCTACGTGGTGACACGTCACCGCATCGTCAAGGCGACCGACCTCTCCGTGCTGCGCTCGCCGAAGCACGAGGTCGTCGAGCTGCAGGCGTGTCATCCGCGCTTCTTCGCTACGCACCGTTACATCGCATACGCGAGGCTGCTCCGAGTGGAGCCGCGCGGCGCGAAGCCGTACGAGCTCGAAGCTCAGGCCAGCGGCAAGTAGCGCACCGTGTCGCCGGCGGCGAGCTCGCCGTCACCACGAGGCGCGTGCACGAGTGCGTCCGCCGTCGCTGCTCTCGCAATCATGTGCGATCGGTTGGAGCACGACACCGGTCGCGGACGGAACGGAGCGTGCACGAACGAACTCGTCGCGCTGCTTGTTGCGCCTGATCGCCGAGGCCAGACTCCCCGCCGAGTAGACGGGACCGGGGACGCTTGCGCCCTGGAGAGCAAGCAATGCCGGCCGAACGAACACCTCGGCGCCGACGAGCGACGAGACCGGGTTGCCGGGAAGGCCGAACACGAGCGTTGACCCGCGCACGCCGAAGGCAAGGGGCTTGCCCGGCTTGACGGCCAGGCCCCAGAAGATCTCCTCGACGCCCAGCTCGGCCAGCAATGCGCGAACGAGATCGTGCGGGCCGACCGACACGCCGCCGGACGTGACGAGGACATCTGCCTCGAGCCCCGACTCGAGCGCACGCCTGTGCGCCGCCGCGTCGTCGGCAACGGTCGGAAGTGTCTCGACGCCGGCGCCGGCGGAGGCGAACGCGGTCGCGAGCAGCACGCCGTTCGCCTCGTAGACCTCGCCGGGCCCGAGCGGCTCACCCGGCCGCCGAAGCTCCGTTCCGGTCGCCAGCACCACGACGCGCGGGCGCCGCGCAGCCGACACTTCGACGAGCCCGGCAGCGGCGAGTGCACCGACCTGCGCAGGCCCGAGACGAGAACCTTGCGCCACGACGACATCCCCCGCAGAGACGTCGCTGCCTTGAGGGCGCACGTTGTCACCCTGGCCAACAGCTTGCTCGATCTCGACACCGTTGTCACTCTCGACAACGTACTCGATGGGAATGACGGCGTCGGCCCCGTCAGGCACTACTCCCCCCGTCGCGATGCCCATCGCCTCACCGGCCTCGAGCGCGCGCGGCGCGGGCACACCGGCGGCGATCCGCGCGACGATGGGCAGCCGGCCCGGGGTATCGCTCGACCGAACCGCGAACCCATCCATCGCCGAGCTCGCAAAAGGCGGCAGATCGACCCCCGAGCGCGCATCGTCTGCGATCACTCTGCCGGCCGCGGCCGCCAGGGGAACGGGCTCCGCATCCAGGGGTCTGACCTGCTCGAAGATGCGGGCCAGTGCCTCCTCGAGTGAGATCAGGTCCGCCATGAGTAGGGAGGCTATCCCGCACGCGTGGGATATAAAGCTGCCGTGATCTCCGTCGTCGTACCGGTGCATGACGAGGAGCGGAGCGTCGCATTGCTCTACGACGAGCTGCGCTCCGCGCTCGAACCGCTCGATGCGCCCTGGGAGGCGATCTTCGTCGACGACGGCTCGACCGACGGAACGTTCAGCGCGCTCACCCGGCTACACGCTGCCGAGCAAAACGTCCGGGTCGTGCGTCTGCGCCGCAACTTCGGCAAGGCGGCGGCGCTCGTCGCGGGCTTCGACCAGGCGCGCGGCGAGACGGTGGTCACGATCGACGGCGACCTCCAGGACGACCCCGCGGAGATCCCGCGACTGCTCGCGAAGCTCGACGAGGGCTTCGACCTCGTGTCGGGCTGGAAGACGCGGCGGCGCGATCCGCTCTCGCGCCGCATCCTCTCGCGCATCTTCAATCGCGTCACGAGCGCGTTCTCGGGCGTGCGCCTGCACGACATGAACTGCGGCCTCAAGGCATACCGGGCAGAGGTCGTGCACGGGCTGCGCCTCTACGGAGAGCTGCACCGCTTCATTCCCGTGCTCGCCCACTATCGCGGCTTCCGCATCGCCGAGCTGCCCGTCAACCATCGCCCGCGCGAGCACGGCCGCTCGCGGTACGGCGTCGAGCGCTACGTGCGCGGCTTCCTCGATCTCCTCACCGTCTCGTTCATCGGCCGCTACCGGCATCGCCCGCTCCACCTGTTCGGCGGGCTCGGGCTGATCCTCGGCTTCATCGGCTCGGCGATCCTCGTCTACCTCACCGTGGTCAAGGCGCTCGGCCACGCGATCGGCCAGCGACCGCTCCTGCTGCTCGGCGTCCTGCTCGTCGTGATCGGGATGCAGTTCTTCTCGCTCGGGCTGATCAGCGAGATGATCACGAGCCAGCACGAGGAGCGTGTGCAGGAACGCGACCGCGCCGAGCTGCTCGTCGACGAAGTCCTCTCCTGAGGCGTCGACTTGGCGACGCCGCATAGAGGCCGGGCGGGCTTCGCCCGTGCGGCCGTTTCACGCCGGTTCTTGGATCGTGGCCGCCTGATCCCGCCGATGCCTCGTTGAGAGTCTGTTATTTCGGAACGTACGAGCGCGGCTATCCGCGTAACTCGCAGGTGATCTCTTGCCTGCGCAAGGCAGGCGTCGAAGTCGAAGAGGTCCACCTCTCCGTCTGGGACGACGATCGCAACGGATGGTCGGCGGGACCAGCGCAGGCGGCAAAGCTCGCCGCCGCGGAGGCACGACTGCTGCTGCTTCGGCGACCGCGTGACTTCGACGCGTTCATCGTCGGCTATCCGGGCCACTTCGACCTGCCGGCAGCGCGCCGTGCCGCGCGCGGCCGCCCGGTCGTGTTCAACCCGCTCGTGTCGCTCGCCGACACGCTCGTCACCGACCGAGGCCGCTTCCCTGCGGACTCGTTCGCCGCACGTACCCTCGAGCGCATCGACCGCCACGCGTTCCGCGCCGCCGACGTCGTGGTCGCGGACACGGAGGCCCAGGCCCGCTTCTTCGCAGAGCTCGCTGGTCTCGGCGAGGTTCCCGTGTGCTTCGTCGGCGCTGAGGAGCGGCTCTTCGAGCCGGGCTGGCACGTGGCAGACGAGTTCGTCGCGCTCTTCGTCGGCAAGCTGATTCCGCTCCAGGGCGTCGACACGATCCTCGCCGCAGCAAGGCTGGCACCCGACATCCGCTTCCGCATCGTCGGCAGCGGCCAGCTCGACGGACTGCTCGCCGATCCTCCCCCGAACGTCGAACACGTGCCCTGGATCGAGTACGAGCAGTTGCCGAACGAGATCCGGCAGGCCGGCTGCTCGCTCGGCGTCTTCGGAACGACCGGCAAGGCACGCCGCGTCATCCCCAACAAAGCATTTCAGGCGATTGCCTGCGGAGCGCCGCTCGTCACCGCGGACACACCCGCTGCGCGCGAGCTCCTCACCGACGAAGCGAGCGCGCTCCTCGTTCCCGCCGGCGATGCGGAAGCGCTGGCCGCGGCGATCCGGCGACTTGCCGCGGACCTGGAGCTCGCGAGCCGCATCGCCGCCGGCGGCCGCGCGGCCTACGAGCGTAAGGCGAGTGAAGCGGTGCTCGGCGAGCGGTGGCGCGAGATCATCGAGCGACTTTTGTGAGACGGCTCCCGTTCTTCCCGAGCACGCGTCTGCTCCTTGTCGCAGGCATCACCGCGTACGCCGCCGGCTTCGCGGCGCTCTCGGCTCTGCGCCACGACGCGTTCATCACCGGCCGGTTCGACCTCGGGAACATGGTGCAGGCCGTCTGGTCGACAGCCCACGGACATCCGCTCGAGATGACCGACCTGCATGGCGACCAGATCTCGAGGCTGGCGGCTCACGTCGACCCGATCCTCGTCGTCTTTGCCCCGTTGTGGTGGATCTGGCCGAGCCCGGATTTGCTTCTCGTCGCGCAAGCGATCGCGGTCGCCGTCGGGGCTCTTCCCGTGTACTGGCTCGCTCGTAAGCATCTCGGCTCCGCGCACTCCGCACTCGGGTTCGCGCTCGCCTACCTGCTCTATCCGGCCACCGGTTGGCTCACGCTCAACGAATTCCATCCCGTCGCACTCGCGACGCCGCTCCTGCTCTTCGCCTTCTGGTACCTCGACGAAGACCGGCTCCTGCCCTTCACGGCGCTGGCGGTCGCAGCTGCGGCGTGCAAGGAGGAGATCGCGCTCGTCGTGGCCGGCTTCGGCATCTGGTACGCGCTCTCACACAAGCGCTGGCTTGCCGGCGCGGCGATCGGGGGCGTGGCCGGGCTCTGGGCGGCAATCGCGATCGCGGTCGTGATCCCGCACTACAACGCAGGCGCGGAGTCGGACTTCTACGGGCGGTACAGCGAGGTCGGAGGCTCCGCCGGCGGCATCCTGAAGACTGCTCTCACTCACCCTCTGCGCATCGTCGAAGCGGCTTTCAGCGCACGCGACCTCCACTACCTGCTCGAACTCGTCGCGCCGCTCGCCGGGCTCTGCCTACTCGCGCCGATCATCCTCGTCGCCGCACTCCCGGAGCTCGCGATCAACCTGCTCTCCTCGACGACGACGCAGACGTCGATCCACTTTCACTACACCGCAGGCCTGATTCCACCTCTGATCATCGCCGCGATCTTCGGCGCGAAGCGGCTCTCGCGCTGGCTGCTGCCGATCGGCGCCATGGTCGTGCTGGCGGCACTGATCGGCAACTACCGGCTCGGTCCGATTCCGGGCTGGCGGCATCTGCCCGGTGGCCAGCAGTTCCAGGCGACCGCCGCGCGGGTCACGGCGCACGACCGGATCGCGGAACGGGCACTCGACCTCATTCCCTCGGGCGAGGTCGTCAGTGCGACGAACACGCTCGGCGCACACCTGTCCGCACGACGTCGCGTCCTTAGCTTTCCGTTTCTGGAAGACGCGCAGTGGGTCGCCGCCGACGAGACACAACCCGGCTACGCGGATCGTTATGCACCGGTTCCGACCGCGGTGCAGCTCGCCGCGCTACGACGGAACCCGGAGTGGCACCTCGTTTTCGAGGAAGACGGGATCCTCGTCTTTCGCCGCGCGCCCATGTAGCTTGAGCACGGCGAGGACGAACACCGCGAGCACGAGCAGGTCGCGCAGAAGCACGAGCCAGATGTAGCCGCCGAGTGCGAACACGTCGCTGTAGTGGAAGAACCACACTTGCGCGAGCACGAGCGCTCCAGCGGTGACGACCCATGCAGGCACCTCCAGCAGGAGCACGAACGGGATGAGCCACACCAGATACTGCGGTGAGAAGAATCGCGTGAACGCGAGGAAGCCCGCAATCGCCGCGGCGAACGCGAACGCAAGGCGGCGCGGATCCGTGCCAGGGCCGCGGGCGTAGAGCCATGCAACACCGAGGACCGCCGCCACCTGTGCGATCGAGCTCAGCACCGCGACTGTCTCGGGAAGCGACCCGACGAGGTCATACGAGATGGCATGGCCCGTTCGGTGGACGACGGTGGCGTCGTAGACGCCGAGCCGGTCGGCCGCGGCGAGCAGCGAGCCGCCGAGGCTCTCGACCTGCAGCGAGCGCGCGGCCTGCGCACGAAAGCTCTCCACCAACCCGTGTGGCGCGACTACGAGGAACGGAACGATGCAGAGCGTGGCGACGCCCGCGAACGCCGCGAGCCCGCGCAGAGCGAGCGCTCGGCCTCCCGTCCGCCAGGCGAAGATCAGCGCCGGCGGCAGCAGGACGACGGGGTAGACCTTTGCTGCGAAGGCGGCACCGAGGAGCGCGAATGCCGCCGTGCTTCGGCCGCCGACGAACAGCGCCAGCGCGGCCACGGTCAGAAGCGCGGGCCACAGGTCGTAGGTGTTGAGCGAGATCGGCCCGAGCGCGATCGGTGACAGGGCGAACAACAGCACCGCAGCGGTAAGGCGCCTCGTCGAGGCGCCCAGACGCACGAGCAGCCACGCCAGGAGCGCCAGCGTCGCGAGCCCGCAGAGAGCCATCAGCGCCTTGAAGGCCGCGTTGTAGTACGACGAGCCGAACGCGGCGGGCGGAAGGAAGACCGCCAGCGCACCGGGCGGATACTCCATGAAGAAATCGCGGTAGGGAACGCGCCCGTCGAAGACTGCGTCGGCAAAGCCCTGGTAGAGATGAACGTCGCGAAAGCGCGCAGCGCGAAAGAGCCCGCCGTCGGGGATAGCGCAGGCCCCGATGTAGAGCGGGATCGCGGCAGCCGCGAGCCGCAGCGTGAAGCTACGGCTGGGTGCCGTCGCCGGGAACCTGGGAGAAGCCGTCGGACTTGCCGCTTCCCGAGCTCGTCGTCGTCGGTGCCTGCGCCGTTCCCGTCGGCGTGTAGGTACCGCCCGTCATCGCGTACTGCAATTCGCGCGTGATCCAGATCGGAGACGACTTCGGTGTCGGAAACTCCTTCGGGAACGGCGCGTAGTACGACGCGCGTTCCATGAACAGCTTCCAGATCGTGGCCGGGAAGGTCGGCCCCGACACCGCGATGCCGTGCACCGAGAGCATCGGGATCTCACCTTTCGGATAGCCGATCCAGATCGTGGCTTCGAGCCCGGGCACCATGCCGGAGAACCACGCGTCCGCGAAGTTGTCCGTGGTGCCCGTCTTGCCGGCGGCGGTCTTGCCGAAGTACGCCCCGACGCCGGTGCCCTGCGTCATGTTCTCTTCGAGAATGCGCACAACCTCGGTGGCGACCCAATCGGGCACGGCCCGCTTGCGTTGCGGCACGCCCCAGCCCGCCTCCGTATCCACCTTCCCGCCCGGCAGGACGACCTTCCGGATCGCCATCGGCGTCGAGTAGACGCCTCCCGCCGCGAGCGTCGCGTAGACGGAGGCCATGTCCATCGGCGTGACCACCCGAGAGCCGAGCCCCATCGACGGCACGTACGCGCCGTCGCTCGTGCGGAGGTCGGTCCTCACGCCGAGGCGGTAGGCCATGTCGGCGATGTTCTCCGGCCCGACGTCGAGCGACAGCCGCGCGTACACGGTGTTGTCGGACGCAAGCGTCGCCCTTTCGATCGACGTCGGCCCGAGATACGTGTGGTCGTACGTCTCGGGGCACCACGCGGTGGGCGGATTCGTGTCGCACGATCCCGTCTCGGTCGGGTCGTACTTGAAAGGAGCCGAGAGATACGTGGTGGTGGCGGGATTCAGGCCCTGCGAGACCGCTGTCGTCAGCACGATCGTCTTGAAGGTGGAGCCCGGCTGGCGCCGGGCGGAGGACGCGAAGTTGACCTGGTTCTTCGGGTTCCCAGGGCTGATCTCGGTCATGGCGCGGATGGCGCCGTTCCTCGGATTGATCGACACGATCGCCGCCGCAGGATCGGAGGAGTACGGAAGCGTGCGCTTGATTGCGTCGAGGGCGAAGCGTTGCAGCCGGGGATCGATCGTGGTGTAGACCTTGAGGCCGCCCGAGCGCACGGTGTTCGCGCCGTACTGCTTCTGCAGCGCTTCGCGCACGTAGCTAAAGAAGTACGGCTCGCGAATGCGCGTGTACAGGCGCCCGGCCTTGAGGCGGAGGTGGCGCTTCGCCACGGCGTTCGCGTACTGACTCGAAGTGATGTCGCCGTTGTTCAGCATCGCGCGGAGGACGTCGTCCCGCCTTGCGATCGCTTCCGCAGGGCGCTGGAACGGATCGAAGCGCGACGGCGCCTGCGGCAGGCCCGCCAGCAGCGCTGACTGGTCGAGCGTCAACCTCCGCGCCGGCCTGGAGAAGTACGTCTGCGCCGCAGCCTCGATGCCGTAAGCGTGGTTCCCGTAATAGACCTGGTTCATGTACGCGGCGAGGATCCACTGCTTCGACTTCTTCCGTGCCAGCTTGATCGCGAGGCACGCCTCGGTGGTCTTGCGGCCGAGTGTCTGCGACTTGTTGCTGATGTACAGGTTGCGCACGAGCTGCTGCGTGATCGTCGAGCCGCCCTGCACGACCTTCCCCGCGCGGATGTCCGCGTAGAGCGCGCGCACGATGCCGAAATAGTCGAGGCCCCCGTGCTTGTAGAAACGCCGGTCCTCGATCGCAATCGTCGCCGTCGGCACCCACTTGCTGATCTGGTCGAGCGAAACCGGCTGACGGTTGCGTTCTGCCGGAATCGATCCGAGCAGCGAACCGTCCGCAGCGAAGACGAACGAGTTCTGGCCAACCTCCACCGGCTTGAGCGAGTTGAGGTCGCAGCTGTTCAGGAAGACGGCCGCGCCCGTGAAGCTGGAGATGACGAGGAACAACGCAGTGCCGATCAACACGCCCGTCATGACCTTGCCGAGCCGCTTGCGCCTGTTCCTCACCCGGTCACGACGCCGCTTGCGCAGACGCTCGAGCAGGAACGCGTCCGAAGATTGTGGGCGTCGCCCACGCGGCGGCGGGGTCATGCGTAGACACCCTCTGCGCGAAGCAGGTCGTACGCGCGCAGCCGGAGCTCTCGCTCGAGCTTCTCCGCTGCAGCCTCGTCAGGAGCGGGCGCGCGCACGACGACCGTCGCGTCTCCCGAGAGGTCCTGCACGAAGGCGTCGGCGTCGTCCGCAAGCGCTCGCAGCCGGTCCACGACCGCACCGAGGTCTCGACCTAGTGGAACCTGGAGGCTGATCTCGGCGACCTTCTCTCGACTGCGAATCGTGGAGTTCCGGATGGTATCCGAGACAAGCGTCTCGTTCGGGATCACGAGCCGGTCGCCGTTCTCGATGCGGACGAAGGTGTAGATCAAACCGATCTCCTCGACGACGCCTTCCGTGTTGTCCACCGCAACGGAGTCGCCGAGCCGAAGGGGCTGCGTGAACGCGATGAGGAGCCCGGCGACGAAGTTCCCGAGGGTCCGCTGGGAGGCGAAGCCGACGACGATCCCGAGCACCGCCGAGGACGCAAGCAATCCGCCGGCCACCGCCCGCACCTGCGGGATGACGAGCAGGGCCGACAGGAGGCCGACGAAGATGATCGTCGTCGTGATGCTCCGCCGCAGGATCCGGTAACGGGTGATCGCCTCGGGCGGCAGATCCCGGCGCGCAATGCGGCGGTCGATCAGACGCGCGATGACGATCGTCACGACCATGACGCCGACCACGACGGCGAGACGCGTCCATGGGGACATGCGCCTCTATTCGACGGGCGCCCCGCGCTCCTTTGCGCTGACTGTCTTCACAGGAGCCGCTTCCGGGCCGAGAAACCCTCGTCGGTTCCGTGCCAGAACCGAATCTCGTCCTCGCCGAGCTTCCAGCACAGCAGCACGTCTTCTTCGCCCCGTTTCGCCGGGAAGTCGAGGAGCCCCTCCTCTAGCGACTTCACCTGCGCTCCCGCCTGGTTGATCCGTTCGGCGCAGTCGGAGATCGCGTCGGCCTCGCGCTGGATCGTCTCGGCGAGGTCCTGCAGGTCGCTCGGGACCATGTCACCGCCGTTCCCGGCGATCCTGGTCACGAGCTCCGCCTGACGGGTTTGCGCCGCGGTGAGGTCCCGCCGGTGCTGAACCATGCGCTCGACGATGGGGCGAAGCTCGGTGAGGGCGGCGTTGGCCTCCTCCAGGGTGAACACCCTCATCCGCCTATGATCATGCGGCCGTGCGCGCTGGTCAAAGGCAAGCGCTGGACATCTACCTCTGGAGCCGCGCGGTGATCTGGATCGCGGCGATCTTCGCGTTCTTCTTCTTCGAGCCGAACCGACACCCCGAGGCGAGTCGCTGGGACACGCCGCGCCTGCACGAGCTCGGCTACTTCACGGACATCTGGGCGCGCTGGGACAGCGACTTCTTCCTCCGGGTCGCGCAGAACGGCTACGACGGAACTTCGGCCGCATTCCACCCGCTCTACCCAGCACTCGTCGCGGTCCTCGGACGGGTCTTGTTCGGCCACTACCTGCTGGCAGGGCTCATCGTGTCGCTCGCCTGCTGCCTCGGCTCGTTCCTCCTGCTCTACCGGTTGGCGGAGGAGCGGCTCGGGCCCGAGGGCGCAGAGCGCAGCGTCCTGTATCTCGCGGTGTTCCCGATGAGCCTGTTCCTGCAAGCCGTGTACAGCGAGTCGCTCTTCCTCCTGCTCGTGCTCGCGGCCTTCGCGCTCGCAGAACGGAACCGCTTTGCAAGCGCAGGCGTGCTCGCGGGTCTGGCGATCCTCACGCGCGCTCCGGGCATCGCCCTGCTGCCCGCTCTTGCGCTGCTCGCGTGGCGGGAGCGGGATCGTCTGCGCGCGCTCGGCGGCGTCGCGCTCGCGCTTCCGGTGGCCGCGATCTATCCGCTCGTGCTCTGGCAACAGGTCGACGACCCCTGGGCGTTCTCGCACGCACAGGACCGCTGGCACCGGCACGTCTCACCCGCCGGCCCGCTAGGTGGAATCTGGGACGGTGCAGTCTCGGCCTGGCGCGGGCTCGAGCAGTTCGTCGTCGGCCACGGCACTCATGTCGCGGGCGCAAATCAGATGCACGCAGCGGCGGAGAATCTGCAGGCGTTCGTCTTCCTCGTGCTCTTTGTCGCACTGACTGTCGTCGCCTGGCGCCGGTTCGGTGCGCCGTACGGTCTCTTCGCCGCGGTCAGTCTCGCGATCCCGCTCAGCTATCCGAGCTCGCGCTGGCCACTCCTCTCCCTGCCGAGATTCGGACTCGTGATCTTCCCGCTCTTCCTCGCGCTCGCCGCACTGACGAGCGGGAGGGCTCGACTGCACAATGCTGTGGTCGCGTGCAGCGCGCTCTTCCTCGGTGTCGCGGTCGTGCAATGGGCGCTGTGGCAGTGGGTGGCGTGAACCGCGCGTTCACGCTCTGGACCGGCTTCGTCCTCGCCTTCGCAGCTCTGAGCTACTCACTGCGATTCACCGAAGGGAAGCCGCCCAAGGACCTGCTCTACAAGTGGGTGACCGTCGAGGGGAACCTCGTCCAGTACGGAATCATTGCGGCGATCGTCTACGGGATCGCCGGCGTCGCCGGTAATCGGCGCGAGGTTTTCGCAATGAGACGCCCGACTTCCTGGAGCACGGCAGCCCGCATCGGGCTCGGCATCGGGATCTTCATGATCGTCCTCACCCGGCTCCTCGGTCCGATCCTCCAACCGGGACGCGAGCAGGGGATCACGCCCGACGTCTGGCAGCCCAGGCACGCCGCCGCGTACATCGCAAACGGCCTCGTGATCGTCGTCGTCGCGCCGATCGTCGAGGAGCTGACCTTCCGGGGCCTTGGCTACTCGCTGCTCGCCCGCTACGGGAAGTGGGCCGCGATCGTCTTGACCGGCCTCGCCTTCGGCCTGGCGCACGGCCTCGTGGAGGCGCTTCCCTTCCTCGCGGCATTCGGAATGGGCCTCGCCTATCTACGGAGCCGAGTTAAAAGCGTCTACCCCGGCATGATCGTCCACGGCCTCTTCAACGCGGTTGCGCTGACCCTTTCAGTTGCAGGAAAACCACAGGTGGATATTCTGCGCGCGTGCGCTGCGGCCTGGTTTGCGCTCTCGCCCTTCTGATTCTCTTCCCGGCCGCCACCGGAGCGGCGCCCCTCGCCTCGATCCAGACGACGCCGGCCGCCGGCCCGGCACCGCTACGCGTGACCTTTGCTGCCGCCGGCGACGCGGCTTCGTATCACTGGGACTTCGGCGATGGCACCGCGGCAGATGGACAGAGGGTCGAGCACACGTATGCGGCCGGTCGCTGGACGGCAACACTCACCTCCCGGTCTGCGGACGGCACGACGGAAACCGCGACAACCTCGGTCACGGCGTACGGGCTCACCTTGACGGGGCCGAACCCGGCCCGGTACGGCCGCAAGGTCGTCCTGCGCGGAGCGATCGTCCCCGGCGAGCGAAACCTGGCGGTCGAGCTCGCGGGCCCACGCGGGAAAATCGCCACCACCAGGACGCGCGCCGACGGCACGTATCTCGTTCGTGCGCACATCAGGGCTCCCGGCTCGTACACCGCAACAAGCGAGCGGGCGTCGGCCGTTCCGCTCCCACTTCGAGTCGTTCCGAAGCTGATCACCGGCTTCGCCGGGAGCAGCGCGCGCGGGAGCGCCTACTACTTCACCGCCCGCCTCGCCCCGGCCGCCGCAGGAGCGCTTGCCCTGAAGGTCGCGCGCGGGCAAGACGTGATCCTCGACCGCACCTTCGGCAGCCACGTGCGCATCAAGCTCGACACGAAACGGCTCACGACGTACCGGATCACGACCCAGGTCGTGCCGAGCGAGGGGTACGCCGGAACCGTCCGGTCGCTGCGCGCGAGCGTCGTCCTGCCGCGGCTCGTGCTCGGCGCTCGGAGTACGGCTGTCGCACAGCTCGGAGACCAGCTGCGCCGCCTGCACTACGCGGCGCCCTACGGGCTCCGCTTCGACGGCCGCATGCTCGACGGCGTGTACGCATTCCAGAAGGTGCACGGGCTCCCGCGGACGGGAGCCGTCGACGCCCGCTTTTGGGAGGCGCTTGCGAACCCGCGCCACCCCGCACCGAAGTTCGCGAGGCCGGCAGCGCACATCGAGGTCAACAAGGGCCTGCAGGTGCTCTACGTCGTGCGCGCCTCGAAGATCGCTCTGATCGTCCCGATCTCGACAGCCGGCATCGCCGGGGCCTTCACGCCCGTCGGGAGGTTCGCCGTTTACCGCAAGGTGGGCGGCTTCGACCCCAGTCCGCTCGGGACCCTCTACGACCCGCTGTACTTCACTGGTGGTTATGCGATCCACGGCAACCCGTCTGTTCCGCCGTACCCCGCAAGTCACGGTTGCGTCCGCGTCCCGATGTGGGTCGCGCCGCAGCTCTACAAGACGATTCCGTACGGCGAGACTGTCTACGTGTATTAGCGCCGCGCTGCTTCTGCTCGCCTCGGGTTGCGGGAGCGCAGCACGACCCGTGCGCTACGAGGACCTGACACGAAAGGTCGGCCCGCTCGAGTTCACCCGCATCACGCGCGACGTCTTTCGCAGCCGCTCTGCTCTTCGCGACGTCCTCGCGCGGAACAATCCCGGGCGCACGCTCACGTTGCCTGCGATCGACTTCAGCCGCCGCGAGGTCTACCTCGTCGCCGCAGGCCCGCGGTCGAGCACCGGCTACGGGCTCCGCATCGTCAGCCTACGAGACGTGGGCGACCGGATCGTGGTGACCGTCCACGAACGCACGCCGTCTCTGGGAGATCCGGTCCGCGCCCGAGTCACGTACCCGTTCCGGCTGATTGCGTTTCCTCGCAGCGACAAGCCTGTCAAGCTGAAGTGGCCAGGACGACCATGACCGAAGACCCACTCATCAAGCAGATCCGCCAGCAGATCTCCGACACCGACCGGTCGATCGTCGACGCGATGAACGCACGGCTACGGCTCGTCGCACGGCTGAAGCGCTACAAGGAGTCCCGTGGCATCGGGTTCGTCGATCCGGAACGCGAGGAGTGGATGCTGCAGTACCTGCAGCGGGCGAACCGCGGGCCCCTGTCGGGTGAAGGCCTGCGGGAGCTGTTCGAAGGGGTGCTCGACCTCACGAAGCGCGAGGTCAGCCGAGGCGAAGAGACCTAGAGGATTGATATGAAATTGGGCCGGCGTCGGGGGCGCTCCAGACCAAGCCGGGCAGTGCGGTCGTTCGCGGTGCGTAGCGGCGCTACGTGCCGCGGGCGGACGTGCTGATCCGGCGCCGTGTCTGGTGCGTCATCCGGCCCGGCCGAATTTCACATCAGTCCTCTGGCTACTCGTCTTCCGGCTCGACGGCGAACTCGTCGGGCGTGACGTCCTCGAGGAATCTCTTGAACTCGGAGACCTTGGACTCGATCTCCTCTTCGGTGACCTCTTCGCCCTCGAACTCGATTGCGGACTCCTCGATCACGTCGTCCGCCGCGAAGATCGGCGCCTCGGCACGAATCGCGAGCGCAATCGCGTCGGACGGCCGCGAGTCGATCTCGATCTCCGACCCGTCGAGTTGGACGGTGATCTGCGCGTAAAACGTGTTCTCGCGAAGCTCCGTGACCGTGATGCGAGTCACCTGCGCGCCGAGCTGGTCGAGCATGTCGGTGACGAGGTCGTGAGTCATCGGCCGCGGCGTCGACGCGCTCTGCAGCTTCATCAGAATCGCGGCGGCTTCGGGATGGCCGATCCAGATCGGCAGAAACTTGTTCCCCTCAGCAGTCTTCAGCAGCACGATGGGCTGCTTGCCGACCAGATCGAAGCTGACCCCGTAGATCTGCATCTCCTGCATGGGCTTGCTCTGATGGTAGCTCAGCGGTCTCGCACCGAAACCTCCGCAAGGGGCAACCGGACCCTTGGGCTACCCGGGAGTGCTCAGCCGGATTGTTCCTTCAGGCGCCACTCGGCGACGTCGCGGATGCTCACGATCCCGACGGCGCGCTCACCTGCCACCACGGGGATGTGCCGGAAGCCTCGTTCGATCATCGTCTCGCCGGCCTCCTCGACCGATGCGTCCTCGGTCATCGTCACCGGGTCCGGCGTCATCCACTCGCGGACCCGCGCCTCACTCGAATGCACGCGCCCGGCCACGGCACGCATCAGATCGCGCTCAGTGAAGATCCCGATCATGCGCCCGAAGTCGGAGACGACGACCGCGCCTACGCCGAGCTGAGTCATCTTCTCGGCGGCCTCGCCGATCGTGTCGGACGGCTCGACCGAGAGGACGTCCCTGGTCATGACCTCGCCGAGCGTCGCCATGCGGCCGAGCATAGGCCAAAACGGTGGCTACAATCCACCGTCCCGGGCGATTAGCTCAGTTGGTTAGAGCGCCGCTCTGATAAGGCGGAGGTCCGTGGTTCGAGTCCACGATCGCCCATAGCCGTCGGAAGTCCGGCCGCTTCGCGGCCATGATGACTTCCGACGGTTTCCTCTCTCGATTCAGGCCGTAGTGGCCGACGCCGGCAAAGCCGGCATCGGCGGCGCATGAATTAGTGGAGGACTTCCGTCCGGGAGAGGTAGTCCTCGACGGCGAGCAGGAACGTGTTGTCCTCGGCCAGCTCTTTCAGCGTTCCCTTCGTCTCGTCGTCGAGATCCTCGTCGCGCGCCAGCTCGCTGAGGAAGTTGCCCATGTTGCCGTCACGCGACATCGCGGCCATGCGGAGGAAGATCCGCTTCGCCTCGTCGTCCTGGCAGATCGCCTCGAGCGACTCCATGTCGTTCAGCCACACTCCAAGCATTTCAACCGTTCAACGCCCTCGGCGCAGAACGGGATACGCGTTACTTCGCGGCTTTCTCCAGCGCCTCGACCAGCTCCTCGAGCTCGGTCTCGTCGGCGAAGGAGATTTCTAGACGATTCGACACGATTCGACTGGAGAAGCCGGTAATTCGGTCGGTCGCGTCCTTCGCCCGGGCCACGAGGGCGGGATCGAGCCTGGAGACCGGGCGCCGCTGCTTCGTCTTCGCGCCGGCCCAGCGTGCGGCGCGCTCGGCGGCGCGCACCGACATGCCCTTCTGGACGATCTTGCGGGCCAGTGCGCGGCGGCCCTCGTGGTCCGGCACGGCGAGCACCGCTCGTGCATGACCTTCCGTCAGCTGTCCCCGCTCGACCATCTTGAGCACGTCCTCGGGCAGCTCGAGCAGCCGCACGCGATTGGACACCGCCGGCTTCGACTTGCCGACCCGCTCCGCGAGGTCGCCGAGCGAGAGACCGAACTCGTCGAGCACCACCGCGAAGGCGCGGGCCTCTTCGACCGGCGACAGATCCTCGCGCGCGACGTTCTCGACCAGGCCGAGCAGCAAAGTCTCGCGGTCGTCGGCTTCGCGGACGACGGCCGGGACCGTCTTCAGCTTCGCGTCGCGCGCAGCGCGCCAGCGCCGCTCACCTGCGATCAGCTCATAGCCGCCGGCAGTTCGCGGGCGGACGAGCACCGGCTGGACGACGCCGGCGGCGCGGATCGAGTCCGCGAGCCCAGCGCCGGCATCCGAATCGAAGCGCCGCCGCGGCTGCCGCGGGTTCGGGTGGATCGCGTCGACTGGCAGCTGGGCGAGCTCGCTCTCCGTCGCGCCACCGAGCAGAACTTCCAGGCCCCGGCCGAGGCCTCGTCTCTCACGCGCGCTCGACAAGCTCCATCGCCACCTTCCAGTAAGCGTCCGCGCCGCGCGAACGGCGGTCGTACGCGATTGCGGGGAGACCGTGGCTCGGCGCTTCGGCAAGACGCACGGAGCGCGGCACGGTCGTCGTGAAGACGAGCTCGCCGAAGTGCTTGCGCACCTCGGCCTCGACGTCTGCCGACAGCCGCGTGCGGCCGTCGACCATCGTCAGGAGCACCCCGCCGACCGCGAGCCGCGGGTTCAGGCGTGCCTTGACGAGGTTGATCGAGTGCACGAGCTGCGAGAGGCCTTCCAGTGCGTAGTACTCCGCCTGCACCGGGATCAGCACGCGGTCGGCAGCCGCGAGCGCGTTGATCGTCAGCGGCCCGAACGACGGCGGACAGTCGAGGAAGACGAAGGAGTACCTTTCGGTCCCGCTCGAGAGCGCCTGGCGAAGGTACGTCTCGCCGTCACTGTGCTGCGTCAGCTCGACGGTCGCGCCGGCAAGGTCCGGCTTGGCGGGAATCAGGTGCAGGTTCGGGAACTTCGTCGGCTTCGCCAGGTCCTGCAGCGCGGCGCCGTCGAGGAGGTCGTACGTGGACGTGCCGTTGGCCCGCTCGCCGAGCCCCGACGTTGCGTTTGCCTGCGGATCGAGGTCGATGACGAGCGCCGGCTCACCCGCCTCGGCAAGACAGGCGGCGAGATTGATCGCCGTCGTCGTCTTCCCGACGCCGCCCTTCTGGTTCGCCACCGCATAAACCTTCGCCACCTCGCCAGAGTACTCAGCCCAACGGACGCTTTCTCGCGACGCCTACGCGTCGCGGAAACCCCTCCGGAGTCGGACGCACTTTGCGCAAAACAAGGAGCCCGTCACTTGAGTCCGCGAGCTCGCCGCCGAGCTTCCTGGCCACACGGGCCACATGCTCGAGGTCGGCGCTCGGCCCGACCCAGAGGACGGCAGCGCCTCCTGGACGGACGAGCGGGAGGCACCACTCCGCGGCGACCGGCGGGATCGCTAGCGCCTTCGCGACAGCAACGCCGTAGGTGTCGGTCTCCTGTTCCTCTGCGCGCCCCTCGATCACGCGAGTGTTCGGCGGCGCCCAGATGCGCAGGAAGTCGCACTTGCGGCCGGTCGCCTCCAGCAGGGTGAGCTCGCGGTCGGGCAGCGACGCCGCGAGCGGAATCCCGGGCACTCCGCCGCCTGACCCGACGTCGACGATCGGCCCGGCGAATGCCTGGACGCGGTCCAGCCCGCGGAGGGAATCCTCGAGCAGCGCTGTGCGAGCCTCCTCGACGTTGTTGATCGCCGTCAGGCCCGGCGTCGCGACGAGGGCCTGCAGCCAGCGGTGAAGCGGCTCGTCCGCGTCAGCGGACCGGTGGAGGGGGTCTGGGCGAACCGGGAGCTTCCCCCAGCTCGATCCGCTCACAAAGGATGAACGACGACGTAGCGGTTGGGCTCGGTGCCCTCGCTCGTCGTCTCCACGCCGTCGAACTCTTTCAGGCGCAGATGCACGACCTTGCGTTCGATCGCCGTCATCGGCTCGAGGTCGACCGGCTCGCGGTCGGAGAGCGCTCGCTCCGCAGAACGCACCGCAAGCGACTCGAGCGTGACGCGCCTGCGGTCGCGATAACCCGCCGCGTCGACGACGACCTCCTTGCGATCCTCGGGATGACGTCGCCACATGACGGCGTTCGCGAGGTACTGGACCGCATCGATCGTCTGGCCATGACGGCCGATCAGCATCCCCAGGTCCACACCCGAGCACGAGACCGTGATGGCGTCGTCACTCTCCTCCACGTCGATGTGCGCGCTCACTCCGACTCCATCCACGATGCGGGTCACGAGCTCACGCGCTTCTGCGGCGAGCTCGGACTCGTCTACCGGCTCCGCCTCCTCCTTCGGCGCCGCGATGGCGGAGATGGTCGCGATCACCTTCGCAGGCGCGAAGCCGACACCGAGAAGCCCGCGCTCGCCCTCCGTCACCACCTGGAAGCGCACGGCCGACTTGTCGAGACCCGGTTGCTTCTTCTCGAGCTCGCGCAGGGCCGCCCACTTGGCCTCGCCGACCGTCTCGCCGGTCGCCTCGACCTGCAGCTCCGTCAACGCCTGGCCTTCTTCTTACGCTTCACGCGCCGCGGTGGCCCAGGGGCGGGCTTCGGCGCCGGCACGTCGGCCTCCGGCTGCGCGCCGTCATCTGTGTTGGCCTTCGCGGGCGTCCGCGACGAGCGTTTCTGCGTCGCCGGCGGGGCCACCTTCGGAATCAGGTGGCGCGTGATCAGTCCCTGCCCGACCGTCCAGAGGTTCGTCGTCATCCAGTAGAGGACGAGCCCGGTCGGGAATCTGAGGATGAACGGGATGAAGACGACCGGCAGCACCATCATCAGATAGCGCTGCGACTTCTGCATCGTCCCCGACATGAAGTACGTCGAGGCGATCTGGCTGAGCACGTAGACCGTGAGCAGGACGTAGCCCGACCAGTGGCTGTTCGCGTGCTTGGTGATGTCCGGAACGAAGTGCAGCCAGGAGAATTCACCGCTGTCGATTGCGGCCTGCCCCCCGGGAGGATGCTTCGCGAAAGCGCGCAGCGTGTAGAAGAGCCCGATGAAGATCGGCAGCTGCGCCAGCAGTGGCAGACACGATGACGCCGGGTTGATGTTGTTCTCCTTGTAGAACTTCATCAGCTCTTCGTTCAGCTTCTGCCGGTCGCCCTTGTACTTGCGCTGAATCTCCTTCATCTGCGGCGCATGCGCCTGCATGTTCTGCATCGAGTGGATCTGCTTCACCGTCAGCGGCACGAGCAGCATCCGGACGATGATCGTCAGGGCGACGATCGCCCAGGCCCAGGGCAGCCCGAACGAGTGCAGGCCGTTGAGGACGTGCCGGAGCAGATGCTCCAGCGGTGTCAGCGGGCTCGCGAGCAGCGCCGCGGCGATCAACGGAACACCTTCTGTTCACGCGCGTAGTCGACACCGCCGCGACTCCAGGGATTGCAGCGCAGCAGCCGCCAACCGGCGAGCACGGTCCCCTTGAACAGTCCGAACTCCTTGTACGCGTCGATCGCATACTGGGAGCAGGACGGGTGGTACTTGCACTGGCCGACTCCGAGGAACGGCGCGAGGGTGAAGCGGTACACCCAGACAGCGCCAACACCGACGTACCTCATGCCGCCGCCTTGCCCACGACCTCGTCCACGCGCTCGCCGAGCCAGTCGAATCCGTTCGCGGCGACGGCCTCGGGCATGCCGGGCTTCACGATCAGGACATAGTCGCGGCCGGCCGGGATCCGCTCGAGGCGCTCGGCCCAGGTCTCGCGCAGCTGGCGCTTGATCCGGTTCCGGGCGACCGCGTTGCCGGTGGAACGCGGCACCGCGAGCCCGAGCCTCGGCTCACCCCCTCCTTCTCCGTCGCGCTCGAACCAGTAGAGGACCAGGAAGCGGGTCGAGGTCGAGCGGCCGTGTCTGTAGACGGCGTCGAAGTCTCGCGAGCGCGACAGACGGTTCCTGCGTTGCATCGGGTCCTTACGCGGAAAGGCTCTTACGGCCCTTGGCGCGGCGACGCTTCAGAATCGCGCGACCCGCACGCGTCGACATGCGCGCACGGAAACCGTGCTTGCGCTTTCGCCGGCGCACGTTGGGCTGGTAAGTCCGTTTCACGAGGTCGAAGAGGGAGGAAAAGTTGCTCCCGCGGGAGCCGTGGACGGGCCAGTTTAGCTGAGCCCCGCTACACAACGTTATCCACAGCCCGCGGGGCGAGAACTCCCTCCAAATGTGGCGAACCGACATGGTTGA
>Ga0307310_10000122_pt1 | contig 20684 bp, 19 predicted proteins | sample ER_DNA_197_FD_194502 | JGI IMG/M metagenome (GOLD analysis project Ga0307310, IMG submission 194502) | Bulk soil microbial communities from the East River watershed near Crested Butte, Colorado, United States - ER_DNA_197 | ecosystem: Environmental > Terrestrial > Soil > Floodplain | place...
ACGACGGGGAGGGCGGAGAGAGAATCCTGAAAATCAGAGACCGGATTTTTTCTTTTCGGTCCTTCCCGCCTTTCCCGTCGTTCCCGCCTTTCCCGCCGTGTCAAGCCCCGATTGACTTTTCAACACCCCGCCCGTAACATCTCTCGCCCTAGAAAAAATCCCTTCCGTTTTCGAGTACCGATGCAGCTGTCCGCTAAAGACGCTTGGAAGCGCATTCTCGACGAGGCGCATCGCGAACTTCCCGACCACACGATTCGAACGTGGCTCGAGCCCACGGAGGCTATCGCCCTCGACGAGGGTCGTCTCATCATCGGCGCGCCGGATCAGTTCGCGGTCGAGTGGAACGAGACGAAGCATGCAACGCTCCTCTCCCGACTCGCTGAGCCCGTGCTGGGCCAGCCGACGTCGATCGTGTTCCGGGTCAACGAGGATCGTCAGAAGCGCCCGCAGATGGACTTCTTCGTGGCCCCGTCGACCCCGGTAGTCGCCGGGGTGCAGATCAATCCGAGCACCCAGCCGCTCAACGAGCGGTACACCTTCGACACCTTCGTCATTGGCAAGTCCAACGAGCTGGCCGCCGCGGCGGCCCATGCCGCAGCCGAATCACCCGGCAAGACCTACAACCCGCTCTTCATCTACGGCGCCACCGGGCTGGGCAAGACCCACCTGATGCAGGCGATCGCCCATACCGTGGTCGAGCGGCACCCTGACACTCGGGTGCTCTACGTCGGGGCCGAGCAGTTCATCAACGAGGTGATCGAGAGCATCCACAGCCGGACCATGCCGGAGTTCCGCCGTCGCTATCGGTCGGACGTGGATCTCTTCCTGGTGGACGACGTGCATTTCCTCGAAGGCAAGGAAATGACCCAGGAAGAGTTTTTTCACACCTTCAACGCGCTCTACGAGGGCAACAAGCAGATCGTCCTCACCTCGGACCGGCCTCCCAAGGAGCTGCCCGGTCTGGAGGCCCGTCTGGTCAGCCGGTTCGAGTGGGGCATGGTCGCCGATATCGGGCAGCCCGACCTCGAGCACCGGATTGCGATCCTCCGAAAGAAGCAGGAGCAGGATCACCTGGAGCTCACCATTCCGGACGACGTGCTGCGGTTTATCGCCGAGCACGTGCGGTCGAACGTGCGCGAGCTCGAGGGCTGTATCATTAAGTTGTTGCTGTTCGCCTCCTTGAAGCATAAGGAGGTCTCGATCGAGCTGGCCCGGGAGGCGCTCTCCGACAAGATTCGCCCGGGCGAGGATGGATTGGCGGCCCCCAAGGCGCTTCCCTCGATCAACAAGGTTCAGGAGGTCGTGGCCAGACGGTGGGGGGTCACACCTGAGGGTCTTCGCTCGAAGGCGCGGATCAAGACGCTCACGGTGCCCCGCCAGATCGCGATGTATCTCGCCCGCGAGCTGCTCGAGATGCAGCTGGTCGAGATCGGGCAGGCGTTCGGCGGGCGCGATCACTCGACTGTGATTCACAGCGTCGATAAGGTGAGCCGGCAGATGTCGCGCGATCGCGGGTTCCGCGAGCGAGTCGAGCATGCGCGCCAGGAGTTGTGCGCAGAATAATCCCCGCGCACGCGGCGGGATGTGGGAACTCTGGATAGCGGTGGACGGCGGGAGCAATCCAAGAGCGCCGTCCCCATAGCCCACACGGTGTCGACAGAGGTTGAAGCGCGTAAGTGCCCATGAGCGGATTCAGTTGGAGCGCCGCTCAACATTTCCAGACCCTCTACTGCTGCTACTACATTATTTAAATGGAAGAGTAGTCTCTGATGATAGCATCGGCATGAAGCTCACAATCACACGAGAGCAGCTCCAGGAAGGTCTCGTGGCGGTGGCTGCCAGTATCCCCGCCAAGACGACCCTGCCGATTCTCTCGAACATCCTGCTCGAGGCAACGAAAGACGGCATCCGTCTCTCGGGGACCGATCTCGACATAGCCGTCAGCACCACGGTGAGCGCCTCAGTCGATCAGGAAGGCGCCATCACCCTTCCCGCGCGCAAGCTGGTCGAGATCGTGCGCGAGTTGCCCAGCGCGGCCATCCGGCTGACCGCCTCAGGCGAGCAGCGCGTCACCATCGAGTGTGGCCGGTCCCGGTTCCGGCTGCTCGGCCTCCCCCGGGAAGAGTTTCCGGCGTTCCCCAGCGTCAAGTTCGAAGGTGGATGGAGGACCTCATCCAAAGAGCTCCAGAAGCTCATCGGCCATGTTGCCTTTGCCGCCAGCACCGAGGAGAGCCGGCCCATTCTCAACGGTGTCCTGTGGGAGCTCAGGCCGGAGCGCATGCGCATGGTCGCGACCAATGGGCACCGGCTGGCGCGGATGGACGTCCCCACCTCGGAGGCCCAGGGAGCCTCGCAGGCCGATTTGATCGTGCCACCCAAGGCGCTGGACCAGATCCGACGGCTCTTCGACACGGACGAGACCGTGGAGATCGCGCGAAGCGAAAACCATCTGGGCTTCCGCACCAGCTCCACCCAGATCTTCACCCGGCTGATCGAGGGACCGTACCCGAATTACGAACAGGTCATCCCCCGGGAGAACGACAAGGCCGCCACCGCCGACAAGGCTGCCCTCACCGCCGCGCTTCGCCGGATGAGCATCGTTGCCAGCGATCAGACCCACCGGATCCGGATGGCCTTCGCGAACGGCTCCTGCAAGCTGTCGGTTCAGACCCCCGATCTCGGCGAGGCGCAGGAAGAGCTCAATGTCAGCTACGAGGGCGATCCGCTCGAGATCGGATTCAACGCCGCCTACTTGCTCGAGATCCTGAAGTACATACCGACCGATGAGGTACGGATGACGTTCAAGGCGCCCGAGCGTGCGGCCACCTGTGAGCCGGTCGGCTGGGACGACCCAGCCAGCTATCTCGCGCTGGTGATGCCGCTACGGCTGGTGGATTAGAAGTCGTGACTAGCGACTGGCGACTGGCGACCGATGGGAGGGTCCCTATGCCGAATCACGATGACCCGAAATTGACCGAGCATACGCTCCGCCGTGAGCGGGACGGATTCGTGACGCTCGCGGTGCTGGTGGCTGCGGCAGGAGCCGGTGCCGCACTGATGTTGGCTCCGGACGCAGGGTCTCGAGCCCGGCAGCGGGCGGGGCGGCGGCGCCGGGGAAAACGGATCATCGCGCTGGCGGGATTCCTGGTCGGTGCCGGCCTCACCGCGCTGCTCACACCCGAGACCGGGCCGGCGACACGCAAGCTTCTGGGTGGCACGCTCGGCCGGATCAAGGTCGGGGCCGTCGACCGGATCGAGCGCCTTCGCCAGACCGATGCGCCTCCGCCCGCTGAGAGCCGGGTCAGGAGCGTCCAGGAGCTCGGCCGCGATTCAAACGACGTCTTCTGATGGAGAGCTGCTGACCAGCCAGGCCTAACGCTTGGGCGGCCGCAGCAAGATGATTGAGAAGGTCCCGGCCTGCTTCACCGGTACGGACTGACCGACTGCCGGGATGGTGATGGTGAGGTCCCCCGCGTCCGAGCCGCGGGCCGAAGCGAGCGTGCCATCGGGATTCAGGTAGTGGACCGCCGTGCGGGTGCCTGAGGCGGTCATCTCCAGCTGCTGATCGTACTGGGTTCCTTTACCCCGCCGTTGATACGACCCCGTACTCTCCAACTTGATCGCCTTCTTGGCCCGGGGATCATCGCTCTCGGTCGCGCGATACGAGGTGAAAGACCGTTCCGTCGCGTCGAAGGCATCGGCCCTGATGGGGACCTCGGTCGTGTCGGTCCAATCCATGCCCGCCTTCACCCCGCCGGGGGGGAGGCTGGGAAAGAGGCTCCGGAGGTTGCTTCCGAGCTGGTCCCCCAGGGTCGTGGATCGGTCGGCTTTCAGCGCGGAAAGCCTCCCTTCACGGGTGAGGGATGCCGTCCACCGCGTGCCCCGGGCCGGGATGACCGAGTCCGGCACTGCGGGCACTCCGCCGACCGCAGCCTGAATCGAATCGAGAACGATGGTGGCGACGTAACCGGCTGTATCGGGCGCAATCGCGACGCGGAGATAGGCGGTTCGGTCGATGAGCTGCTGCTGGCTGGCGCCGCCGGGCAGCTGAATCGTCAGGCTGTCGTGTCGCTCGAGCACATACCCCGCGTCGCGCACCGCACCGTAGGTGATTCCACCGCCAGCGGGCGCCGGCACACCGGGAGTCGAGGGGCCCGGCTGGGGCGTGGGTCCGTTCGGTCCGCCGGTGGTAGACGTGGCCGACCCACATCCCGCCAGCGCCACACTGGCCAGGATCTGAAGAGCCCGCCTCACGCCATTCGCCCGATCACTTGAGTGCGATCACTTTGGTCTTTTGCACGATCGTGATGGGCAGCGGCTGCTTGGCAAAGGAGCCGGATATCGAAAGCGAGGATTGCTGTTGCCAATCGCCGCCGAGGTAGCGGCCGTCGGGGCTAACGTAGTAGGAGCCTTTTCCACTCCCGGTCCCCTCGATGCGGGCCGAGCCACTCGGCGTCGGCTGGGTCCCGGCCACCGATGAGGTGAAATCCTCGGTGATCCGCACGGCCTTGCGCGCGTTCCAGGTTGCCGATGCGGCCGCCTTGTACGCGCTCACCCGCCGGACGGTCACACTGTCGCTACCAGTCGCGTCGGTTTTTGCCGTTGTATCCGTCCAGCTGTCTCCCACCTTCAGTCCAGCCTTGATCCACGGAAAAAAGTCGCTGAGCAGCCCCTGGATCTGCACTGCGGCCGGGTTCGGCCGTACCGGTTGCAGTCCGGACGGCTTGCCCGACTTCGCCACGAATCCGTGAAACTCGGCTCCCCGGGCGCTGTCGAGGACGGCGGCAGGGATCGGCACCGCGCTGTCGCCGCGGAGCGAGTCAACCACGACCCGCATGACCTTGCCGCCGGCGCTGTCAGCCAGCCTTACGGTGACGAAGCTGGAAGTGGTAAAGGCAATCTTCTGCCGGGGGCCGCCGGCCGGCGTCGCGTCCATTTCCTGGGACAGTGACTGGTCGATCCGGTATTTGGTGGTGGTCGGCGCCCGACCCAGGAGGGGAAGGACGAGTGCAGCGGCAGCAAGCGTCGTATAACGAGTGGCCGGTAAGAGCATCTGTATCCCCTTCGAGAGGTCCGAGGCCAAAAAGGTAACCGGCTGTGAGGCCCAAAACCAACAGCCCCCCGAACCTGAGTCCGGAGGGCCGCCGCTGGTCAGCCGTAAGCCGAGTTCTGTTTCCCCCAGAAGGGGAGATGATCATCTGTCTGGGATGGCCGTCGCCGGCCACCTCTAGCAGCCTACCCGCGGCTCTTCACTGAACGGTGTGGGTCACACCTCGCCGCCTATTTGGCCTTGCTCCGACTGGGGGTTACCGTGCCGCCACTGTTGCCAGTGACGCGGTGGGCTCTTACCCCACCGTTTCACCCTTACCCTTCTTCCCGGCTATTTCTGCCGGGCCTCCGGGCGGTCTCTTTTCTGTGGCCCTGTCCGTCGCCTTGCGGCGCCCAGGCGTTACCTGGCAGTCTACCCGATGGAGCTCGGACTTTCCTCGGACACCTTGCGGTGGCCGCGATCATCGCGCTTGACCAGTGGGAGTAATATAACTGCGTGAGCGGTAAGCGGTAAGCGGGCGATGCTTCTTCTGACTATCCCGCTCACCGCTAACCTCTCACCGCTCACCCTGTTCACCCCGCATGCCCCACCCGGGCCAGCCCCTGCTGGGCCTGCTGGACAAAGGGCTGTAGCGCAGCATCCGCCTTTTTCCATTGAGCGAGGACCTCGCGGTACTGCTCTCTGGCCTCAGATCGCCGGCCCAGCCGTTCGTACGCTGCCCCGCGGAGCAGCCGGACTCGGCCGAGCATCCCCCATCCAGAATCGAAACCTCCGGTTTGAAGGGCGGAAGGCTGGTAGCCCTCCAGGACCCTGATGGTGGTCTCGTAGTCACCCAGCAGATAATAAGCCTGGGCCGCTAAAGGCTCGGTGAGAACGCGGTACATGTGCTTGCCGTAGGTCGTGGATTCGGGCTCAGCAAGCGTCCGCCGGGCGGCGGCCGAATCACCTCGGCTCACCGCCAGCAACGCTCGGACCTCCTTGGCGGCTGGCTCACCGGAGATGACCTGCAGTTCATGCAGGGCCGTAGTGTCGGCAGCAAGGCCGGTGAAGAGGCCGATCGCAGCACTCGCGCCGGTATGGGCTATGTGCTTGCGCTGCTCCGTGGGTGCCATTCGCGCCGCCTCTGCAGCTCCTTGCCAGATATCTCGCAGTGCCGAGGAGGGACCCCCGGCGGCCGCGTAGAGCTCGCCCAGCATGGCGCGTCTCCAACCCCCGCCCTGTGACCCGGTCCACTCGGGGTGGGAAATGACCTCCCGCCGAACCTGGTCGGCCAAGTCGAGCGTCTTTGCCGCATCAGCCAGGTCGCCTTGATAGGCAAACACGTTAGCGGCCGCGGCGATGTCGCTCACTACGGTCGGAGTGCCCTGGTACAGCCGGAAATCCTTCGATGCCGCCGAATCGAGGGCGACACGCAGCTGTGCCGCCGCACGGTCTACCTCGCCGGAGGCGAAGCGCACCCGAGCTTCCACAAACGGCAGCTCGGGATGCAGCGGTGTGGCCAGCCGAAACCGATTCAGCTCTGATAGGGCGCCGCCATAATTTCCGGCGGAGACGTAGGCGTTCACCATGGCGCCATGTGCCCGGAGTGTCGTGGGCTGGGTTGAGACCCATGTTCGCGCCGTGGAAAGGGCTTCCGAACGAGCTCGCTGGACCGCGGCCCGGACGGTGACAGTGTCCATCAGCGCTCGACCGGTGGACGTACGGGTGACCGCAAAAGAATCGCCGGGGAGAAGGGCGTAGACCGGATGGTTTGCGGCAGCCAGACTCAGCATGTAGTGAACGTGATCGTACGCGAGTGCGTAGTTGGGATCGAGCGCTAAGGTGCGCTTGAAGGCCCGCAGCGACTCGGTCCAGAAGGGCGCCTCGTTGACCCCTGCTGTGTCGTGGAACCAGGCCTCACCCAGACCGTACCAGGCATCGGCATCGCCTTTATCCCGAGCAATCAGCTGATTATAGAGGGACCGCGCCTCCTCATACTGGCCTCCGATAAACGCTCGATACGCATTGATCACCATGCGCTCGCGGGCGGGCAGATTGGCCGAATAGGTGGTGGCGCGGAGCATGAGTCGATCGGAAACCGAGTCTTCCGTCCCGATCATCCAGCCCCGGGTAAGAGCGAGCTTGTAGTATGCCAGGCCGAAGGTTGTATCCACGGCGATGGCTCGCTGAAAGTCCCGCTCGGCGCCCCCCAAGTCCCAGCGATTGAGTTGTTCCACACCCCTCAGGTAACCGCGGAACGCCTCGAGCGAGTTGGTGGTGGACCGAGCCAGCCCGATGCGTATCTCGTTCGGCGCGCCGGAGAGGTCGAGCAGCTTGGCTGCAAGTTGGTCGAAGAGCGGCCGCACGTCGGGGCCGGATCGGTCGTCGGCCCGGGCAACATCCACCCGCTTCCCACTCGCCACGTCGTACACCCGCGCCACCAGGTGAAGCGAGTCCCCGGCGGGCGTGTAATCCCCGAGCACCACGGTCCAGACGCCCGCCTCGCGCGCGAGCCGCCGTGCCATGTCCAGTCCGATATCGTCTCCGACCTTGAGGCCGTGCTGCGCCAGAAGGTCATGGAGTCGCTCGTGATCGATAACGGTGAGATCGTTCCACTGCGACAGGTTCAGCCCCAGCATGCTGACGCTGCCGTCGCGGAGCCATTCAACCGAGCGGTCATCACGCAGGTTGTCGAACGGCAGCACCAGAATGGAATGCCGGGGATTGACGCCGCGCGGTGGTCCCGGACTTCGGCGCGCCAGGCCTATCGTCGCGGTGAGCACCGCCAGCAGCACGGCGGCCAGCGCGACGATCCGTTGAGGGACCCGTCTGCGTGGCGTCGGCCGCTCTCCGGCTACAGCCTGACGGAACTCCTCGCCCGTCTGCCAGCGATCGGAGGGCTGTTTCTCCAGCGCCCGCATGATCGCCCCGGTGAGCTCGTCGGGGGCGTCCGGCCGCACCCGCTCGAGCGGAACCGGCCGTTCCGCAATGTGTTTGGAGACGACCACTCGGTTAGGTCCCTGGAAGGGCGGATGGCCCGCCAGCATCTCGTAGGCGACAACGCCGAGGGCGTACAGATCGCTACGGCTATCGATCTCCTCGCCGGCCGCCTGCTCGGGGCTCATGTAAACCGGCGTTCCCAGTGCTACGCCCTGGCCCGTGCTCGAGCCGCCGGAATCGGCGACCACGGCCCGGGCGATCCCAAAATCTGCCAGCAGCGCACGCCCGGTGACCTGATCGAGCAGGACATTTTCCGGCTTCACGTCCCGGTGCACCACTCCCGCACGTCTGGCGCAATCGAGGGCAGACGCCATGTCCGACACGATCCGGGCTGTCTCCTCCGTGCTCAGGCGACCCTCCCGGACGAGCCGCTGGCGCAGGCTCTCGCCGGCCACCTCGTCCATGACGTAGTACAGGAGGCCGTCCGCGCTCCCGGCGGCATGGATCGCGACGATGTTGGGATGACGCACCCGCGCAATGGTGCGGGCCTCGGTCAAGAACCTGCGGGTAATGGCATCATGCAGTGCGAGTTCGGGATGGACCACCTTGATCGCTACCCGCCGGTCGAGCGTGGCATCGGTGGCGAGAAACACAACGCCCATGCCACCACGCCCGAGCTCACGCTCGAGGCGATACTGTGAGCCCAGCGCCGTCTGGAGTGCGGTGAAAAGATCGATCGTATCGCTCACGTCAGCCCCCTGCCAGCCTCGATTGGATACGCTCGTAGGTAGAAACCGTTGCCTGACACAGCCGTGGTCGCCGCGTTTTTGAACCTGACGAGGTTTCGCTTCGCACCGTTTCGGATTTACTCTCCTTTGACGCCGCTGCCGTACCCTCCCGCACGACCTTTCGGGAGGACAGCGTGCGCTTTGGCTCAGAATCAGGTTCGCCGACTGTGGCAACTGTCCTGTTACCCGTCGAGCGGCCGCGAGTCGACGCCGCGGGCAGCGGCTGTTTTGCGGTGGTGCACCGGGACTCGATTCCAGACGCCGTGCGGATCGTTCGGGAGCGCCCGGTCGATGCCGTTTTGGTGTCGGTCCACCGCTGCGCGCCGGAGCAAGTCGAGGCGCTGGGCCATCTGGTCCGCGAGTTTCCCGGCATCCCGACCGTAGCGCTCGTCTCGCAGCACGACTCCACTGCCACGGAGATGCTGCTCCGGCTCGGCGCCTCGGGTGTTCGCCAGGTCGTGGATGTCACCTCGCCCGCCGGATGGGCCCGCCTGCGCCAGGTGGTCGGCCAGCCGGCCACGCGCGCCGTCGCCCGGATCCAGGGCCCTATCCTCGACGCGCTGGCCGATACACCTGCGGATGCCCGGCTCTTCGTCGAGGCCCTCATCCGCCTCGCCCCTGACACGCCCACGGTCACCACCCTGGCCCAGAGACTGTATGTTCGGCCGAGCACCCTCATGTCCCGCTTTGCTCGGGCAGGCCTTCCGTCGCCCAAGAATTATCTCGCCGCCATTCGGCTGCTGCACGCCTCGTATCTGTTCGAGGCGGCCGGCCTGTCGGTCGCGGATGTCTCGTATCGGCTGGAATATTCCTCGCCTCAGAGCTTTGGGCGCCATCTCCGGGCCATGCTGGGACTGACGGCCCTGGAGTTCCGCCATCGCTTCCCTTTTCCGGTCGCCCTCGCGCGCTTCGTGGAGGTGATGATCACTCCATATGTCCCGATCTGGCGGACGTTTCATCCGGTAGCGGCCGGCAGTTGGGATGGCGCTCGGGAGCTCTAGTGCCGTCGTTCAAGTCGCTGGGTGTTCAGTGCCCCAGCCGCCCGTACTGCCGGAGTACTTCCCGAAGCCGTTCGTGCGGCAGGGCTGGCACCCTCAAGTAATCGGCGCCGGTCATGGTCTTGGCGGCCAGAAGGGCATTAATGATGGCCTCCTCGGTCGCCTGCACTGTGGATTCGTACAGCGGATCGATCCGTTCGTCATCCAGCATGGGAACGGAGGTCACCCCCAGCTTGTCGGCCGTTCCGGGCCTCGCCGTCGAAAACGCCAGGAACAGATCTCCCGACCCTGCGCCCGCAATGCCGCCCATGCGTCCGATCCCCAACGCGGCGCGCTTGGCCAGACGGCGAAGCTGGTGCGGCAACAGCGGCGCGCTGGTTCCGATCACCACGATGATCGACCCATGCTCTCGATCGCGTGCCTGCCCCCAGGGGCAGCGCCTGCGGGCGGCGTCTGGTCCGAGCGGCGCGTCCGTGTCATAGCACGCCTCCGGATCCTTGATCTCCTGACCCACGGGCACACCTGCTATCCTGAGCTGCCGCCTGAGACCGAAGTTGCACTGGACCAGGACGCCAACGGTAAAACCGCCGGCTTGAGCAGGCACTACCCGGCTGGCGGTGCCGATTCCGCCCTTGAAGCCGAGGCATTGCATGCCGGTACCGCCTCCGACATTCCCCTCCGCAACCGGTCCCGGCTTGGCGGCTGCAAAGGCCGAGAAGACGTGCTCCCTGTGAACATGAAAGCCGTAGATGTCGTTGAGGTCTCCGTCCCAGGTCTCGGCAACTGTGGGAAGGCAGCAGTTGAACACCCCGGGAACTCGCGTCCTCCCCCACTCGATCACGGCGTCGCGCACCACTCCTACGCTGTTGGTGTTCGTGATGGTGATGGGATACAGCAAGAGGCCATAGTCGTCGATCCACGCCGTGCCCGTCATCTCACCATTGCCATTGAGGCTGAACCAGCCGGCAAAGACGGGCGAGAGATCGCCGGGCCCCCGGGGGAACACCGCGGTCACGCCCGTGCGGACCGGTCCGACACCGACCCGCAAGCGGCCGGCACCGTGAATCAGAGTCGTGTGACCGACGGCTACGCCGGGAACATCGGTGATCGCGTCCAGTGGGCCGGGGACCCCCTCCAGCGGTATCCCTAGATCTCGGGCTCGCTCCGGCGGTGCCTGGGCCGAGCCCGTCGTAACTATGAGTGTGGCGGCAATCGCGGCTCCCGTGATTCTGAAGCGGGTCACGGGCCGGCCGGTGAGCGGAACATGAAGTACACCGCGCCCACCAGGCACAGCGCAGCCCAGAGATAGTCCAGCTTCAGGGGCTGGCGCATGTAGATCACCGCGAAGGGCGCGAACACGACCAGGGTGATCACTTCTTGAAGGATCTTGAGCTGCGAGAGTGAGAATGCCGCGTAGCCGATGCGGTTGGCCGGAACCCGAAGGAGATACTCGAACAGCGCTATGCCCCAGCTCGCGATGGCTGCCAGGTACCAGGGACGATCCAGCTGGTTCCGCAAATGGGCGTACCAGGCGAAGGTCATAAAGATGTCGACAGGATCAACAGTCCGGCCGTACGCAAGAAGATCGAAGTGCTAATATGCCCCTCCTGGCTCAAGCGGTCGTGGGAACTGCGGCAGGCGGCCTGCGGCTACGGAATGTGACAGCTCGCCAGTCACCATCCCTTTCGCCGGCGGAGCGACGCGATGTGGGCCACGTGATGCCGCCCATGCCATGCGTAGAGGGCGAGTGTCTCCTGCAGCTCGAATGGCCGGGTGCGCTCGGGATGCATGTACTGCCGGTGAAAGTCGGCCGGGGTGAGCTGACGGAGCAATAGAACCCAGCGCTGGTGCAGGCTCTCCAGCAGATTCAGCGATAGCTCGATCGGTGCCGCACGGCCGTCCGGCAATTCGGCCCAGCGAGCCTCCTCGTATGGCCTGATGAGCGGCACATCCTCGGTAAGTGCGAGCTTGATGCGGGTATAGGCGTTGAGATGGCTGTCCGGCAGGTGATGGACCACCTGGCGGACCGTCCAGCCTTTGTCGCGGTAGGGAGTGTCGAGTTGATGCGGAGCGAGACCGTTAACGACCGCTCGGAGATTGGCCGGCGTCGCGGCAATCTCTTCGATCCATTGTTCCCGCCGGTGTTGGTCAGGCTCCCCTTCGTACCGAAACTGCCCTATCGGGTACCGGAGGTCCTCCATTACTGCTCCCAAGCTATTCCTCCGCCCGGTCGACGGCCCGGGAGACCCCCGATCCCCGCGGTGCCCCGTCAGGCGTCTCACCCCTGAATTCGAAGTGTAGCTCGTTCAGGGTGCGATCCTGGAGCGGGACCTCCGAGATCTCGAGCAGTAGCAGCCGGGCCAGCACCGCCTCGGCAACCCGTGCCGCCGGCTCCCACTGTCCGGGTGTCAGCGTCGGATAGAGGTCGGCAAACTCAGGACGCAGGCGCGCCTCACGCATTCAGATCAATTCCCCCATGCCTCGATCCTACCTTCGCTCCGGACTGGGCGCTATACCTCAGCCAACCTTTCAGGAGTGCTTGTCCCGATCCGCGGCCTGCGGTGGGGCATGGATGAAGCCGGTCAGCGGTCCACGCGTCTTGCGAAGCAGAATTTCCGAGTACCCCTCGACGATATAATCGGTCAGCTCCCCGATCACCCTGTAGCCTTGCCGTTCATAGAGTCGCCGGGCACCATGGTTGAACGAAGAGACGCACATGAAGATGTTGGGCGCCTCCTTTAGGATCCGTTGCTCGGCAAACTCTAGTAACGTGGAGCCAATCCCCTGGCCCCGCCGGTCGGGATGGACCAGGATAGTCTGGATGTAGCCCACGAACGCCCCAGTCATGCACAGGATCAGGAAGCCCGCCAGGCCCTCGTCGTCGCGGGCCACGTAGACCTCCCTGGCGGGATCTTGCACGATTCTGAGTGACGCCTCGTAAGTGCGACCCAGCGTCAGCCATGGCTCGGAGGTGGCCATGAGGTGGGCGCACGACTCGGCATCCGACGCGGCCTCGAGGCGAGATATGCCGATCAGGGTTGGCCCCATTGCCGGCGTATCCGCTCCGCCGCGTCGGCCCGGGCTGCCGGACTCGGATTCCGCAGTAGCCCGAACCTCCGCAGCAGATTCCGAGCTCGCCGGTACAGGTCCGAGATCACGTGCCCGCGGGGCATCGCAGCCGTGCGCGGCAGCAGTAGAAAATGGACGTGACGCACCCGTTCGTTGAACGATACGGCGTAGATCCGCTCTGCCAGGATGACCCGCTCGAGCGCTCCCACGGCCGCCTTGAGAATTGGGCCGAGTGCGCCGGCCTCCGCTCCACTCAGCTCGCCGAGTGACTCGCAGTGTCGGCGGGTCTTTACGATCAGCTCGCCGGGGTCGGTGAAGGGACCGGTATGATGGCTGACGAACCAGAGGCCGTCGTCGAAAATGGTGCCGCCCGGGGCCGTCGTGTCGCCGGCAATCTCGGCGCAGGCGCTGCACGCACGATCAGCTGCGCCTCTGGGAGCAGCTTGTCCCGGCGCGCGCTTCATGATGCCAGGGTGATCCGCTCCTTCAGCACCCACACCTTAGTGGCAAAGAAGAGGCGAATCATGGCGGCATGATCACCGGCGGAAACCAGCACCACCAGCGCCTCACCGTCGGTGCCCTTGGTGCTTTTCACATTCTGCTTTACTCGCATCCGGCCCCTGAGGGCGTCAAACCAGGCAGGGAGAGAGCCGCGCTCATCGGCCCGCACGATATCCCTGCTCCTGCCTCCGGTCGGATCGGCGAGTGCCACCTGGCAATACCACTTCCCTCGCGCATCGCCCTTGGTGGCGCGCGAGAAGGTGATAGACCGGTCGGGAAGCTCCGCCCAGACCTTGACGTTGGGGGTCACTCGTGGCCTGACCTCGATCCTCGCGTCCCGTTCCTTGGGAAGACGGACCACAAAAACCCACTCATTGCGCGAGCGGAAATTGCCGTCGAGCACGTGGTATGTCTGCTCCGTGCCGGACATGGGCTTGCCGCCAAAGGTCCAGGTAGACGCCCGCTGCTCGCCTGGCACCACCGCCACTCGGTCCAGCCGGTAACGCCTTCGCGGTGCCATGCGGCCTCCTTGCTGGTGTCTGGTTTCCAGGGACGGCCCGGGGTTCCGGGATCGGCGCGGTTGCTACGGTCGAGCCGAGAGTGCAATCTCCCCGTCGATATGGATCTGGGGCAGCACCCCGGGAATGGTCAGCGTTGCATCGACTTTCAGGATTTCGTTTCCGGTGAGCGAGCGGCGCTGTAATGCGGCATCCACCGCCTTCTCGATCTCGCGCTGAGCCGTAACTCCGAAACGCTTCAGGAACTTCCGAACCTCGAGGTTGAAGACTTCCTCGTCCATGCTATCTCCCTTTGTCTAGTGCGGTACTCCACAGCTGGCAGAGATCCGCATCCGATGTTGGGCGAACGTTCGATAGGCCCAATCGAAGACACCGCTGAGGCCCGGCGTTACTGAGAGGAGGTACAGGGGATACGCCCACCAGACTCTACGCATGACGTACCGATAGACGTCGCCCCCCGAGGTGATGCTCCCGTCGCTATGGAGTAAACGGAGATCCGTCAGGAGCACGTCCCGCGAAAGACCAGTGCGCTCCTCCACCCAGGAGCTCTGGAGCGGGGCCACCGCCAAACCGAGGCGAGCCAGGAGGCGTCCCCACCGGGGAACCCAACGGCTACAGACCCCGCAGGCCCCGTCGTACAGGATCCACCCGTTTGCGGGCTGACCTGCGGCCGGTCCTATCGACATCTTATGAAGATAGAGCCGCCGGGGCCGCCTGGACCCGGCAGGCTCAGTTTGGGGTCCACGCTCGAACGGCCAGCCAGAGACAAACAAAACCGACCACCACCGCCGGGCCGACGAGGTCGGCGCCGGCGAGGACCCAGGCACCCCGCAAGCGGGCAAGGATCGGCATGTGATGCCGGACGGCGGAAATCACCAGCGGGATAACGCTGCCGACGGCCGCGGCGAGTGCTATCACCACTAGAGAGCGGTCCCGCCGCCATCGCCAAATGAACGGGGCCACGGCAATCACTGCCAAGGTGGCCCCGAGCATCATCCGGTACCCATCGTAAATCCTAAACTCGGGCATGGCGTTGTCGTGTGCAGCCCAGCCGGCCCAGGCGAATGCGGCAACGGCAGCTGTCGCAGCAACGGCTCGTCCGACCCTTCGGCGATTCATCCGCGATCGCTCAGTCCGAGCGCGGTGACAGTGGTGAGGGCTAGCACCTTCCTTCCGATCGCCTCCAGCGCGTCTTTTCCGCCCTCCTCTCGATCGACCACGGCGACGATGCCCAGAACCTTGCCGCCCGCCCTCTCCACGGCCTCCGCAGCCCTGCGGGCAGAGTCGCCCGAGGTGATCACGTCTTCGACGATGACCACACCGTCACCCGGTTTGAAATTGCCTTCGATCACCCGGCCGGTGCCATGATCCTTTGCTTCCTTTCGTACACTGAACGCGTCAACCGGTGCATCGCTTCCAAAGCTGGCCGCCGCGATTGCGTACGACACCGGATCCGCCCCCATCGTGAGGCCCCCCACCGCCGACGGTTTCCACCCCACGCGGCGAATTGCGTCCCAAGCCATGCGACCGATCAACACCATCCCTTGCGCGGACATGGCGGCAGGTCTGCAATCGATGTAGAACGGAGACCGCCGGCCGGACGCGAGAACAAAGCTCCCCCGCTGAACCGAGCGCTCCAGCAGCAGCCGCCGGAGCGACTCGTCGTCCGTCACTCGCTACCCTTCCGGAAGAGTCCGGTGAGGAAGCCGGTGCGCTTGGGTGTCTGCTCCCGCGCCGCCGTGCAGAAGGCGCGAGCGAATTCGTCCACCGTCTTACAGCGCTTCGCCAGATCGCGGTCGAGGCCGTGCATGACCGTGGCTTCGATGGCGGAAGAGAAGCGAAGCCCCTTCCGCGCATCATTCAGCGGGATGGGTGCTTGCGTTAGTAGTTGCTGAAACAACTCCCTGGGGCTCTTCCCGGCGAACGGCAGTACTCCTGTGAGCAGATAGTAGGTGATCGTTGCCAGGCTGTAGACATCTGCCTGCTCTTTCACCAGCTCCCCGCTCAGTGTTTCCGGCGCTACGTACTGGATGGTTCCGACGAAGAACCCGGCCCGGGTGAGCCGCTCTTCCGGGTTCAGTTCGGCATCGCGGGCGATGCCGAAGTCGAGCAGCTTGGCGGTCTGCTCGACGGGGTTGTACATGATGTTGGCCGGCTTCAGGTCTCGATGGATGATCCCGGCGCGGTGAGCCGCCGTCAGCCCCGCCCCGATCTGCTCTACGATCTTGGCGACGAGAGGGGGGGCCAGGTGGCCGGAGCGGGTGACAAACTCCGCGAGAGGCTCACCCTCGGCCCACTCGAGCGCCAGGTAATGCAGGCCATCGGCCTGACCGAAGTCGTAGGTGCGGACGATATTAGGATGAGTGACTCTGGCACCGTACTCGGCCTCACGGAGAAAGCGCTTCACCGCCACCGGATCCTGGGCCAATCGCGAGCGGAGGATCTTCACCGCTGCGACGCCGCGTTCGGGGTGCTCCGCGCGGTACACAGTCGCGGTTCCACCCTCGCCGACGTACTTGGTGAGTTGGTAGCCGGCGACGGTGCGTCCTACCAGGGTGTTTGCGTCCATGGAGTGGCCAAGCTAGTTAATCTCGCATGAGCCAGCAAGTTGGAATGTCGCCAAGGCGCGCTTGACGCCTCTCGTGCGGCGCCACTAACGTTCCGCCGACCCGCAATCCCGCGGGTCGTGGGGCAGTTCACTTGGGGGTAGAGTCATGCGTGGGCTGCTCGCTGTGGTACTGCTCGCCGGGGCCGCCCTCGATTGCGGCAGCTGGAAACGCGTCGGCACCAAGGACGCGCCGGCTCCCGCCGACCAGCTCACCAAGCTGGTCAACGTCTCCGCGTTTTATCAGAGACTCGGTCGGTTGGCCGCCTCAGATCCCCTCCCGTTCGTGGGGACCGTGGCGTTTGTGGCCGGCCCGGCCGACTCGGTCATCACCGTCATTGGGCTCTCCCTCGAGAACCGGGCTCTCGCCTTTCAGCGCGAGGGTAATCTCTTCGTCGCCCGGTACCGGGTAAGCCTCTCATTCCGGCGCGAGGGCACCCGCCCGGTGGAGCTCACTAGGGACGAGATCGTGCGGGTCCCCACCTTTCAGGAGACCCTCCGAGCGGATGAGAGCGTTCTCTTCCAGCAGGTGCTCCGACTGACTCCAGGCCCATACGATGTCAGCGTCACGGTGCGGGATGCCGGCTCCACCGCGGAGAGCCGGGCCCAGGGGCGTTACACGGCACCATCGTTCCAGGCCGGCACCACATCGGCGCCGGTCCTCGCCTATCAGGCCACCGGTCGCGGAAATCTGACCGATCCGCTTTCGGTAGTGCTGAACCCGCGCGGAGCCGTGGGCTACGGTGCGGACACCCTCCTGGCGTACATCGAGGGCTACGGCTTTCCCGGCGCCACAACGGTTCCCTTCGAAGTGCTGGACGAACAGCAGAACGTTATCTACAACGACTCGCTCCGGTTCCGAGGCGGTCGCGCGGTCGAAAGCCAGGTCATCCGCCTGGCCCCCGACAGCATTTCTCTCGGAGAGCTCAAGCTCGTGGTCGGCAGCGGGCCTGCCCAGCGAAGCGTTTCGGCTCTGGTCTCGTTCTCCCAGGCGTGGGTGATCACCAACTTCGATGAGATGCTGGACATTCTCCGCTACTTCGGCCAGGACCCAAAGGTCAACGCCATGCGGAAGGCGCCGGCATCGGAACGGTCGAGGCTCTGGCGGGAGTTTTATGCCGAGACCGACCCAAACAAGATCACGCCTGAGAACGAGGCGCTCAACCAGTACTTCGGGCGGATTGCCGCCGCCAATGCACGCTTCACCGATGAGGGAGTGCAGGGCTGGCGCACTGATCGTGGCGAAGTGTTCATCACCCTCGGCCCCCCCGACGAGAGCATCGAGACCACGCCGGGCACCGCCGGCCGGGTGGTCCGCTGGACCTACCTCACCTACCGCTTGTCCCTCTTCTTCCAGGACGAGACTGGCTTCGGCCGGCTCCGCCTGACCCCGGGCTCGCGGGCCGAGTTCGAGCGAACGCTGAATCGGGTGCGACGACAGTCGTAGGGGGAAGGACGGGAAGGGCGGGAAAGTCGGGAAAGAGACGCGGAGCATCCTCGTGTCCCGTGAAGTCCGTTCCCGTCCTTCCCGCCTTTCCCGTCCTTCCCGCCTTATTTTCCAGCAATGCCCAACCACAATCCGCCCCAGCTCTTTCTCATCGACGGCTATGCGCTGATCTATCGGGCCTTCTACGCCATGATTGCCCGGCCGCTCCGGACCGCCAAGGGTGAGAACACGTCGGCGGCCTGGGGGGTGGTGAACTTCCTGCTTCGGCTCAGGGAGAAGTATCGGCCCGACTACGTCGCCTGGATCAATGATGCCGGCACCTCCTTCAGGGAAGAGCGCTACGCCGATTACAAGTCCACCCGTGAAAAGCTCGACCAGGAGCTGCAAGCGGACTTCGATCGTTCGGTCGAGCGCATCTGTCAGCTGCTGGAGGCGTTTGGGATTCCCCTCATCACTGTACCCGGCTACGAGGCCGATGATGTGATCGGCACCCTGGCCATGGCCGGGGCCGAGCGCGGTCTTCAGTCGGTAATCGTCTCCGGCGACAAGGACTTCTATCAGCTCGTGGGACCCCGCGTCGCGCTGTTGAACCCGGGGCGAGGTGGACCGGGGGCCGTAGACGAGAGTTGGGTGGATGAGTCGAACGCCAGCGAGCGGCTCGGGGTTCCGCCGGGTCAGGTGGCAGACTTTCTGGCGCTGGTGGGCGACGCCTCGGACAACATCCCCGGGGTGCGTGGCATCGGTGAGAAGGGGGCGCAGAAACTCCTCGCCGAATTCGGGGACCTGGAGACGATTCTCGCCAAGGCGGGAGACGTGAGCCCGAAACGGGCTCGGGAAGCCCTCCTGACGCAGGCCGACAACGCCAGACTTTCCCGCGAGCTCGTCACCATCCAGCGGAACGTGCCGGTCGAGTTGAAGTTTGATGACCTGGTGCTTCAAGAGCCCGACCGCGATGCCGTGATCCGGATCCTGACCGAGCTCGAGTTCTACACCTTGGTACGCCGGCTCAGCGGCCAGAATGATGGCAAAGGCGCTGTCGAAGCCGATCTGGGCGAGTCCTCCGCGAGTGAGGCGGCTACGGACCCGGATGCTGAGGAGTCAGCGCTCTCCGCCGATTCCTGGCTGAGCCTGTCCGATCTATCGAGCCCACCCGCGACCTCGGTCACCATTGTGGATGACCCCCGTGAGCTTCCGACGTTGGTGGAGCGCCTCCGTGCGGCACCGCTGGTGGGGCTCGACATCGAGGCGTCATCCATCGAGCCACACGATGCCGAGATCGTCGGCATATCCCTGGCCGCCAGTCCGGAGGAGGTATGGTACCTGCCCCTCGGGCACCGGCCCGTGGCAGGAGAGCTCGCCGCGCCCACTCCGGTCCGGAATCTCCCCCCGCTCACGGATGTCGCGAGCGCTCCACTCTATGCCCTGCTGACCGATCCGGAGGTTTCCAAGGCAGGGCACAACATCAAGTTCAACTGGCAGGTCCTGCGGCGGGCTGGCGTCGAGCTCGCCGGTGTGACCTACGACTCGATGCTCGCCAGCTTCGTCCTCGATCCGGGTCGCCGCTCGCACACCATCGACACCCTCTGCCTCGAGCACCTTGGGCGTACCTTGCAGACCTATCGCGAGCTGGCCGGGAAGGGCAAGTCACAAGTACCCTTTGCCGAGGTCGCCATTCCCCTCGCGGCCAACTATTGCGGCACCGACAGTTCGACCGTCCTGGCACTCCACCAGTTCTTTGCACCCATGTTGACCGAAATGGCGCTCGATCCGTTGTTGCGGGAGATCGAGATGCCGCTGGTGGAGGTGCTGGTGGACATGGAATGGGAAGGCATTGCCATCGATCGGGCGCTGTTCCAGCGGCTGAGCCTGGAGCTCAGTATCGACCTTCGCCGGCTGGAGGAGGAGATCGCGCGGGTGGCCGGCACCGATTTGAACATCAATTCACCCCGTCAGCTTGCCACGATACTGTTCGAGAAGAACCAGCTGCCGATCCTCAAGAAAACCAAGACCGGCCCTTCCACCGACGCCGATGTCCTCGAGCAGCTTGCCGCCATGGGACACGACCTGCCGCGGCTGATTCTGGAGTACCGTGAGCTTCAGAAGCTGAAGAGCACTTACGTCGACACCCTTCCGGAACGGGTCAACCGAGGGACCGGCCGTATCCATACCAGCTTCAACCAGGCCGGTGCGGCCACCGGACGGCTCAGCTCGGCCGAGCCGAACCTCCAGAACATTCCCGTACGAACCACCCGCGGAGAAGCGATCCGCGCCGGCTTCGTTCCCCGGGAGGGCTGGGTGTTCCTGGTGGCCGACTACTCCCAGATCGAGCTGCGGATCATGGCCCATCTGTCCGGAGACCCGGCCTTCATCGAGGCGTTCCGCCAGGGCGGCGACATTCATCGGCAGACCGCGGCGTTGATCTTCAACGTCCCCGCCGCGGAGGTGACAGCGGATATGCGCGCCCGGGCCAAGACCATCAATTTCGCTACCATCTATGGCCAGGGACCATTTGCCCTCAGCCGGCAGCTGGGGATCTCTCAGGAAGATGCGCGAGGCTTCATTGCCCGATACTTCGAGCGCTTCTCCGGGGTGCGGGCTTTCCTCGATCGGCAGATCGAGCTGGCCCGGCAGCAGGGCTACGTGGAAACGCTGTTCAAACGCCGCCGGTACATCCCCGAGATCAAGGAACGCAACTTCAGCCTGCGAGCCTACGGCGAGCGCAACGCGCAAAACTCCCCGCTTCAGGGATCCGCCGCCGACCTGATCACGCTGGCCATGGTCCGGATCCA
>Ga0307310_10000125_pt1 | contig 20422 bp, 18 predicted proteins | sample ER_DNA_197_FD_194502 | JGI IMG/M metagenome (GOLD analysis project Ga0307310, IMG submission 194502) | Bulk soil microbial communities from the East River watershed near Crested Butte, Colorado, United States - ER_DNA_197 | ecosystem: Environmental > Terrestrial > Soil > Floodplain | place...
GCCTGGGGTCGTCGCGCCATCGGAGCGGCTCGCGCCCGCGACGGCGCCGCTCGAGCCGCGCTGAGGGCCGACCCCGCTCGGGCCCGGCGGGTGCGTCAGCGCTCGATCACGTCGAGTAGCCATCGGAATGGCGCCGTCGCCACTCCCAGGCCGAGCCGATCATCTCCTCGAGCGTCGATCGCTGCGGCCGCCAGCCGAGGACCGACTCAGCCCGCGCCGCCGACGCCACGAGGACCGGTGGATCGCCGGCCCGTCGCGGGCCGGGCATGTGAGGGATCGGGCGACCGACGACGCTCTCGGCGGCGGCGAGCGCCTCGAGGACGCTGAAGCCGCCGCCGCTGCCGAGATTGCAGACCAGCGGCTGCGCGGTTCGCTCGTCACCGGCGGCAGTGGCCTCCAGGGCACGGAGATGCGCATCTGCGAGGTCCACAACGTGGATGTAGTCGCGGACGCACGTGCCATCGGGCGTCGGGTAGTCCGCCCCGAACAGCGTGACCGGCTCGCCGCGCCCATCGGCCGCCAGGAGGAGATTCGGGATGAGGTGCGTCTCGGGTTCGTGGACCTCGCCAACTCGGTCGGTCGCCCCGGCGACGTTGAAGTAGCGCAGCGACACGGAGCGAAGTCCGTATGCCGTGCCGTAGGCGGCCATCGCCGCCTCGAACGTGCGCTTCGTCTCGCCGTATGTGTTGATCGGCCGAAGGGCCGCGCTCTCCTCGATCGGCGTAGTATCCGGCACCCCGTAGACCGCGGCCGTGGAGCTGAAAACGATCCGACCGACTCCGGCCGCGCGGGCCGCCTCGAGCAGCGCCACCCCACCGACGACGTTTGCCCGGTAATAGCGCGATGGCTCACGGATCGATTCGCCGACGAGCGAGCGGGCAGCGCAATGGAGGATCGCCTCGATGCCTGCCGCCTTGAGCAGCTCGCCCAGGGCGCCCTGATCGCCGTAGCTCATCGTCTCGAGGCGGACGCCCTCCGGGACCGCGGCCCGATGCCCGGTCGAGAGGTCGTCGAGGACGACGACCTCATGGCCGGCCGCGACGAGCGCATCGACCGACACGGCGCCGACATAGCCGGCGCCGCCAGTCACGAGGATGCGCATCGATCCCTCCAGGGCGTGGCGGACTGCATCGGGGTCGTCACCTCGGGATCATCCCTCACCGCCGCCGCCTCCGGCCGAGGATCCGGCCAATGAGGCCCGGGCGACGAGCGGGCGAGGCGTGGGCCGCAGAGGGCGACGACGCCGCGGCCGAGGACGGCGCCGGCGACGCGTCGGACGGCTCCGGTTGCGGAGCGGCCGCGGCCGGCTTTCCGAGGCCAGTGATTTCGGCAATCTCGGCGTCGGACGGCAACGAGCCGCCCCGGCCGCCAACGACTTCCTCGAGCCTCAACACGAGGTGATGTGCGGCCGGATTCTCGGGATCGATCGCCAGCGCCCGCCGTGCGAAGGCGTAGGCCCTCCTGTCGTCGCCGCGGTCGAGTGCCACGCGGGCGAGCCCCACGGCAGCGATCGAGCTCTTCGGGTCCGCCTCGGCCACCTGCCGGAAGAGGCGCTCGGCGTGGTCGAGAAGCCCATGGCTGAGATAGCGCTCGCCCTCGACGAGGAGCTCCATCATCGGTTGTCGGCCACGAGCTGGCGGGCGATGAGGAGGAGTGTCGGTGCCGTGTTGAGGCTCGTGTCCTCGATGACCCGCTCCAGCAGCGCGTCGAGGACCCGTCCGAGGCGAGGCCCGGGTGCGATCCCGAGCTCCGCGATCAGGTCGTCGCCGTCGATGGCAAGCGCGGATCGGTCGAGGACCGGGCCGGCCGCCAGCTCCACCGCGACCCGCTCCCGAAGCTCAGCCAGGCCCGCGGAGCGCGGTTGGCCGCTGCCGACGTTGTCGGCCTCGCGGAGGGCAAACAGCTCGTCGATCGCGTCGGGCCCTACCTTGCCGATGAACCGCCGGACCGCGGCATCGCTCCAGCCCGGCTCGTATCCGAACATGTGGTTCCGGACGAGGTGGGTCACGCGCTCCGTCACGGCGCGCGGCTCGTGAAGGCGGTCCAGGAACGCTCGCGCCAGCTCGGCACCAACAGCCTCGTGGCCGTAGAAGTGGCCGTCCGCGGCGGTCGCCGGCTTGCCTATGTCGTGAACCAGGGCCGCGAGGCGCACGAGTGGATGAGCGACGGCCGCATCGACCGTCATGAGCGTGTGGTCCCAGAGGTCCGCGCCGGGGACCTTGTTCTGGGCGATGCCGCGTTGGGCGGCGAGCTCGGGCGAGATCTGGCGGAGGAGTCCGGTGTCGGCAAGGAGCCGCAGGCCAACTGACGGCTGCGACGCCGCCAGCAACCGACCGAGCTCGGCGGCAATCCGCTCCCCCGACAGATGGGAAACGTGCGGCGCCTTTGCCTCGATGGCTGCGAGAGTCGCCGGCTCGATCGTGAAATCGAGGGTTGCCGCGAGGCGAATTGCCCGGACCATCCGGAGGGCATCCTCCTCGAAGCGACGTGCGGGGTCGCCGACGGCTCGCAGGATCCGCGCCGCGATATCCGCCCGACCGCCGAACGGGTCTGAGAGGATCGGCTCGCCCCTACCCTCGGTGCCCCAGGCCATGGCATTGACCGTGAAGTCGCGACGGGCGAGGTCAGCGTCGAGCGACGTCCCGAACTCGACCCGATGGGGCCGTCGGAAATCGGCGTAGTCGTGATCGCTCCGAAAGGTGGTGATCTCGTACGGTTTGCCGCCGCCGCGAACGGCTACCGTGCCGAAGCGGTTCTCGTAGACGGCACCGGGAAAGAGCTCAAGTGTCTCTTCCGGGAGGGCCGACGTGGCGAGGTCCCAATCCGTCGCGACTGTACCGAGGAGCGCATCCCGAAGCGAGCCACCGACCACATAGGCGGCGTGGCCGGCTGACCAGAGAGTTCGAAGCAGGTCGAGCACCGGCTCGGGGACGAAGCGCCTGATCGCCTCCGGATCGGGCGACGACTCGCGGGGAGCTTCGCCACCCGCGTTGCCGGGGGTCAGTTCCGTCCCAGGAACAGGTAGGTTCGCCATGCCTCGTTCCGCTCGTCTGCGAGGTACGGCGTGAAGAGCGAGTAGATGTCGCTGCGTGGCTCGAAGGGGGCTCGATGGAGCCGGAATCGTGCCTCCTCGAGCAACTTGCCACCCTTGCGGTGATTGCACGCCTTGCAGGCGGTGACGAGGTTTTCCCACGTATGGCCGCCGCCGCGATGGCGCGGAACGATGTGATCGAGGGTCAGGTCGTGCGTCTGACGGCCGCAGTACTGGCAGGTGTGGCGGTCGCGGGCGAAGATCTCGCGGCGCGACAGCTTGACCCGCGGCCGTGGCCGGCGGATCTGGTATTGCAGCCGGATGACCGATGGGGCGCGGAACTCCGTCCGCGGCGTCCGGATCACCTGGTGGTCGAACTCGATCACTTCGGCCTTCTCGCCGAACACGAGCCGGAAGGCTCGTGGCAGGTTGCAGACGTTCAGCGGCTCGTAATTCTGGTTCAGCACGAGCACCACGCCGTCCATTTCGGCGCGATCGTAGCAGGACGGCCCGATCATGCTCCTGCTCGTCCGGCGACGGGTGGCCGAGGGTGGCCGCCCGGGCCCAGCGCCGTCGCTCAAATGCGGCCGATAGCGGCTCCCGTGGCCGGATCCCAGCCGCCCGCCTGGCCGACCTTCGAGGCCAGCGGTCGCCCGAGCGCGTCGGCGATGAACCGGGCGGCGTCAAGGATCCGGGCCAGGTCGACCTCGTGCCGGTAGCCGCTCGCGTCGAGCAGGTAGACGAGATCCTCGGTCGCGAGATTGCCCGCTGCACCGGGGGCATAGGGGCAGCCGCCGGTGCCACCCGTAGATGAATCGAAGCAGCGGATCCCCACGTCGAGGCCCGCCACGACGTTGGCGAGCGCCGTGCCGCGCGTGTCGTGGAAGTGGTACGCGACGCGTTCGAGCGGAACCCCGGACCCGACCGCGAGGGCGGTCAGCTCCGTGACCTGGCGTGGCACGCCAACACCGATCGTGTCCCCGAAACAGACCTCGTCGACGCCGAGCTCGAGCAAGCGAAGCCCGACATCGACCGCGCGAGCCGGATCCACGGCACCGGTGTACGGGCAGCCGAACGCGGTCGACACGTAGCCACGCCGCCACCAGCCAAGCTCTCCGGCCCGGGCGAGGACGGGCGCGAACGCCGTCAGGGACTCCGCGATGGTCATGCCGATATTCCGCTGGGTGAACGCGTCCGACGCGGCCGTGAACACCGCGATCGCATCGGCGCCCACCGCCTCCGCCCGCTCGAGGCCTCGCAGGTTCGGGACGAGGACGGGATAGCGAATCCCGGGCCGGCGGGGGAGTGCGGCAAGGAGGTCATCCGCGTCGGCCAGCTGGGGGATGGCCTTCGGGGCGACGAACGAGGTCGCCTCGATCTCGGCCAGGCCGGCATCTGCGAGGAGCTCGATGAACCGCAGCTTGGTCGCCGTGGGGATCGGCGCCGCCTCGTTCTGGAGGCCGTCGCGCGGCCCTACCTCGTAGATCCGGACGTGGTCCGCGTCAGGCCGCTCGGCCACGACCGGGTTCAGCCCTTCGGCGGGACCATATCCCGCTCGATCGCGGCGACGCGGACTTCGATCCGGCCGATCTCGTCGACGGCCGCGCGGAACTCATCGCTCCCCAGCGGCGCGGCGTTGCGACGCCGGCGAGCATCGGTGTGGCGGGCCAACAGCTCGTCGCGGGTCTTCGGAAGGCTCCCGTCGACCTTGGCCGGCTGACCGTGGGCCTTGGCCGCGTGATGGCCTCCGGACGGCTGCTCCTTTGCGTCGTTCTTCTTGCGATCCTTGTCGTGCTTGGCCATCGGTCCTCCTGTCCGCCGCAGCGTACCGTGTCGCCGCCTCAGGCTTCGATCGTCGCGAGACTCGCGCCGCGGACGACCTGGTCGCCCGCTCCAACCGACAACTCCGTCACTCGACCCGATCCCTGGGCCGCCACGACATGCTCCATTTTCATCGCTTCGAGTGTGACGATGGGATCGCCGGCGGCCACCTCGTCGCCGACGCGAACGTGGACGGCGAGGACGGCGCCCGGCATCGGCGCGACGACATCGGCCGGTGCCCCACCCGAGGCATGCGCCGCCGCGACCCGAGCCGCCTGGTCCACGTCAGGCGGTGGCGCGACACGGAAGGCGACCGATCGACCGTCGACGTCCACGTGGGCGACGCCGTCGACGAGCGCCACGATGGCCCCGGCTGGGGCCCCGATTGGGGCCCCGGCTCCGTCGACGGTGACGACGCGCTCCATGCCGTCGCTTGCCAGCCGGATCGACGGCCGAGCGTTCAGCCGCCAGCCACCGCCGAGCAGCCGCGCCGCCGCCCGCCAGGCCGCATCGGGCGGCTGTTCGGAGCTGCCGCCGGTCGCGGGCCAGATCCGCTCGAGCGTGTCGATGCGCGCCTCACCGTCGGTCACCTCGGGCCGGCGGACGAGCCACCGAAGGAATCGAAGGTTCGTCGTCAGGCCGAGCACCACCGTCTCGTCGAGTGCCTGGGTCAGGCAGGCCAGTGCGGTCCGGCGATCCGAGCCGTGGGCGATGATCTTGGCGAGCATCGGATCGAACCTGCCACCGACCTCGGTACCGAGCTCGACGCCCGCGTCGACGCGGATGCCCTCCCCGGTCGGCCACCTGAGCTCCACGATCCGGCCGGTCGCCGGAAGGAAGCCTTCCTCCGCGTCCTCGGCGTAGAGGCGGACCTCGATCGCGTGGCCTGTCCATCGAACGTCGGACTGCTCGAAGCCGAGGAGATTCCCGGCGGCGACGTGGAGCTGATCGGCGACGAGGTCCCGTCCCGTCACCGCCTCCGTCACGGGGTGCTCCACCTGGAGCCGGGTGTTCATCTCGAGGAAGGCGACGGTGCCGTCGTCGGCGAGGAGGAATTCGCACGTTCCGGCGCCGACGTAGCCAACGGCACGACCAAGCGTCAGGGCGGCATCGGTGAGCCGGCGCCGGATCGCGGGTTCGACCGCCGGAGATGGCGTCTCCTCGAGCACCTTCTGATGGCGACGCTGAAGCGAGCAGTCCCGCTCGCCGAGATGGACGCCATTGCCGTGGGCATCGAACAGCAGCTGGACCTCGACGTGCCGAGGCCCCTCGAGGAACCGCTCGAGAATGACGCGATCGTCGCCGAACGCCGCGCGCGCCTCCCGGCGGGCAGCCCCGACGGCGTCGTCGAGCTCGCCGAGATCGGTGACCGTTCGCATTCCCTTGCCACCGCCGCCGGCCGATGGCTTGACGAGCAGCGGTACCCCGATCTCGGCTGCAGCGCGGGCGAGCGTTTCGGCCGATTGGTCGACGCCGTCATAGCCCGCGACGGTCGGCACGCCGAGATCGCGGGCCAGGCGGCGGGCCGCGGCCTTGTCGCCCATCGCCCGGATCGCCGCGGGCGGCGGGCCAACCCAGCGAATCCCGGCGGCGATGACCGCCTCGGCGAAGGCGGCATTCTCGGCGAGGAATCCGAAGCCGGGGTGGAGCGCGTCCGCGCCGGCGGACCCGGCGGCCGCCACGACCGCCTCGATCGAGAGCAGATCGACCGCGCGAGCGCCGTCGGTGTCCGGAACGATGGCCGCGATACCGAGGCGGGCGCAGGTTCGCGATATGCGCGCGGCGATCTCGCCGCGGTTGGCGATGAACAGGGACCCGATCGCCATCGGCGGTTTCGATGTGCCGGCTGGGAAGAACGCGTCAATCGCGTCAGACGCGACACGCCACCTGCCTCCGACCCGTCTGGCGGGCAGCGAGCCGTTGTTGATCCAGCGCTGGACGGAGCGAGTGGTCGCGCCGATCCGGCTAGCCGCCTCGCGTGGACTCAGCTCATCGGGCATTGTGTCGCGATTGTCGCGCTGGCGGTCCGCGATGGCAAGGCACGTCCCAGGACGCCGCTAAGCTTGGCCCCATGCCGGCACTGCCATGACATCGGTTCGCGATCGGCTTCTCAGCTGGGGTGGCCTGCTCCGCCAGCCCGACTTCCGGCGGCTCTGGCTCGCCCAGTCGGTCAGCCAGGTCGGGACCCAGATCACGCTTCTCGCCCTGCCGCTCGTGGCTATCCTCGTCCTCGGGGCAAGCCCGCTCGAAGTCGGCGTTCTCGGCGCCCTCGAATTCCTGCCATTCCTCCTCTTCACGCTGCCGGCCGGAGTCTGGGTGGACCGCCTCCAGCGCCGCCGGATTCTCATCGCGGCCGACCTCGGACGGGCCGGCATCCTCGCGTTCGTCCCCGCGCTGCATTTCCTGGATTGGCTCGCCATGTGGCAGCTGTACGTGATCGCCTTTGCAGCCGGCACCCTGACGGTCTTCTTCGACGTCGGGTACCAGGCCTTCCTGCCCGAGCTCGTCAGCCGCGACCGCCTCGCGGAGGGAAACTCGCGTCTCGAGGTGACCCGTTCGGCCGCCCAGGTCATCGGTCCCGGCCTGGCCGGGGTGCTCGTCGGATGGGTCACTGCCCCAATCGCGATCCTTGCCGATGCGCTGAGCTACATCGGCTCGGCGGCCTTCCTCGTTCGGATCCGCGTTGGCCAGAGGACGTCAGTCGCGACCACAACTCCGACCGCCCAGCGCCCGGGCTTCCGCCGCGAGATCGCCGAGGGGCTCCGCTACTTCATGCGCAATCCGTACCTGCGGGCCACGGCCGGTGGCGTCGTGACGCTGAATTTTGCCGGCCAGATCAGCGGTGCGATCTTCCTCGTCTTCGTCGTACGAGAGCTCGGCCTCTCGCCGGAGCTGATCGGCCTGACGATTGCCATCGGCAGCATCGGCACGGTCATCGGCGCCGCGTCCGCCGAGGTGATCGGCCGGCGGCTGGGCGTCGGTCGGGCCCTCATCGGCGCCTTCGTCGTGAGCTCGGCGTCGACGTTCCTCATCGCCGTCGCGCCGCGCGACGCGGCGATCCCGTACCTCATCGTGTCGGGCCTCCTCCAGGGACCGGCGGTCATGGTCGTCAACGTCAACGCTCTCAGCCTGCGCCAGGCGGTCACGCCCGACCATCTGTTGGGCCGCGTCAATGCGACCGGCCGCTGGATTGCCTGGAGCGCCATCCCGCTCGGGGCGGTCGTCGGCGGCATCCTAGCGACGACGATCGGTCTCCGCCCCACGATCGCCGCGAGCGCGTTCCTGGGCCTGTTCGCGGTCGTCTGGCTCATCGCCTCCCCGCTCAGGACGCTCCGCGAGATCCCGAAGCTGCCATCGACGTTCGGCCTGGGTGCCGTCGGAACCCCCGAAACCGCGTCAATGGAGCGGTAAGGCGCCCGTCGGGCAGACGACGAGGTTCGAACGATCGCGGAGCTACTCCCGCTCCTCCGGAGCCCATGCCGGGCGGCGCTTCTCGGCGAACGCGCGGAACCCCTCCTGGGCCTCCTCGCTCGTGCGCTGCCGGGCGATGACCCGGGCGGTATGCCACTTCGACGCTCCGTGGCCGAGGCCCCGAACCTCGCGGACGATCGCCTTGGCCGCTCGCGCCGCGGTCGGCCCGGCAGCGAGGATATCGGCAATCGCGGTGTCGACGGCTCCATCGAGAGCGGTTTCGCCTTCGACGACCTCGTGGACGAGCCCGATCCGCTGGGCGCGCACCGCGTCGAAGCGACGGCCGCCCGGGAAGAGCGCTCGGGCATTGGACTCGCCGATCTTGGCGATGACGAACGGCGCGATCACCGCCGGCAGGATGCCAAGGCGCGTCTCGGTGAAGCCGAACCGCGCACCGGCCTCGGCGACGACCAGGTCGGCGACGGCGCAGAGGCCCATGCCGCCACCCAGGGCAGCGCCCTGAACGCGGGCGATCACCGGCACGGGGCACGTGTCGATCGTCTCGAACATCTCGGCCATCGCCATCGCATCCCCCTCATTGCCTTCGACGCCGAGGGTCATCGCCGCGCGCATCCAGTCGACATCGGCCCCGGCGCAGAACGACGGGCCCTCACCCGCGAGAACGACGGCCCGAAGCTCCGTCGCCGACTCGCGAGCGAGCGCCGCAAAGATCGTTCGCAGCTCGGCGATCAGCGAGGCGTTGAAGGCGTTGTGGACGTCCGGACGCGTCAGGGTCACGCGTGCGACGACACCACCGGGACCGGTTCGCTCGAGTCGAAGGAGCTCGCTCACGGCCGCATCGTAGGCGGCTCGCGGTCAGTTCGTCGGTTCGAAGCGATATAGCGCCTGCCCGTGGATCGGCTCGAAACCCAGCGACTCGAGGTTCCGTGCGGACGCGCTGTCCGCGAGGGCGCTGGCAGCTGCCGTCGTGCACCGACGCTCGACGGCCAGGCGGAATCGTTCGGCGACAAAGGCGCGCTGGATGCCGCGGCCGCGCGCCCCCGGCAGGACGGCCGTCGTGGCCAGCAACCCGATCCGGCGTCGGGTGAAGAGTCCCGCCACGCCGACCGGCTCGCCGTCGAGCTCGGCCAGGAGGTGGTGGTGGCCCGCCGACCCGACGAGACGACGGCCGATGGCGAACCACGCGTCCCGCTCACGTCCTTCGATGCCCGACGCCTCGACGAGGACTGACGTCCATCGATCGGCCTCGCCGGGTTCGATGACGCGGATGGACAAACCCTCCGGGAATGCCACGGGTGCCACCGGCTCGGCCAGATCGCGGGCGAAGACGATCGAGGGACTCGTTGCCTCGGCGCCCGGCCAGGGTGGATGGTCGGCGACGATCCAGCCTGCCGTCCCCGCCCGTTCGAAGAACCCGGTCATCCGATCCGTCATGTTCGGCAGGATCCGATGGCCGAGGGCGCGATTGAAGACGCTCGATGGCAGCTCCGCGGATGCCGCCATCGCCAGCTCGCCGGCCGACTCGACCGTGATGTCGAATCCCGCGTCCGCAGCCGCGCGCCACATCCCGACCTGGAAATCGAGCGTCACGGCCTCGATCCGTTCGAGGAGCAGGTGCCGCGCGGCGGCCTCCGCATCGGCCGGTGGCAGCACCTCGATCGCGTCGCCCGGCCGAACCTCGCCCTCGACGATCGTCCGTGCGTACATGCGGCTGTCGGACGGATGCAGGAGTATCGAGATTCGACCCGACTTGCCGGCCAGGAAGGATCCTCGGATGACGTCACAGGGATTGGCTGGCGACGCGATCTCGAGGACCAGCTGCTCGCCGATCGCGAGCCTCGTCCCGGGAGCGAGCGCCGCCAACTCGATCCCGATCGTCGTCAGGTTCTCGCCGACCGATCCGGGCTCGATTGGATGGCCGTCTGCCTGCACGCGCTCGATCGCCTCGATGGCCAGCAGCGCCACCGCGCGATGCGGCCCGCCGTGGACCGTGTCGTGATGGTGTCGATCGCCACCGAGCCCGAGCTCGCCCACCCATGCCCGCTCGACCGGCAGCTTTGGCACGCCGCCCGGCGAGATATTGACCTGCAGCACGCGGCCATCCATGGCGGCCGATGCTACTGGACACCGAGGACGACTACATCCGGAAAACGCCGAAGCGCGTCTCGGGGATCGGCGCGTGAAGGGCGGCTTCGATTCCCAGGGACAGCACCGGCCGCGTGTCGAGCGGGTCGATGACGCCGTCGTCCCACAAACGAGCCGTGGCGAAGTACGGATTGCCCTCGCGCTCGTAGGTGTCGAGGATCGGCGCCTCGAACGCGTCGCGAGCGTCGTCGTCGGCGAAAGGCCCGCCGACCGTCGACAGGACACGGGCCGCCTGCTGGCCCCCCATGACGCTGATCCGGGCATTTGGCCATGTCCACAGGAAGCGCGGCTGATAGGCACGGCCGGCCATCGCGTAGTTCCCGGCACCAAAGCTCCCGCCGATGATGATCGTGAACTTCGGGACTTCGGCACAGGCGACGGCCGTGACCATCTTCGCGCCGTCCTTGGCGATCCCGCCGGCCTCGTATTCGCGGCCGACCATGAAGCCGGTGATGTTCTGGAGGAACACGAGGGGGATCTTCCGCTGCGCGGCCAGCTCGATGAAATGAGCGCCCTTTAGCGCCGACGCGCTGAAGAGGATGCCGTCGTTGGCGATGATCCCGACGGGATAGCCATCGATATGGGCGAAGCCGGTGACGAGCGTTTCCCCGTAGCGCGGCTTGAAGTCGTGAAATCGACTGCCGTCGACGAGGCGCGCGATGATCTCGCGGACCTCGATCGGTCGACGCGCGTCGGCCGACACGGCGGCGTAGAGCCCGGCCGGTCCATCGGGGTCGACGGCCGGCGGCTCCGCCGGTGCGCGATCCCACGGAGGCGTCGGCGGACGGCGGTTGAGATTGCGGACGATCGATCGGCCGAGCGCGAGTGCGTGCTCGTCGTCGAGGGCGAGGTGGTCCGCGACGCCCGAGATGGCGGTGTGGACGTCCGCGCCCCCGAGGTCCTCGGCACTGACCTCCTCGCCGGTCGCGGCCTTCACCAAGGGTGGGCCACCGAGGAAGATCGTGCCGACGCCCTTGACGATCACCGTTTCGTCGCTCATCGCCGGGACATACGCGCCGCCGGCCGTGGATGAGCCCATGACGAGCGCGAGCTGGGGAATGCCGGCCGCCGACATGCGGGCCTGGTTGTAGAAGATCCGGCCGAAATGGTCTCGATCGGGGAAGACGTCCGCCTGGAGCGGAAGAAACGCGCCGCCGCTGTCGACGAGATAGACGCACGGCAGGCGATTCTCGAGCGCGATCTCCTGGGCCCGGAGGTGCTTCTTGACCGTCAGCGGGTAGTACGTCCCGCCCTTGACGGTCGCGTCATTGGCGATGACCACGACGCGGGTCCCCTCGACGGTCCCGATCCCGGTCACGATCCCGGCCGACGGAGCCTCGTCGTCGTAGACGCCGGTCGCGGCGAGCGGACTGAGCTCCAGGAACGCCGTGCCCGGATCGATGAGGCGGTCGATCCGCTCGCGGACGGGCAGCTTGCCCCGCTCGCGATGCCGGGCGATCGATCGATCGTCCCCGCCGGCTCCGCGCCCGGCCACCGTTGCCTGGCGCTCGCGAAGGTCGGCGACGAGGGCCGCCATGGCGTCGTGGTTGGCGTGCACCTCCGGGCTGGCGGGATCGAGCCGGCTCCGGAGGACGGGCATGGCCCGATAATAGGTCGGAAAGGTCGTCAGAGGACGTCGCGGAGCGCCGCCTCGACCGTCGGATAGCGGAACTCATAGCCCGCGGCTCGCGCCTTCTCAGCTCTGGCGATGCGGCCGTGAAGCACGATGTCGGCCTGACCCCACAGGGCAAGGCGCAGGAGGAGCGCCGGCACCGGGAAGACGGCTGGGCGGCGCATCGCCCGCCCGATCGCCCTGGCGAGCTCCCGTTGGGTGGGCACCTCCGGGGCAACCATGTTGAGCGGCCCGGAGATGGTGTCGTCGCGAATCGCGAGGTCGTAGAGGGCGACCGCGTCGTCGACATGAACCCAGGTGAACCGCTGGCGGCCCGAACCCAGCCGACCACCCACGAAGAGTCGGAACGGCACGAGCATCAGTCGCCACGCCAGCGCCTCTGGTGCCACGATCAGGGCTGTACGTGCCGTGACGACGCGGACTCCGAGGTCCTTCGCCTTGCTGGCCTCGCCCTCCCAGGCGACGACGACGTCCGCGAGGAATGACTCGCCAGCGGGCGACTGCTCGGTCAATTCTCCGTCTGGCCGGTCCCCGTAGACGTCGATCCCGGCCGCGTTGACCAGGACCGTCGGACGCTCGCTCGGTGGCAGGCGGCCGATCGCCCCGACGATGGCGCCGGTCGCCTCGAGGCGGCTCTCGCGGATCGCCCGCTTGCGGCCGGGCGTCCAGGGCCGGCCGCCGATGGCGACACCGGCGAGGTTGACGACAGCATCCGCCCCGCGGATTGCAGCAACGAGGCTGTCGTCGACGTCAGGCGGCTGCCAGCCGCTCGTCTTCGCCCCAGCGGGGAGCGTTGCGGACGTGTGGTCCGGATGCCGCGTGAGGACCGTGACGTCGTGGCCTGCGGCAAGCCAGGCAGTCGCCAGCCGCCGCCCGAGAAAGCCTGAGCCACCCGCGATCGCGATCCGCATCAGGCCACTCGCCGCGGCCGAAGCAGCGTTCCTGCCGCCACACTGATTCCGGGACCGGCCGTCATGATGGGGTCATTCGGATGGGTTTCTCCGTGCTACTATCTGATAGCAAGTTATGACACAACAACCCGCTACTGTCAACGGGCACGTTTCGGCTGCCGGCACCCGCCGCAGTCCATCGCGTCATGCGAACGGGGACGCGTCGCCGGCAGAGGAGCTTCGTCTCCAGTTCGCCGAGGCATGGGGCGACATGAGCGCCTCGTGGGGCGTCGCGCCGGCGATCGGGCGCGTTCACGCCTACCTGCTCGTTCGGGGCGTCCCGCTCACGGAGCGCGAGGTCCGAGAGGCGCTCGGCCTGTCCCATCGAGCGGCCAGCCTGGCCCTCGCGGATGCGGAGGCGTGGGGGATCGTCGAGCGGGTACCGGAGCCGCGCCGCGTCGGACGACGAGGGCCGGCCGGGACGGCATTCGTCGCCGTCGGCGACCATTGGCAGTGGTTCACGAGCGTGATCGCCGGGCGGAAGATCCGTGAAGGCGATCCGATCGTCGCCGTCATCGAACGAACGACAGCGGCCGCGGGGGTCGCCGCAGCGGCCGACCCGTCCGACCAGGAACTCGCCGGCCTCCACGAGTGGCTGACGGCGTTCGCCGGGTTCGTTCGGCTGTTCGATCGGGCGGTCGGGCTCATCCCGAAGCTCGAGCCGCGCGAGCTGGAGCGCGGCATGCGCCTCCTCGGCGAGATCTCCGACGACACGATCCTGCGTCTCGTGCATCTCCTCGGTGGCCTGCCCGACGACGACGTCCTCGAGCTGATCGAGGCGCTCAGCCGGCTCTCGCCGACGGCAGCCCGGAGAGCCACGAAGCTCATGTCCGGAGTCGTTCGCACCGTTTCCCGCTAGCCGCGAGTTTAGTGGGCTCCTCGACCTGACGTCCCTCAGGCGACCGCTTCGCCCTCTGGGGGCTCGTCACGCGCGACCGTGACCCGGTTGCGGCCGCTCACCTTCGATTCGTACATCGCGGCATCGGCCGCCCGGAGCCACTCGTCGGCCCGTACCGTCGGATCGGCCGACGTTCCAAGGCCGAACGGCGCGACGCCGACGCTGATCGTCACGACCTCGTCGTCATCCGTGCGGCCCTTGCGATCGGTCCGGATGCCGAGCGCCGCGACAGCCACGCGCTGGCGCTCTGCGACCGCGAGGGCGTCGATGATCGTCGCGCCAGGGAGCAGGACGAGGAACTCCTCTCCGCCGAAGCGGTAGACGCGATCCGACGGCCGTGAGTTTGCGGCGAGGGTCTCGGCGACGAGCCGCAGGACCTGATCGCCGGCGAGGTGGCCGTGTCCGTCGTTGTAGTCCTTGAACCTGTCGATGTCGATCATGAGCGCTGCGCCGCTGCCGCGGTCGACGTCGCGGCTCGCCACCATTCGCAGGTCCTCGCCGAGGCGCAGGCGGTTCGCGACGCCGGTCAGGGGGTCCACCCTGGCGGCTTCCCGGAGATCGTCGGCCAGGTGATGGAGGTCCCGCTGCTGACGCGCCGCCAGCTCGTTGAGGCTTCGGAGCTGCACCTTCTGGAGGTACATGCTGCGGCGTTGTCGCTGGAGCACGAGGTGACCGCCGACGCTGACCAGGAGCGAGTCGATCGTGATCGTTACGAGATCGTTGATCGCGGCCCCGTCGAGCCGTGCAGCGAACGGCGATAGCACGAAGCCGAACACCATCGCGAGGCAAAGGAACGTCCATGCCATGTGGCGGGTCGTGTTCCACGGGATGAACAGGGCGGACGCAACGACGACGAGCGGCACGTAGGCCATCTGGATCGTTCCGGCCTCGGGGACGAGCCCGAGGGGCAGGAGCGATGTGGCGAGTGCCGTCGCGCCGAGCAGGATCGCGGCTCCTGTCGGGTTGCGCCGCGGACCGGATCGCCTCAGGACGAGGAAGAGCGCGGCGCCGACAACGGCGAGCGGGAGGTTCAAAGCCGTGATCGCCGGCGCGGTCGAGCTCCATGAAGCAGCATCGATGAGGAGGACGACGATCAGGACCACGGAGCCGGCGCGCGCCGCGGAACGGACGTGCCGCCGCTCCCACGCTCGGTAGCGCGGTTGGCGAACGACCTCCGCGTCGACGAGCTGGCGAAGCAGTGCGCGGAGTCGGTTCGTCACGCGCGTATTCGATGGGTGATCACGATTGCCTTACCCTGCCGAATCCACCTACCGGGAGCCATGGAGCAATCGTCCTGTTGGCGGTGACACAAATCCCGTAGTGAAATCGGCAATGGGGATCGGGCTTTGGGGCGGGCCGTGCGATAATCCGGGCGCGCGAGGCGGCCCGACCGGCTCGAACGGGCGAGGACCCCGGGGCCAGCATGGCCGGCAGACTGAGCGTGCCAGCGGAGTCATAGTCACCAATGACTGTTGAAACGTCCACCTGGGCGACCAAGAAGGGCCTTGCCCAGATGCTCAAAGGCGGCGTCATAATGGACGTCGTCACGCCCGACCAGGCGAAGATCGCCGAGGATGCCGGCGCCGTCGCGGTCATGGCCCTCGAACGCGTACCGGCTGACATCCGGGCCGCCGGCGGCGTCGCCCGGATGAGCGATCCGTCGATGATCGAAGGGATCATGGCGGCCGTCACGATCCCGGTCATGGCCAAGGCCCGGATCGGCCATTTCGTCGAGGCCCAGGTGCTCGAGGCACTCGGCGTCGACTACATCGACGAGTCGGAGGTCCTGACCCCGGCCGACGAGAACAACCACATCGACAAGCACGCCTTCAAGGTCCCGTTCGTCTGCGGCTGCCGAAACCTCGGCGAGGCGCTCCGGCGCATCAACGAGGGTGCCGCGATGATCCGGACGAAGGGCGAGGCCGGCACGGGCAACGTCGTCGAGGCCGTCCGTCAGTTGCGAGACGTGCTTGCCGAGATCCGCCGTCTGGGCACGATGCGCGAGGACGAATTGTTCGTCGCGGCGAAGGAGCTCCAGGCGCCATACGAGCTCGTCAAGCAGGTCGCGGCAGACGGCAGCCTGCCGGTCGTCAACTTCGTCGCCGGCGGAATCTCGACGCCCGCCGACGCGGCGCTCGTCATGCAGCTCGGCGCCGAAGGCGTATTCGTCGGCTCCGGGATCTTCAAGAGCGAGGATCCGGCCCGCATGGCGAACGCGATCGTCCAGGCCACCACCCATTTCGACAACCCGTCGATCATCGCCGAGGTCTCGAAAGGCCTGGGCGCACCGATGCGTGGGATCGCCATGGAAGCGATCCCGACCGAGGAGCGCCTGGCGGTCAGGGGCTGGTAGCCACGGCCACGGGGCCGGGCTGCCTCTGACCACGACGTGAAGATCGGCGTCCTCGCCCTCCAGGGGGCGTTCCGCGAGCATCTTCGGACTCTCGCCGCAATCGGCGTCGAGGGCGTGCCCGTGCGCCTGCCGAACGACCTCGACGAAGTCGCCGGGCTCATCCTGCCGGGCGGCGAGAGCACGACGATGCGCCAGCTCATCGAGCGCTGGGGGCTTCGCCAGCCGATCCTCGACCTCGCGTCGAGCGGCGCGCCGCTCTTCGGAACGTGCGCGGGCATGATCGTCCTGGCCCGCGAGATCGCCGGCGGTGAACCGCCGATCCTGCCGCTGCTCGACGTCACCGTCGAGCGCAACGCGTTCGGCCGGCAGCTCGAGTCCTTCGAGGCCGACCTGGTCGTGCCGGTCCTCGGTGACCAGCCCGTCCACGGCGTCTTCATCCGGGCGCCCGTGATCGAGCGGACCGGGCCCGACGTCGACGTCCTCGCTCGCCTCGAGGATGGTCGGATCGTCGCCGTTCGCGAACGCAACGTGATCGCCACGGCATTCCATCCCGAGCTGGCCGGCGAGACTCGCTTCCACCGCCTCGTCGCGGCGATGGCGAGTGAGCACGACGACCCCGGCGAGGGATCCGGTCGCCGGCGACATCCAACGCGGCGCTCGCGGTCGCTCTCGTGAGCGAGACCCGGGTCAGCCGACCGACCGGCAAGGTTCGCGCGGCCCGCCTCACCGACCTCGCCGCGCTCGGCGAGCTCTCCCGCCTCTGCCAGGACGTCGAATCCGCCACGCGTTCGCTGGGGCTGCCGGTGAGCGGCCCGCCGATCGGCGTGTTCAGCCTCTTCCGCCTGCCGCTCGGCGCGTTCCGCCCCCATGACCTCTTGTTCGTCTACGAGGAGGAAGGCCACCTCGCCGGGCTGATCCGCGTCGAGCGCGAGTCGTTCCGCGACGAGTGGACGATCGTCGAGCTCGACGCCGTCGGATCCTCGAACGCCGGCGACATCCGATTCCGGCTCGTCCAGCAGGTCGTCCGGGAGGCATCGAAGCGTGGCGCCGGGCGTCTCCACGTCGCGTGCGCGGATCGCGACGGCAACGTCGATCTGTTCATGCAGGCGGGCTTCGCCCGGTACGGCGAGGAGATCGTCCTGTATCGGCCGACCGATCGCCCCTTGCCCGACGCCTGGCCGGAGCCCCGAGCCCGCGATCACCGCATCCGGCCGGCGGTACCACTCGACGCCCTGGCCCTGTCGCGCCTCTACGCGGCCGCCACGCCGCAGCCGGTCCAGCGTCTCGAGCTGATCCGCCTCGCCGATTGGGAGCGGCAGGGCCCGAACTGGCGCGTGCCGCGTTCGAGCCTCGCGCCGATCCTGCGGTTCGCCGACGTCGAGGGTTTCGTCCAGGAATCGACCGACGGGGGTCCCGATGGAACCCGCCTCGACGCGTTCGTTCAGCTGGGAGTCGCCAAGGAGGATCAGCCGCATTATCTGAAGGTGCTTGCTCGACCCGACGCCGACGTCGGCGACATCGTCGACTTCGCTCTCGGCCTCATCACGGCCCGGGCCCAGGGATCCGGGCATCGTCAAGACCAGGGTGTCATTGCCCCAGTGCGGACATACGAGTCGCCGATCGATCGCCGGCTCGAGGAAGCGGGGTTCGCTACGATCGCCACAGTCACGCTGCTGATGAAAGAAACCCTCGTTCGCGTCGCCGAACCGGCTCTCGTGCCGGCCGGCGTCCGCTGAGCCCGGTCAAGGAGGCCAGCGTGGGATCTGCCGACCAGAGTCGCGAATCGATCGACGATCTCGACGTCCTGCTCGAATCACTGCCGCCCGAGATCGTCGCGGCCGTCCATGCCCTGCCCGACAAGCTGTCGCTCATCGAGGTCGTCCTCGACCTCGGCCGGCGGCCGGAGGCACGCTTCCCGGACAGCGAGGTAACGCTCCTCGATCGGGAGATCACCGAGGCCGACATCTCGCACGTCGTCGACCACATCGGAACGTTCGGCGACGACAACCGGGCCGGGATCGAGCGGACGCTCCATCGGATCAGCGCGATTCGCAACCGCACCGGCAAGATCGTCGGGCTGACCTGCCGGATCGGGCGGGCCGTTTACGGCACGATCGAGATCATCGGCGACTTCGTCGAGAGCGGGAAGTCGATCCTGATCATGGGCCGGCCCGGCATCGGCAAGACGACCATGCTCCGCGAGGCCGCCCGCGTCCTCGCGGACGACCTCGGCAAGCGCGTCGTCGTCGTCGACACCAGCAACGAAATCGCAGGTGACGGCGACATTCCCCACCCGGCGATCGGCAAGGCCCGCCGGATGCAGGTCCGGACGCCGTCGCTCCAGCACGAGGTGATGATCGAGGCGGTCGAGAACCACATGCCCCAGGTCATCGTCATCGACGAGATCGGGACCGAGCTGGAGGCCCAGGCTGCCAGGACGATCGCCGAGCGCGGCGTCCAGCTGATCGGAACCGCCCACGGCAACAACCTCGACAACCTGATGCTCAACCCGACCCTGTCGGACCTGATCGGCGGGATCCAGAGCGTGACCCTCGGCGACGAGGAGGCTCGCCGACGGCGAACCCAGAAGAGCGTCCTCGAGCGGAAGGCGCCCCCGACCTTCGACGTCATCATCGAGATCATCGATCGCGAGCGGGTCACGGTCCACGCGGACGTCGCCGACACCGTCGACTCGATGCTTCGTGGCGACGCGGTCGCGCCGGAGCTGCGCTGGCGCGACGAGGAGGGCGTCCACCGGAGTCAGGCCCGGCCTCGCCCGTCGCCGCGCGAGCAGCTCGGCGCGGAGCGGTTCGCGGGGTTGGTCGGTTCCGGCCAGCCGTGGCGGATGGAGCCCGGCTGGCGCGGCGAGGGCAGCTACCGCGGCGGCGGTTATCGCGAGGCCGAGCGTGGGGCGGCGCTGCGAACCGGCTATCGGCCGGGTGCGAGCGGCGGCTGGCGCCAGACACGTGGCGGCTCCGGTCGCGAGAGCGCCCCGCGCGGTCCCGTATCGGAGGGCGGCACACCAGGTTCGATGCCCGGCGAGCGGTTCGCCGTGCCGCCGGTCGGCGAGCTGGGACCGACCCCTGCTCGCGCCGGCCGGATCGGCGCGCGCAACGGGCCGACCGTCGAGGAAGCGCCGTTCGTCGCCGGCGACATCGCCGATCGCGGCCCGATCGAGCGCGGGGCGCAGGTGATCATCGACACCCGGGCGCGAGAGGCGCGGGAGCTGGACCGCCAGCGAGCCTGGCGCGACCAGGCGACCCGGGCGCTCACGGCGCTCAAGGCGGAGGAAGGGACCGGACCGGTCAACGCCGACGATCTCGACGAGATCGACGACCTCGATCGGGCGCCTCTCGGCATCGAGGAGGGCGCCCGCGGCGAGGCGGTCCTGACGCCCGGCGGGGCGCCGCTGCCGACCCTGCGGATCCTGCCGCAGGGGATCAGCCGCAAGCGCCTCGAGCAGGCGGTCCGCGACCTGCAGCTGCCGGTCGAGATCGCCCACGAGGTCGACGAGGCGGATGTCGTCATGACCCTCAAGAACGAGTACAAGCAGAAGACGCCGATGCTCCGCGAGGCCGAGGAGCGGGCCGTCCCCATCTACGTCCTCAAGGCCAACACCGTCCCCCAGATGCAGTCGAGCCTGACGTCGATCTTCTCGCTCGAGATCGACCCACGGGAGGCCGCGATGCGCGAGACCGAGGAGGCGATCGGGATGGTGATCAACCAGTCCGAGCCGGTCGAGCTCTCGCCCCAGAACGCCTACATCCGGCGGCTCCAGCACCAGATGGCGGAGCGGGCGAATCTCGTCTCGCGCTCCCGCGGCCGCGAGCCGTACCGTCGCGTCCGGCTCTACCCCGATGCCGCGCGGACTGGCTGGTGACCGGGACGACGTGAGCCGGGTCGAGACGAGCACAGGCACCGACGCGCGGTGATCGACCCGGTCCGGGCGAGCGCCGGCTTGCGCCATCTCGCACGCGGGCTGCTCGCGTACGGTGCTGTCGGGCTGATCGTGGCGGCGATCGGCCTGGTCGTCCTCCTCGGCGCGATCGGCAGTGTCGGCAGCGTTGGAACTGGCATCTCGACCGATGTCGGCCGGCTTGGCTCGGTGCTCGATCGGACGGCCTCGGCGCTCGATGACGCCGCGGGCACGGCGCGGGCG
>Ga0307310_10000127_pt1 | contig 20357 bp, 22 predicted proteins | sample ER_DNA_197_FD_194502 | JGI IMG/M metagenome (GOLD analysis project Ga0307310, IMG submission 194502) | Bulk soil microbial communities from the East River watershed near Crested Butte, Colorado, United States - ER_DNA_197 | ecosystem: Environmental > Terrestrial > Soil > Floodplain | place...
GTCGCGTACGTAGTGTCCGGCTCTAGCCGGACTATAGTCCGAGGAGATTCAGCTCGATCTTTTCGTACCCGCGTTCGCGCGCCCACAAATCGAGCGGCGCACCGGCGACTTCATCGACGAGCGGCACCGCGAGCCCCAGCTTCGTCAGGTCGACGGTCTTCAGATAATGCTTGCAGCTTTCGCAGGCGTCGAGTCGCAGGTGATCGAAGGCCGGCGTGTGAAAGTATCCGGTCTTGCGTTCATCTTCTTCGCCGCAGTACACGCACACCACGCGACGAAACGGCCAGACCGTGAAACACGTGGCGCACAGAAGCTGGCGGCCGCCGCCGTCGGCTTCGCCGGCCGCGGCCAGAATCGACAATTGCGGGCGTCCGCTGCAGAAGGGACATCGATTCTCCGCGCGCATCACGGTGCGATCGATCGGATCGACCCTGCAGTCCACGAGCCACGATGCATAGGGCTGAAGCGCTGCCTTTCCAAAGAAATTCTGATCGGAGGGGGTGTGCCAGTATTCGAGCAGCAACTGTTCTATCGCTGCGCCGGCGCCCCCGCCGTGCCGGGCGAGGTTCTCCAGAAGCCCGGCCGCCTCCGTCGCCAGGCGCTCTGGTCCCTTTGACGCGATCGCGCGAAGCAGCGGCAGCACCTGCTCTCGAACGGCCGGAAGATCGCGCTCGAGCGAACCCGACGGCGGCCCGCCGTTCCTGAGCGATTCGAACGACGCGTGCTGCAGGGTCAGGAGATCGGCATAGGAGGAAAGGAGCGCCGCCGATGGTCCTTCGCCCTCGGCAAGCTGTCGTGCCCGCGCGACGCGGCGGCTCCAGGAGTCTTTCACGACGCCAACAGCCTTCTCAGGTCGAGAATCGTCGCCCGCGTATCCTCGCCCGAACGTTCGTAGCGATCGAAGACATCCGGATACTGCCGCGTATAGGTGTGGTCGAAGGCCAACCCCGCGTTGTTCATCGCCGCGGGGCATTTATTGAACGACACCGGGTCAGGCATGATCGCCGCGCATGCGCGCCCCAGCTGCAGGAATAGTTCCTCTTTGCCGGCGAGCGCTGTCTGCCGCGTAATCCTGCCCGAGCGAAACGACGAGTAAAGAGCGGCGACCCTGTCGTGATAGAGATTGACGGTCGTCGCCTTTTGCCGGAAGAGCCGGGCTTCGCGATCGAGGCGTTCGAACGCGGGTGAGCCCTCGCCGTATCTGTCCCTGGCGAACTCGGCGGCGGTGAGAAACCCGATCAGCGTGGCGGCGGCTTCCGCAAGTTCCGGAGGTGCGCCTCGCGCTTCGCTCTGGTTGTGAAAATCTTCGTGCGGTACGACGACCAGCAGGCGCTCGAGGGATGCGTCTGCCAGGGCCGGTGTGACCGGGCTCGCGCCGCTCGCGACCGCTTCAGCCGGATAGAAAAAGACGTCGTACCTCTCCATGTCCACGGAACAACCCGCCTCGCTGCCCTGCGCGAGGTGCAGGTCGCGATACGAGCGCGGCAGCTCCAGCTTTTCCGTGAAATAGCAGCGATTGATCGCCCGCTGGTTCGCTGAATAGCTCAGGAAGTTGCCCGTCGCCTGAACGCCGAGCGTTTGCTCGAAAGCCTTCATGTCGGCGACGAGAGCCTGGTTTACTGACGGTTGGAGTGGTGTCGGGGGTGCGGTTACGGCCCGCTTGTTCAAGCTGCAGGCGGCCAACGCGGCAACCGGAATCAGCACGCCCCAGCGCGCGATCGACAACCTACCTGGCTTTCCTCGATAAATCGGTGTAGACGAGCGACACGAACCGATCCGGAGTGATCGCCCCGCCCATGCGGCCCTCGTCGAAGTCTTTCGTCGGCTTCGAGGCGACAACTTCCTGCTCGGTCTTGCCGGCCTTGATCGCCGCGGCGATTCGATCGCGAACCGCCGCAAACATCACGAGCTGCTGCTCGATCTCCTTGAACCCGATGATCGGGCCCAGGTGGCCCGGAATGATCTTGGTCTGCGCGTTGGCGATCTTCATCACCTGCCGGCCGGCCGCCATCATGCCATCGACCGATCCGCCGTCGTTGACGCCGATGTTGGGGTAGCGCAGTGAGGCAGGCACGTCACCCACGTGCATGACGTTGGCGTGCTTGAAATAGATAATCGAATCGCCGTCGGTGTGCGCGGGCGCAGGATGAAAGATCTGGATCTCCTCGCCGTTGAAGTGCAGCGTGATGCTGTCGGTGTACGTCAGGGCCGGCAGAGCGCCGGCAGGAGGCTGGTTGGTCTGCGGCGCGGCCATCCGTTTGCGCATGTTCTCGTGCGACATGATCACGGCGCCCAACTTCGCCATCGCTTCATTGCCCGCCGTGTGATCGCCATGAAGGTGCGTGTTGACGATGTAGCGGACCTGCTGGGGACCGATTTTGGCCAGGGCGGCCATGATCTTGTCGTGCATCGGCGCGTACATGGTGTCCACCAGGAACAGCCCGTCGCTGCCGGCCGACACCAGGATGTTTCCCTGCGCCGGACCACCCATGAGCACGTAGACGCCGTCGGTGATCTTGACCGTTTGTATTTCAAGCCTGGCGAAGTCGATGTTGCCCTGCGCGCGGGCGGTCGAAGCCGCGCTGGTCAGCAGGACCGCGAGGCCGACGGCCAGCCGTCTCTTCATCAGAACGCCACTTTCGCCGCGTCGTTCTTGGCTTCCTTTGTGTACTCGGGGAGGTACCAGCCTTCGCGAACGAGCTGCTTCAGCCGTTCGTCGACTTTTTTCTGGTACGCCTTGGGCTCCTTGTAGAGCGATTTCAGCCTGTCCGCCGGAAAGGGATCCTGCCACCCGGCGATGTTGCAATAGAAATCGACGCGCGAACCTGGCTTGGGCTGCGCGACGTTGGGCACGCCGTATTTGGCAACGGGCACATCCACGTAAACGTTGCGAACGCCGCCCTTCACGTTTCCGTTTGCGTCGAGCGCGAAGACCGAGCCGTCGTTTGCCGTGTCGCCGTCGACCATGACTTTTTCGCCGTGAGGCGGCACGGTCCCTTTGTTGACCCAATCGACCAGATGGTGCAGTCCCATCGACATCAACGCGCCAACGGGGACCTGGCTGATGGGCTTTTCGCACGGGTTGGGCACGTACGTCGGGTTGTCGCGCGATTCGTTGTGAGGCATGCCGGCCACTTCATAGAGCCGGTACTGATTGCCCGGTTCGTCGCCGTCGGGCCGTCGATACCTGTCGCCCATGGCGGCATCCGCGTTGACTTCCGTCAACGTGGCCAGATGGACGAGCGGGACATCAACTTTTTGTATCTGATTCGCGCCGCCGGTGCTGGTGGCGTAGAACCCGTCGAAAATCGGGCCGCCGTCGGCCAGGCGCGTCGCCATGTGCGTCGGCAGATACGCGCGAAGAACCGCCGACGTGTTCGATGTCCCCATGAGGATCGACTTCTTCACGGGAAGCGCGGCGAACGGTCCCGTCTTGCTTTTAATCAGCGTCCCGACCTGCGCGATGATTTCGTTGATTTGCGCGGCGTCGGGAATGCTGAGCGACTTGTAGCGCTCCTGGTTGTACTTGATGACTGAATTCTCGAGCGGCGCCTTCTGCGCGGCGATTTCGACGTGCGCATGGCCCGAGTTCATCATGTAGACGCGCGTATCGAAGAACATCCAGGCGATGCCGCTGGCGTGCATCGATTCCGACACGACCACGCCGCTGAACTTCTTCAGCTCTTTCGGACTCCGCACGAGAATCCGCGTGGTGTACGGCTTGCCGGCCGCGGTCCCGGACACGAAATATTCCTTCGTCTCGTAGCCGAAATCCGAAAGGTCCGTGCCTTGCGGGGCCACGGCCTGTTCGCCAGTCATCGAATTCTGACTGAACGCCGGAAACATGTTGCCGGGCCCCGTGATGGGCCCGGTGAACATCGGCAGCGTTGCCAGCGGGGGCAACGCCGCCTGCTTTACGGCGGGCGCCTGCGGAGCGGCGCCCCCGACGAGCAGTGGACTGAACCCAAGGATGATGCCGAGAATCATTGGCTTCATATATGTTCAGCTACTTTTTGAGCGGGTTATTTTCCAGATAGAAGCCCTCGCGGATTTCCTTGTTGTTCTCTTCGCAGGAGTATTCGAGCAGCGGGCTGTTCATTCGCGAAAAGATCCGGGTGTTCTTGATCGGCTTGGTCCAGAACTTCGGATCCGTCAAGGTCAGCTCGTAGCGGATGTGATCCTTGTCGATGTACGCCATGCGTTCGACGACACGGAGTTGATCGCTGAACACATGTTCGGCGGTATCGACCCAGGTCTTGGGGTGGAAGCCGCCCGTTTCGATCACGAGGGTATCGCCCTCCCACTTGCCGGTGGACGTGCCCATCCAGGTCGGTTCGAGATCCGCTGGAAGAGGCTTTCCGTCGGTCGGCACGACGTGGAAGAAATTATCCTGCTCCCACAAGATCACCAACTGATTGTTGTTCTGGATGTATCCATGCGGGTACGGCGTCTGGGTCGACCGCGTGTAGCCCCAGGGCAGGCAGAACAGGCCGTAGTCGAACTTCGGCTCCTTCTTTTGTTCGGCCGCTCCGGCAGGTGTAAATGAAATTTCGGTCGTGTCGCTGACGGAAGCGCATCCCGGAGTTCCACCGGCGCATCCGTTCGCGGGCTTGGTCACGTCGCCGACACGCGGGTGATCGAACGTCCCGCTGAAGTCCGGCTTGCCGTTCGGCAGACGCGGGATGGCGCCCTTCGCGGGCCCCTCGGGCGGGATGGCGATTGCGGGCGCCGCGCCTCTTCCCTGGGCACCGAGCGGCGCGACAGCAGACAGCACGGCAACGGTGGCCGACACGACGCAGAGCGCTGCCACGAAACGATTGCTCTTCATATACCTACCCTCGCTTATGGCTGTTGCGCCTGGCCGGCAAACAACCGCTTGCCGTCAGCTAATTTCACCGAACTGACGCTGCAGGTGTTCGATCCATCCTTCGCGCGGGAGCCTTCGACGGAAATGACCTCGCCGGTCTTCAGCGAATTCTTGTTCCAGCCCTGGCGGACGAGCGAATTGGGCGCGCCGCTTTCACACTGCCACGGCGTGATGGTGCCGTTCGCTTCCTTGACGTCGAAATAGACCCAGATGTGGGGATTCGCCCATTCGAGCTTCGTCACGGTCCCCGTCATCGCGACTTTCTTCGAAGCGTCGAACACCGCGGAAAAGGAGTGGTGGGCAATTACCGGCGCCGCCGCCGCCAGCGAAAGACCCGCGATCAGCAATGCGATTCTTGTTCTCATATGGCTTCCCTCTGAGGTTGAACTTTACCTCATCTCAGGGCACCCGGGGCAATGTCGCGGGGGTGCCAGACGCGTGCGCCCTCGGCACGGAACGGACCCTCGTAGACGGTGCCCGACGATCCCAACGCGACCCGCACCCGCCCGGCCAGCTCCACCGCCGCCTCTTCGCTGCCGACGATGCCGTAGACTGTGGGGCCCCACGAGCTTTGTCCCACGCCAGCCGCACCCCACTCAATCATGCGGCGCACCAGTTCCTCGGTGGGACCTGGCGTGAACGTGCCCCCCTGCGCCGACGCAAACCAGCGACCGGTAATGGACTGAATTTCGCTAAGCGCCGGGCCGAATCGCGCGAGATCGCCATCCGCGAGCGCCGGCAGCAGCGCCATCAGGACCATGTGCGCCACACGCTCGACTTCGCGTTCGGGCGCCAGAGGGAGCTGGGCAAACGCTTCCGTTTCGGCCGCGCCGCTCATGCCCGCCGGGGCGTGCGGCACCGCAATGACGCATCGCCACGCGCGTGGAAAAGGCAGACGCGCGAGCAGCGGCGCGACGCGGCCGCTGTCCGGGTAGCGGCCCCCTTCGAGCACGAGTCCGCCGCCCGCAAACGTCCATGTGCCGATCGCGGAGCGCTGCGCGCGGCGGACCGCGCGGGCAAGTGCGGGCGCGTCCGTGGGCAGATCGTAGAGCTCGGCCAGCGCGCGCGCGACGGCGAGCCCGAGCTGCGTGCCCGAGCCGAGACCTGCATGCCGAGGCAGCGCGCGCTCGACGCGCACGACCGCGCCGCCCTCCAGGCCGTGGTGCGCCAGGAACTGCCGGGCGAAGACCGTGGCGCGATCGGCGTCCTCGCCGGTGACGGTCAGCGCGTCCGCCCGCGAGGCCGACAGCAGAAGCGTCGGCGCGGGCGCCGCCGCGCCGATGCCGCCGAAGCGGCGTCCGAGCGCGCCTCGAAGATCGAGCACGCCGAAGTGCAGCCGCGCTGCGGCTTCGACAGAGACGGTGCCGGTCATGCCTGTTCCTGAGCGGCACCCGCAACCGGTGTCGCCCGTATGTGCTCCGTGAGGAGCGCCATCGCTTCGAGCTCCTGCGGCCCGGCCGTCTTGTCCACGATCGCCTGCAGCCGCGCCATTTCGCTGTCGATGAAGGAGCGGGGCAGGAGATGCAGGCGCGTGGCATAGATGGCCGCCTCGAGCACGGCGTGCCTGGCTCGATTGAAGCCGATGAACTCGCGGCGCGTCCCGCGGTGCACGACCGTCATCTCGATGCGCGAGCGCGGCGGCGTGCTGTCGATCGTCTGCACTTCGAGCTCGCGCCACGAGCAGCAGCCGGCGAGCACCACGCCGCGGACGACGGTCGCCGGACTGGATTCGTACTGCGGACTGGAGATCGCGGCGCGGGCGAAGATCCGCACGTCGTCGGTCAGGTTCACGACCGCGGCGCGCGAGGCGGCGATATTGCGATAGGTCGTTGTCTCCAGAAACGGTTTGAGGACGATCGCCTCGTCGCCCCATTCGACGCCCATCGGCGCGAAGTTCAGCGTCCCGTCTTCCGCGATCGTGGTGACGATGGTTTCAACGATCACCGCACCAGATCCACCGGCGGCGGCACAAACGCATCGTCGGACTCGCCGCGCCACGGCATCGTTTCCCGCGCCCGGTGCACGCTGTCGCCGCCGTCGGCGCCGGTCGGCAGGTCTCTGGTGGGGGCGCGATCGCCGTGCAGGAAGCGATCGAGCATGGCGTAGCCGTACTCGGTGGCCGCCGACTCGGGGTGGAACTGCACGCCGATCACCGGATGCTCGCGATGTTCGACCGCCATGATCTCGCCATCGTCGTCGGCCGTCGCGACGACGCGCAGCGATGCGGGCAGCGACGCGCGCGCGATGGCGAGCGAATGATACCGAGTGACCCGGAGGGGAGTCGGCAATCCGGCAAATACGCTCGTGCCGTCATGCGAGACAAGCGATGTTCTGCCGTGCCGCGGCCGCCCGGCGCGGACGATCTCCCCGCCGTAGGCGGCGCCGATGCACTGGTGGCCGAGACATACCCCCAAAATCGGAATCGTCGGACCGAACCGCCGTACGACCTCGTTCGAAATGCCCGCCTCGGCCGGCGAGCAGGGTCCGGGCGAAATGATGATCTGGCGCGGCGCCAGCGCCTCGATTTCGCCCAGCGAGATCCCGTCGTTGCGGCGTACGACCGCGTCCTCGCCGAGCTCGCGCACGTAGCGGGCGAGGTTATGGACGAACGAGTCGTAGTTATCGATGAGAAGGATCACGGCGGTACCGCCAACGCATCGATCATACCGCGGGCCTTGTCCAGCGTCTCGCGGTACTCCTGCTCGGGATCCGAGTCGGCCACGATCCCCCCGCCGGCGCTGAAGTAGACGCGACCGGCCACGGCGACCATCGTGCGGATGCTGATGTTACTGTCGAGCGTGCCGGTCACGCTCCAGTAGCCGATCGAGCCGCAGTACACGCCGCGCTCCGACGGTTCGAGCTCGGTGATGATCTCCATCGCGCGGACCTTCGGGGCCCCGGTAATCGATCCGCCCGGAAACGAGGCGCGCAGAAGGTCGAGCGCGTCGGTGCCGGACGTGAGAACGCCGACGACCGTCGAGACCAGATGATGAACGGTCGCGTAATGCTCCAGTCCGAACAGCTCGGCGACGCGGACCGTGCCCGGCGCGCAGACGCGGGATAAATCGTTTCGCATCAGGTCCACGATCATCAGGTTTTCGGCCTGGTCCTTGGCGCTCACGGCGAGCGCCACGCCGAGCGCCGAGTCGTGCTCGGGGCCGACGCCGCGCGGCCGCGTGCCTTTGATTGGGCGTGTTTCGACGTGGCCGCCGATGTCGACGCGAAGAAAACGCTCCGGCGACGCGCTCAGTACTACGCCGTCCGGAAAATCCAGGTACGCCGCGAACGGCGCCGCATTCTGCGTGCGGAGCCGGCGGTACAGCATCCACGTCGGCTCGTCGAGCGGCGCTTCGAACCGCTGCGAGAGGTTCGCCTGAAAAATGTCGCCCGCGAAGATGTACTCGCGCACGCGCGCGACCGCGGCGAGGTAATCGCTGTGAGTAAACGACGAGCGCAGCGACAGCCGCCGATCCCACCAGCCGTCTTCGACGGGAAAGGATGGCGCGGCCGGGGGCCGAAGCGGAATCGTCATCCCCGCGACCGCTATCGCACCGGACGCGTCAGGCTGCGCCTCGTGCTGAGATTGCAGATGCTCGCGCACTTCTGCGGCACGCGCGGCCGCCCGCCGCTCGCGCGCGCCGGGCGAGGTCTCGGGCAGGCCGGTAGAGATGAGCCAGGCGCGCGACTCGTCATGATCCCATGCGAGTACCCAGTCGTACACGCCGAAGACGACGTCGGGAAGGGCGAGGTCTTCGTGGCGCGGCGCCGGGAGGCGTTCGAGCACACGGCCCCAGTCGTAAGCCAGGTAGCCAGCCGCGCCGCCTTGAAAGGGGGGCAGTCCCGGCACCGGTTCCGCAGCGTGCGGCGCGAGCAGGCTGCGAACGGAGTCGAGCGCGTCGCCGGCCACCGCGCGCCGCATCCCATGGTTCAACCCGTGGAATTCGATGCACTCGGTTCGAGCGCCCCTGCTCCACACGACGGCGACCGGATCGGCGGTGAGGAAGGAGTAGCGGCCGAGCCGCGCGCCCTGCGCCGCGCTGTCGAGAAACAGACGATAGGGAAGGTCGCTGAGCAGCTCGCAGCAGCGCGCGGGATCGGGAAGCGGCACCAGTTCCTCGACGACCGGGGCGACGCGATGCTCAGGCATCGGAACCGTCGGCCGGATCGGGCCTGCGGGAGCGTTGGGTCAGCCGCACGTGCTCTGATTTCGCGTCGTCAGGCGGCGTGAGATAACCCCACGACAACCCGCCCTCCTGCCGGTACGTTTTGCCGAGCGTCACGGCAAGGCTCGCCCTCGCCAGTTCTTTTCCGAGGTAGAAGGCGTGCGTCGGCTCGTCCACAGCAAGCTGCGCGAAGATATCCCCGATACGGGTGACCTCGGTCGTGCGGATAAAACGCTCGTTGTTCAGCACCGTGATCGCCTCCTGGTCGGCGAAGATGCGGAAATTCGGATCGGTGATGTCGGCCTGCAGCGTGCGCAACTCCTGTTCAGTGAACGTGAGGATCTCGGGGTCTTTGATCGTGACCAGCCGATCGTCGACGCCTTTGGGAATCGTGTGCCCGGTCACCGCGTAATGCATCAGGCGGCGCGCGATGTCGACTTCACGCACCGAGCCGCGCGCCCATGGGATGACCTCGGTCGTCAGCACCGCGCGCACGCCGAGCTCCTGACAGACGGCGATCATCATGGCGTTCACGCCCGTCGAGTCGGCCGCGGTGAGCTCGGTCAGATTGCCGATGCCCATGAGCATCTCCGCGTCTGGATAGCGCCGCCGGACCTCCGCGTACCGCTCGAGCGACGCCATGAAGCCGAGGCCAATCGGCTCGAGAATCGGATCGATCAAGTAAGGAACGCCCCACTGCGTCAGCTTGTCGAGGCTTGGCTCGAGCGTCTCGAGCGTGCCCCCAAGGTCGGGCAGGACGACGACGCGCGCGGCGGTCCCTGCGAGATCGCGGGCGGCGTCGATGTTCGAGCCGTTCACGCTCAGCACGAGCTCGGCTCCCGCCGCCACGGCGATGCGAATCTCGTCGGCGTCGAACGAATCCACGCTGACGCGCATACCCGCGGCCACGAGCTCGCCGACGACGGGGCCGAGGTCCGGGAACGCGAGCCCCGGCGTGCAGCCGACGTCGATGATGTCGGCGCCCGAGGCGCGGAAGTACTCCGCTGCCGCGCGCAGCGCCGGGCGGGCCAGCCGCGGGGCGTTGTTGATCTCGGCCAGAATCTCGATGTCCCACGCGCCGTACTTGCTGACAGCCGCGGCCCGGCCGAAGTGGCCCGGGATCTCCCGGAGATCCTTGGGTCCTTTCTCGACCCGCACGCCGAGCTTGTCGCCGACAATCGCCGGCTCGCCCTCGCACAATCCCGGAATCAAGACGAGGTCGGTGCCTGAGGGCACTTCGCGGCTTTCGAGGTGACTTGCGATCCAGGCCGTTGTCATCAGCGCCGCCACGGTGATCCGCATGACGACGACGTCGTAGGCGAAGGGGGGCGACATCTCGGCGAGCAGCCGACGGAGCGACGGCTCGGCGAGCCGCCCGGTGACAAACAGTACCCGGTGCGGTTCCATCATCGGCCCTGCCGCGCCATGGCTCGCGGTGGAACTCCCGGCGAGCGACGGCGGGTCACGAACGGGGCTCGCCGCTCCGTACGAATTTATTCGGCGTGCCTTCGAGCGCCCCGCCCGCGGCGGGACGCCACAGCGCGATTTCGTCGAATTTGCGCGCGAGCGTGAAATCCTTGTCGGTAATCCCGCCGGCGCTGTGCGTCGACAGCTTGACCACGACCTTTCCCCACGTCACCGCGAGATCGGGATGATGGTACGCCGCTTCGGCGAGGTACCCGATGGCGTTGACGAGCATCAGCGTTGTCGGCCACCCGTCGGTCTTGTAGACGCGCCGGATCCATTTGTCTTCGTAAAACCACCCGGGCAGATCGCGCAGGCGCTCGGCGATCTGCGTCTCGTCGTACGGCTTCTCTTTTTCCGCCATCGAGAACCTCCGATTACATGATGATGCCGCCGCCGACCATGATCATCTGGCCGGTCATGAACCGGGCGGCGGGCGACGCGAGGAATACGGCGGCACCGGCGACATCGTCGGGAGTGCCCCATCGCTTGAGCGGAGTGGATTCGGCGACCGCGCGGCGCAGCTTCCCGTTCGCGCCGGCGCCAAACGACGTTTCGATCCATCCGGGCGCCAGGATGTTGACGCGGACGCGCGGCGCCACCGATCGGGCGAGGCATTTGCTGAAGGCGAGGATGCCGCCCTTTGCGGCGCCATAGATCTGCGGATTCTGTCCAGCCATGCCGGCAGTCACATGATCCCAGCTCATATTGATGATCACGCCGCCGCTTTCCTGCGCGCCGAGCATTTCCGCCGCCTGCCACGACGCCAGCATCGTCCCGCGAAGATCCACCCTGAGCACCTGGTCGATCTTTTCAGCGGGCGAGAGCGACGCGCCTGCGCCTGTCAGGATGTCGGCGCCCGCGTTGTTCACCCAGACGTCCAGGCGTCCGAGCGCGTCGCGGGCCGAAGGCCCGAGCGCACCGAGCGACCGATCGTCGGCCAGGTCGAGCCGGAAGGTGGCCGCGCGGCGTCCGAGGTTACGAATCTCGCGCTCGACTTCACGCGCGCCCTGCTCGTTCGCGCGGTAGGTGACCGCGACATCGGCTCCGGCGCGCGCGGCGGCGAGCGCGATCGCTCGACCGATTCCGCTCGAGGCGCCCGTGACGAGCATGGCGCGACCGGCCAGCGGTGCCGTGACGGCGTCGTTCGTCATGAACGCGTACTGTATGATCCTCTGCGTATGGTGTCCAACCGGATCGCCGATCAAGCCGGCGAACTGAGCGCGCTGCGGCTCACGAGCCTGTCGCACGGCGGTGGCTGCGGCTGCAAGCTCGCGCCCGCGGTGCTCGAGCAGATTATCGCGAAGACGGGAGGGGCGTCCGGCCTCATCCCGCCGCAGCTGCTCGTCGGTATCGAGACGAGCGACGACGCCGCGGTGTATCAGATTAATGAAACGCAGGCGATCGTCGCGACGACCGACTTCTTCATGCCGATCGTCGACGACGCCTTCGACTTCGGCGCCATCGCCGCGACGAATGCGATCTCCGACGTGTACGCCATGGGCGGCACTCCGTTGTTTGCCCTCGCGATCGTGGCGATGCCGATCGACAAGGTGCCGCTCGAGACGATCAGGCGGATTCTTCAAGGCGGCGAATCGGTCTGCCAGCGTGCGGGTATTCCGGTTGCCGGAGGCCACAGCGTCGACTCGGTGGAGCCGATCTACGGGCTGGTGGCCATCGGTCTCGTGGACCCGCGCGACGTCAAGCGCAACGCGCAAGCGAAGCCCGGCGACAAAATTATTCTTGGAAAGGCCCTGGGCGTTGGCGTGTACGGCGCCGTGGTCAAGAAGCAGCAGATCACAGACGCGCAATACGGGGAGATGATCGCCAGCACGACGCAGCTCAATACGCCCGGCCGACGGCTGGCCCGGCTTGCGGGCGTCCATGCGCTCACCGATGTCACGGGCATTGGACTGCTCGGCCACCTGCTGGAAGTGTGCAAGGGATCGGGCGTCCGCGCCGCCGTGCGCTGGCGCTCTGTGCCGTTGTTCACCGCGGCGCGCGAGCTCGCCCTTGCCGGACATGTCACGGGCGGCTCGGGCCGCAACTGGAAGGGATACGGCAGCCTGGTCGATCTGGGCAGCTACGGCGAGATCGAGCGCGCGCTCCTGACCGACCCGCAGACGAGCGGAGGGTTGCTCGTCGCGTGCGCTCCGGAGGCGGCAGACGAAGTGCTGCAGATCTTCCAATCCGAAGGCTTCAGCCACGCCGCCGTGATTGGCGAAGTCCTCGCCGGAACGCCCGGCATCACGGTTGTCTAGCTCTGTGAGCGATCAAACACCCGCGATGCGATTGCTCGTCAGCGTCACGAGTGCCGAGGAGGCGTCGGCTGCGCTTGCGGGCGGTGCCGATATCATCGATGCGAAAAATCCGCTGGCCGGCGCGCTCGGTGCCGTGCCGGTTGAGGTCCTGCGCGAGATTCACGCGATGGTTGCAGGCGCGCGCCTGGTCACGGCTGCAATCGGCGATGCGACCGACGAAACCACAATTGAGCGCGCGGCGTGGAGGTTCGCGGCCGCGGGGGCGGCGCTCGTGAAAGTCGGCTTTGCCGGAATCACGAGCGCGAGCCGTATTGAAGCGTTGATCGAAGCGGTCGTCCGCGGCGCTGGAGCTGGTGATCCGGCAGGCGTCGTCGCAGTCGCATACGCTGACGCGGATCGCGTCGCGGGTCTCGAGGCATCTGCCTTTGTTGACGTCGCGGCGCGCGCCGGAGCGATCGGCGTGTTGCTCGACACGGCTGACAAGTCCGGACCCGGCCTCCGTGAGCTGATGAGGGCGACTGCGCTTGCTCGTTTTGTGGCGCAGGCGCACGAGGCTGGATTGCTGGTGGCCCTGGCCGGCAAGTTGACCGCGGACGACCTCGCATTTGTGCGCGATGCGGGCGCCGACATCGCGGGCGTGCGCGGCGCGGCGTGCGACGGGGGGCGGACGGGTCGGGTGTCGAGCGAGAGGGTGGCTCTGTTGCGAACGCTGTGCAATCGGCCTGACCTTTGCCAAGGCTCCGGCGATCAAGCGCTTTTCAAGATCGCCGGCGCTGCCGCTTCGATTGGAGGACGATGATCGTCCGCTCCGCGACGGTAACGCTTGGCGATCGGCGCGCCTCCCGCAGGATCTTGGCGACAGCCTCGAGCGTTTGACGCTCCAGGCCACTCGTTTGACCAAATGCCACCGCGTCGCGCACGTTGAGCTCGAACTGGGCGATGGAATGCGGATGCTCGAGTGCGATCAGCGCCCGTCCGTTGCCAATCGGCACCAACTGAACGCCTGGCAGCCGTTTCAGCGTCTTTGCCAGGTTGACGACGATCACGGCACGGCTCCCATACGCGGCAATCTCGGCCAGCCTCGCGGCACGCTCGCGCGGCTTCCTGTTCCGCTCCACCAGCCTGACGATGGCAGATCCAAGATCGGGGTCCAACGCGGTCAGCCTGACCAGCACGTCCTCTGGCAGCGTGATCGACACCGCGCGCGAAGGTCGACCGTACTTGGGCGGCCGACCCGGTCCATGCCTGATCTGTTTCGTCGTGAGCTCCAACGGGGAAGGAGTTTCTATGCTATCTCAAACGTGGATCGATCGCCGGGACGCACGAAGCCGGATCGACGAAATCGTTGTCCCCCCAGCCTGGCGTGTTGGCGCCGCCAGGACCTGCGTCGCTGATAATCTTGAAGAGGTGTCCGTCGCCGGTGAAACAGACGCGCGACGCCGAAAATGTCTTGCCGAGCCACGGCACGACGTTCTCCCCGCTGCCCTTGAGCAGAAGTCCGCCTCCCTGGGTGCGCAGCAGCCAGGCGACTCGCTTGACGACCTCCAGGTCGTCGACCGAATTCTTGGGCACCACGAAATTCCAGACGCAGCCCACCAGGAAGTCGGTGACCTTTCCCTGGCACGAGGACTCCCATGCGCCGTAATCGTTGCCCGGTGCGACCGGAGTCGTGAAGGTGGCCGGTGTCGACCACGGGCCGCTCCACCCCTGATACTCCGAGCGCGCCATCCACGTGTACTTGCTCGTGGGCGTAAGAGGCGCCGAAGGGGTCCATGTCGGGCTGCCCAGAAGCCCCGAATCCGCTGCCATGGTGCCGGCCGCGTCCACAACGCGAAGACGGTATTGCACGGCGCCGCTGCCGGTAATCAGCCCGCCGCCGGTCGCGACGAGCGTGGGCGTCAGGCTGGTCGTGGTCACGTTGTTGACGGGCGATTGCGCAGTCGGAGCGCTCAGGCTCGCCGACGACGTTGACGGCGCCAACGCCGAATCCGAAGAACATGCCGGCAACCACGCGAGCAGCGCGGTCAGCACGGCGAGGCCAAGCGGTTTTCGATCCATAACGATGACTCTCCTGCGGGGTACGACGCTATTGGGCACGCAGGGCGCTGCCGAGCGAGGTCGGCCGCGGCCGGTTGCCGATGAACACGTTTCGGACAATTTCGCCAGGGAAGCTGCCGCTCTCGGGCCCTTCGCGCTGATCGTTCCCGCCCAGATATGCGAAATGCGGCGTGGGCTGGTACCGAATGAGCCGTTGATCGAAATAGTCCGTCGACTTGTACTCGAGATCGTAGAAGGTGCCCGAACCGACCGCGTTCTGGATGATCATTCGGAACCCGTTGTCCCACATCGCCCTGAAGAAATAGAAATGCGACGGGTCGAGCGAAGTGACGCTCGCGCTCCGGTCGCGGCCGTCGGCCTCGAGTTGGAATGTCGGATCGCCGAGCCGCATCTTGAAGGAAATACTGTTATCAGGGTTGCCGTCGACGCCGCGGTACTGCACGGTGAATAGCCACGGGCTGTTATAGACGTTGGCCGTCGAGTCCGACATCTCGAACAGCTTCAGCTTGGCACCGGGCCCGTTTGGATGAAGCCCCGAGATTTCCAGCGAGAACTCGCCGGCCGAGAGCGGCTGCGCGAGCTGATACCGCACGTAGGCAAAGCCGTCGTTGAGGCGGATGCCCTGGCCGGGGATGAACGTCGTCGATCCGACGGGCGTACCGATGGTGGCGCCATACACGAGCGGATCGTACAACTCACCCGGCCGGTTGTAGCCGACGATGGCCGTATTGAAGCTGCGGGTCGGCGTCCACCCGGACGCCGCCGTTCCCTGGACCACGCGGGCGCGCCAATACAGCCGGGTCGCCGGCTGCAACTCGAAGTCCGGCGTGTAGGACGTGGTCCCCGGACCCTCCGCGATGCCGGATTGGTGGGCGATCACAGGGAACGCCGCGGGGGAGGCCGTGGTGGAGAAATCACTGGTGTCCGATACCTGAAACTCGTAGGTGCGAGCCACGTTGGTCGAGGTCGATGTGCCCGCACTGTTCGTGACGGTGAACGTCGGGCGAAAGGAGACGAGCTGGGCCTGGTCGCCCGGCGAAACGGGCGTCGGCGCCGTCAGCAATTTGCTGAACGCGGCGCTCGGCGTAAGCGGCGCGGCGCTGTCCCCGCATGCCGACGTCCACACCATGCACATTCCGACGACCAACAGACTGCTGACTTTCATTTCTTAGGGTGCTCCTCGACGATCGCTCACGTGATGACAAGCGAAGACGACCGCTCGCAGAATTGCATTCTAATGCGCGGCAATTAGTACAAACAATTTGTACGTGTGGCACATATCCTAGCACAAACCCTAGCGCATCATGCTAGGCTCGACAGTATGTGCACACGGCCGCACAAGGAGGTCTGCTGAATGAAATCACGTGTTGCGCTGCTCGTCGCGTGGATGATCGCAAATGCCGCTTCAGGCTTTGCTCAAGACAAAGTGTGGGGTGTCAAGGGCGGCGTCAACATCGCGAGCGCCACTCAAGAAGGTCAAGATCCCTTGAAGAACGCGGCAGGCGGAATCGGCGGGCTGTTCGTGAGAGCCGGCGTCAGCGTTGCGGGCAGGTCACTTGACATCCAGCCCGAAATTCTGTTGTCCAGACAGGGCGGTAACGGGAACGGAGAGGATTTCAGAGTGTACCTGAACTATCTTCAGATTCCTGTGCTGCTGCGTTTCGGTTGGGCGGACACCGGCGCTCGACCGTTCATCGTGGTGGGACCGGCCCTGGGCATCCGGTTGACGGCTCGAGCCAGGAGCCAGGATCTCTCAGACAGCATCAAGACGATCGATCCGGGCATCGCGGCGGGAGGCGGCCTCTTCGTTTCGAAGAGGGTTTCCCTCGAGGGGCGTTACATGCAGAGTCTCATGGATATCGCGACCGACGCCGGGCATGCTGGTGATATCGGACCGGGCAAGGTGAAAAATCGCGTCATCTCGATCATGCTGGGCTTCGAGATTCCCCGCTAGCTCGGACCTGCGCGCGTCCTCAACCAGGATCAACGGACCCGATTCATCTCAGCGCGGCGCCCGGACAGCCCTGTCGACAGGCGACGGATTCTCAACCGCTGAGAGCTAACGCGAGCGCGTCCAGCTGATCCGCCGCGACCATCATGAATCTGACGTCGGCGGGAAGCGCGCGTGGGAAATAGGCATCGACGAGCTCGCTCGCCGCGGCCTTCAGTGCCGTCTCGCCGAAACCGGTCACGCCCGTGCCATGCGGAAGCTGAACGCGCGCGCCCGGCGGTTTGACGAGGACCAGACGGCGGGCATCGACCCGGGCGGCGATCCACGCCGAGATACTGTCGCTCGTCACGCTCCAGTCATGGGGAAGCGGGTCCGCCTCGCGCAGCCAGCGATACGGTGCCAACACCGGGATCTGGCGGACGGGGGCGTCGAGCGCCGCGCCAATCTCGCGCTGTTTCGTGACGAGCACGCTCCCGGCAAGCCGCGCGGCGACAAGGTGCGCGTACTGATCCATCGCCAGCAGCGCCATCCAGTGCGCAGCATCAGCCGACAGCCCGATTCGGCCGGCGACCTCGCGCACCGCGTCGGCAAACGGTCCGCCGCCCGGCACGACCAGTAGACGCCGCTTCTGGCCGGCCGTCCCGATCGCCTCAAGCGCGGGATCGAGGTGCTCGGCGTGCGCAAGCACGCCGCCGCCGATCTTCACGACGATGTCGACGACAGCCGTGCTTTCCGCGCCGCTCGTGTTCACATGAAGTTGCGGGTGTGAAGTCTACATGAAGTTGCGGGTGTGAAGTTCGGAGAGCTCTTCCGCTTCGGTCTCGGAGAATCCCAGCCGCACCAGGCGTTTTCGTCGTCCTTCATCCATGTCGTGGGTCAGCTGCAGGACGCGCCGGTATCCTTCCCGCAAGTCAGCGTGCCGCCACGAACCGGCCGCCATGAGAAGCAGCGCGTCGAAGACTTCAGCATTGAGACCGGCCGTGTGGCGCAGCGTCTCATGCCGCCGGCGGATGGCATCGGCCAGCCGCGGGCGCAGGCCGGCATCGGTGCTCAAATGCTGGCCGAGGTGCGCGAGACCAAAGGCCACGTGCCGCGCCTCATCCTGCGCGGCGAGCCGTACGACAGACGCCGTGACCGGATCGGGGGCGTACTGCTCGATGAACCAGAGCAGGGAGAGAAACGTTCCCTCGCCGAGCACTGAAAGAAGGAACGACGCAATGTTGAATTCCGGCTCGTCGATGAGGGTCTTGAGCGACGCCTGGCCGCCGATGGTCGACAGCCCCAGTTCGTCGCGCTTGAGCCGCGCACGCCGCGTGAAGACATCGATGTGCCGCGCTTCGTCGGCCGCTTGCACGGCGAGCACCTGCATCACCTCGCGGAAATGCGGGTGAAGCTGCGCGATGAACCGGCTGGGGATGATCAGCGCCGCGGTTTCGTTTTCGATGAGAAACGTCATGATCTGCACGACGGCGGTTTCCACATCGTCGGGGAGGTTGAATTCCGCGTCCCACGGAATGGCCGTTTCGGGATCCCATTGCGCGGCTACCGCTTGCGCATAGATCCGCGCCGCGTCGTCGCTCCACACCTCGATCTTGTCGACCAGGTGGAAATCGAAATCCGGCGTGCCGGCCTCGACGATCGCACCCCGGGCGGCGAGCCCCCAGCTGCGCGGAGGGTGCTCGGCGACGGTATCGGGGCGGGACGCGCCCGGCTGACCGGCGCGCTGCGCACCCGCCCAGCGGCCGGTCTCGGCGCCGCCGTTCAACACGAGGGCATGTCCCCGCGTTCCAGCGGGACCCGGCCGCCAGTCGAAACGATGGCCTTCGGCGCGGCACCAGGCTCGCAGATCGACGTCCAGTTCCGGCATCGTGCCGGTCACGGTGACCTCGCCGTCGGTTCCCGCCTGCCGCAAGGCGCGTTTGATCAGGAGATACCCGCCTTCGGCGAGGCCGAGAGTTTCGAGATCTACCTGCATTGCGCAACGGAATCCTGGACGAACCGGTCAATCGTCTTGAAACGATCGATGGCAGACGCCAGCTGCGCATAGCCCTCGACGCGGCCGGGCACCCAGCGCTTCAAGCCTTCCAGATCGAGCAGCGGACGAACCTCGGCGTCCGCATAGGACATCGCCAGCAGCAGTTCCCGGAAGCGTGCCACCTGCGCTTGGGGCGCGTCGTCGAACACGGTGAAGTTGCAGTGATCGTACGGCGGGGTCTGCGCCAGAATCCGCGCGGCCCCGGACGGAATCGTTCCTTCGCGGGTGAAGGCGAGATGATTCGCGTCGAGGATGCAGGCGGCATCTGCATCGCCCCGAAGGAGCGCGCGCACGGCGTCGCGTTCGCCGCCGATGTGATCGCCGTGCTTGCCGACGAGCTGATCGAAGAGGACCACCTCGAAGTCCCGGCGCGGCGTGAGCCCGCGATCCGCAAGGTAGTTCAAGGGAATCAGCGTCGCCTGCGGCGAGTCGTTCGCACCCACCGCAACGCGCCGCTGCCTGAGATCCCCGGTCTCTTTGATGCCGCCGCTATCCGCGCGGACAAGGATGATGGAGGTGAGGTCGCGATCGGTGTCCCGCATGCAGACAGCCTCGGCGCGCCGGCCGAGGCTCGTCGCAACTCGCTCCGCTTGAAGCCAGGCGAGCGGCGAATTCCACGCGATGTGCACGTGGCCCGACAGGTGGGCGGCGACCTGCGCCTCGTAATTCGTGTACAGAACGTAGTCGAACTCCAGGCCGTGCCTTCGGAAGTACTGTCCAAAACCGTCCCAGATGGTCACGACTTTCGCGTCGTAGGCCACGGCTCCCAGAATCAAAGGTTCCATGCTGCTCAACGTCTTTCCCTCTAGAAAAGTTTCATTCCGCATACGGCCTTCCCGATGAAGTCGTACAACACGTCGGTTGTCGGCCCCATGACGCTGGCGGCGTGCGCGTCCCGGAAATAACGTTCGATCGCGAGATCTTTCCGATACGCGGCGCCCCCGCATACCCGCATGGCGGTCTCCGTGACTTCGATGGCTGCCTCTCCAGCGGCAGCCTTGCAGACGAGGACGCGGAGCGTCGCGTCGCCCCGGCTGGTCTCGAGCGCCAGGATCGTGTCCTCCAGGACCGCTCGCGCCATGTCGGACTTGACGCGCATCCGGGCGATGTAATTGCGGATCGTCGGGAGCTCGGCGAGCGTCGACCCGACATCGGCCAGACGAACGCCGGTGGCGTGCTGGGCGGTCCGCTGCACGGCGGCTTCCATGATGCCGACCGAACAGGCTGCGTTGAGCACATTGAAGAGCGGAAGGACGGTGCCCATCATGATGTCGAAGCCCTTGCCGTCCTTCCCCAGCATGGCGGACTCGGGCACGTGCGCGTCGTTGGCGGAGACAGGGGAGGAATCGTTCCCGCGCAGCCCGAGCCCGTCGAACGGGCCTTGCACGCGGATACCCGGGGTGGCGGCGGGAACGAGCCAGATCGTGCTCAGGCCGCCGTTTGCCCGCACCGGTTGGGACGACCAGACGTAGCTGGTGGCTTTCGATGCCGACGTGACCCAGCTTTTCCGCGCGTCGAGGACGATGCCGTTGCCGTTTTTCCTGGCCGTGCTGAGGGG
>Ga0307310_10000128_pt1 | contig 20315 bp, 20 predicted proteins | sample ER_DNA_197_FD_194502 | JGI IMG/M metagenome (GOLD analysis project Ga0307310, IMG submission 194502) | Bulk soil microbial communities from the East River watershed near Crested Butte, Colorado, United States - ER_DNA_197 | ecosystem: Environmental > Terrestrial > Soil > Floodplain | place...
CGATGCAGTCGCAGTTGGACGCCTACGAGGTCGCCAACGCGTGCGACACGATGCGGGGCTTCCTCGACGTCCTCACGAACTGGTACATCCGGCGCTCGCGAGGCCGGTTCTGGGGTGGGGAGGACGAGTCAGCCATGGCCGCCTTCGACACGCTCTACACGACGCTCGAGACGGTATGCCGCGTCGTGGCGCCCCTGCTTCCGCTGACGACCGAGGAGATCTGGCGCGGACTGACGGGGGAGCGGTCGGTCCACCTGACCGACTGGCCGTCCTACGAGGACCTGCCGGAGGACGAGACGCTCGTGGCGTCCATGGATCGCGCCCGCGCGGTCTGCTCGACGGCGTCGGCGCTGCGCAAGGCCGCTCAGCTACGGGCCCGGCTGCCGCTGGCCTCGCTGACCGTCGTCACGCCGGATTCGAAGGCGCTGCGGGCGTTTTCAGCAGTCGTTCGCGAGGAGGTGAACGTCAAGGACGTGCGCCTGGTCGACCTGGCCGACGCGACGGAGGCCGACTTCGGCGTCACCCGACGGCTCACGGTGAACGCCCGCGCCGCCGGCCCACGACTGGGCCGGCACGTCCAGACCGCGATTCAGGCCGCCAAGTCGGGTGACTGGTCGACGGCCGAGGACGGAACCGTGACCGCCGGCGGCCTGGCCCTCGAGGAGGGCGAGTACGCCGTCGAGACCGTCGTCGAGTCGTCGACCGAGCACCGCGAGCAGGCCGTGGCCATGCTGCCCGGCGGAGGGTTCGTCGTCCTGGACACCGCGGTGACTCCGGAGCTCGGGCGCGAGGGTCTCGCGAACGACCTGGTCCGCGCCGTGCAGCAGGCCCGCCGTGATGCCGGCCTGCACGTCAGCGACCGGATATCGCTCACCGTCACCGGTGACGAGGCGGTGTTCGACGCGACCGTGGCGCACCGCGACCACCTCGTCGGCGAGACGCTGGCCACCCAGTTCGGGTCGTCGCCGAGGCTCGACGACCTGCCGGCAGGGAACGGGGTCGCCGAAGTGACCGTCGGCGACCGCCACCGCGCTCGGCTGCAGGTAAGGAGGCCGGCCTCATGCCCGCCGTCGTGAACGTGATGGTCCGCCCGGCCGTGGAGGCCGACCTCGACGGCATCATCGCGGTGGGCCACCGCACGTGGCCGACCACGTACGAGCCGATCGCCGGGGCCGACTTCGTGGCCATGGGCCTGGCCAAGTGGTGGAGCGCCGAGGCCATCCGGCCCCTGATCGCCAGGGGCCGGGTCACCGTCGCGGAGGTCGACGGCGTCGTGGTCGGGGTCGTCGCCGCCGGACCCCATGACGGCCGACTGGTGCTGTGGAAGCTCTACGTCCTGCCCGAGTACCAAGGGCGTGGCATCGGGGCACGGCTGCTGGAGCGGGTCGTCGAGGGCGCCCGCGGGCTCTACCCCGAGATCCGAGCCGCTTACCTCGACGGCCATCTCAGCGCACAGGGCTTCTACGCCCACAAGGGCTTCGTGGAGGTCGAGCGCGAGCGGGGCTCCGGCGGCCTGCCCGACAACATCTGGATGACGAGGCCGGTGGCGGCCGGATGAGCGAGCGACCCCACCGGAAGCGGCCGAGCGGTCTCGACACCCCCGATCCGGACACGCTGCGGAGACTGCTCGACGTCGAGCAGGAGATCCTCTCGCGTACTCCCGAGACGCAGGTCGACCCCACGCTCGACACCGTGCGCGAGGTGATGGACCTCCTCGGAGACCCGCAGCGCGCATACCCGGTCATTCACCTGACGGGCACGAACGGCAAGACGTCGACGAGCCGGATGATCGACTCGCTGCTGTCCGCGATGGGCCTGACCACCGGTCGGTTCACCTCGCCGCACCTCCACTCGTTCCGCGAGCGGATCACCGTCGGCGGCGAGCCGATCGGTCCGGAGCGGCTGGTCGAGATCTACGACGAGGTGCTGCCCACGGTGCAGCTGGTCGACGAGCGCGCGGTAGCGGCCGGGGGACACCGGCTCAACTTCTTCATGATGTCGGTCGTCCTCGCCTATGCGGCGTTCGCCGACGCCCCGGTCGACGTCGCGGTGGTCGAGGTGGGCCTGGGCGGCACCTGGGACGCGACGAACGTCGCCGACGGGCAGGTCGCCGTCGTCACGCCCGTCGCGGTCGACCACGCGCGGCTGCTCGGCTCGACGGTCGAAGAGATCGCCGTCGAAAAGGCAGGGATCATCAAACCGGAGGCGATCGCGGTCTCGGCGATCCAGGAACGCGACGTCGCGGAGATCCTCCTCGACCGCGCGAACGAGGTCGGTGCACGAGTCGTCTTCGAGGGCAACGACTTCGGCGTCACCGCACGCGAAGTTGCGGTCGGGGGCCAGCAGCTCTCGTTCCGCGGGCTGGCCGGCGACTACCCCGACATCTACCTGCCGTTGCACGGCGAGCACCAGGCCGGCAACGCCGCGACCGCCCTGGCGGCCGTCGAGGCGTTCGTGGGCGGCGGCGCACAGCGGCTCGACCTCGAGGTCGTGCGCCAGGGGTTCGCCGAGGTGACGTCGCCCGGTCGACTGGAGGTCGTCCGCCGGTCGCCGACGGTGCTTGTCGACGCGGCGCACAACCCGGCCGGTATGCGTGCGCTCCGGTCCGCGCTCGGCGACGCCTTCACGTTCACCAAGCTCGTGGGGCTGGTGGCGATCTTCTCGGACAAGGAGCCGCTCGAGATGCTCGAGATCCTCGAGCCGGCGCTCGACCACGTCGTCGTCACCAGGAACACGTCGCCGCGGTCGATCCCGCCGCACCAGCTGGCAGAGATCGCCGCGGAGATCTTCGGCGAGGATCGGGTCACCGTGGAGGAGTCCATGCCGGACGCGATCGACGCCGCGGTCGCGCTGGCCGAGGAGGACGGCATGGGCGGCGGAGTGCTTGTCACCGGTTCGGTCGTGACGGCCGCTGACGCCCGGCTCCTGCTCGGCGCCGACGACACCTGATGCGGGCTGTCCTCCGCGCGGGTTCCCGTTCGTTGCAGAGGTGACAGCACCTCGACCTTTGGAAGGACGCAGACATGACCATCACCACCCCAGCCACGACGGGGTACGCGGACGTCAACGGTCTGCACATGTATTACGAGACCTACGGGTCCGGCACACCCCTCGTCCTGCTGCACGGCGGGATGCTGACCATCGACCTCAACTTCGCGACGCTGATCCCCACGCTGGCCCGGACGCACACCGTGATCGGCGTCGAGATGCAGGGCCATGGCCGCACCGCGAATATCGACCGGGCGATCACGTACCCCAACCTCGCGTCAGACGTCGTCGCGCTGCTCGACCACCTCGGCATCGAGCGCGCGGCGGTACTCGGCCACAGCATGGGAGCCGGCGTCGCCTTGGAGATGGCTGTGAGCACCCCAGAGCGGCTCACGGCGATCGTCCCGATCTCGGCCAGCATCAGCAAGGACGGGATGCACCCCGACCTCGCCGACCCGTCGACGTTCGAGACCTCGCCGATCATGCCGACGGCGCAGGACTTCGCGGAGTTCAAGGACGCGTACGAGCGGCTGTCGCCTCATCCGGAGCAGTTCGACACCTTCCTCATGACGCTGAGCGGCATGGACAGCGACTTCGCCGGCTGGACCGACGAGCAGCTCGCCGGCATCTCCTGTCCGGTGCTCATCGTGCAGGGCGACACCGACTTCACCCTGGTGTCACATGCCGCGGTGATGCTCGAAAAGATCCCTGGCTCGGCCCTGGCCGTCCTCCCGGCGACGAGGCACATGCAGGTGACCCGCCGCGACACGATCCTGCTGCCGATCCTCGAACAGTTCTTCGCGGACCACCCGGGCGTGTGAGACGCGGATTCGGACGGCCCGGCGACTCCCCGCATACCCTGAGGCGCATGGCCGCCCTCCCGCTCTTCGGCGCCACCGGGAAGTTCACCTGGCGGATGGGTGCCGTAGTGCTGGGCGGCCAGTCGGTGATCGTCTTCTTCGGGGCGCTGGTCGCGCGCGCGCTCGGAGAGGTGTCCGGCGATCCCCGGGCCGGGGCCTATCTCCTGGTCGGGAGCGGGCTGGCCGTGCTGTGCCTCGTCGCCGCCGGTCTCATGCGGACGCCGTTCGGGGTGACGCTGGGGTGGCTGATCCAGGTGGCGACGTTCGTCAGTGCGGTGGTCCTGCCGATGATGGCGATCGTCGGGGTGATCTTCACGCTGCTGTGGGTCGTGTGCCTGTGGCAGGGGCAGCGGATCGACGCGATCCAGGCCGGACGGGCGGCGTAGGCGGGCCACAAGTCGGGGTCCCCCGCGAAGTATTGGAGCGGAGCGGAGAACTTCGTGGGGTGACTTAGGGTTGGGCGCGTGACGACGACGGAGCGTTCGCTGGTCCTGGTCAAGCCCGACGGGTTCTCGCGCGGCCTCACCGGTGAGGTGCTCCGCCGGATCGAGGCCAAGGGGTATGCCATCGTCGCGCTGTCCGTGTTGAGGCCGGATCGCGAGCGCCTGGCGAGGCACTACGCCGAGCACGAGGGCAAGCCGTTCTACGAGCCGCTGGTCGAGTTCATGTCGTCTGGGCTGGTGACGGCGGCGGTCATCGAGGGGCACCGTGTCATCGAGGGGTTCCGGGCGCTGGCCGGCGCCACCGATCCGACGGCGGCGCTCCCCGGCACGATCCGCGGGGACCTCGGCCGCGACTGGGGGCTCAAGGTCCAGCAGAACATCGTCCACGGGTCCGACGGCCCCGAGTCGGCGGTGCGCGAGATCGGGATCTGGTTCCCCGACCTCTGACTCGCCGCGGCTGGAGGCCGGCCGTGGCGCTGACTCCGGATCGTGGACGTTCGGTGACGCTCTGGCGGCGCAAAGCGTGCACGATCCCCGTGTTCCGCGGCTTGGGGGCAGCTGGCGCCGGCACCCGGCACCCGCGGTGCTCACCCATACAGCCGCTGCGAGCGGAGGAGTGACGGGCCGGTCCACGCCGGCGGTGACAGGATCGGTGGCATGAGCACGGCCTGGGGCGACCACCGGATCGACGCCCTCATGGACCGCGCCTGGCGCCGCGGCCGGATCTCGGTTCGTGAGCGGGTCGAGCGGGTGCGCGGCAAGGCCTGGCACATCGGCCAGTGCGCTGCAGCCGCGGCGCTCGCGTGGTTCCTCGCGACGACGGTGTTCCACCACTCGGCACCGGTGTTCGCGCCGATCGTCGCGGTCGTCTGTCTGGGGACGACGTATGCCCAGCGGCTCCGGCGCGTCGCCGAGATCACCGTCGGCGTGGCCGTGGGGCTGCTCGTCGCGGACCTGTTCCTCATGCTCGTCGGCACCGGCGCCTGGCAGATCGGCGTCATCGTGCTCTGTGCGATGTCGGCGGCGCTGCTCCTCGACGCCGGCGGGCTGCTCGTCACCCAGGCGGCCGTCCAGTCGATCTTCGTCGTGGCGTTCGTCGCGACCCCGGGGGACGCTGTGACCCGCTGGTTCGACGCGGTCATCGGCGGTTCGGTGGCGCTCCTGGCCGCGGCCGTCGTGCCCGCGGCACCGTTGCGGCGGCCGCGGACCCAGGCGGCGGTCGTGGTCCGAACCATCGCAACCCTGCTGCGCGACGCCGCGCAGTGCACCCGCGATGGTGACGTCAACCGGGCGGCCCGCGTGCTCGCCCGGGCCCGAGCCACCGATGCCCCGCTCCGCGAGCTCAAGGCAGCGGCTGACGAGGGGCTCGCCGTGCTGGCCTCCTCACCGTTCCAGCGAAGGGACCGGGAGAAGGTTCGCAGCGTTGCCGACCTGGTCGAGCCGCTCGACCGGGCGATGCGGAGCACCCGGGTGCTCTGCCGCCGGGTCGCGGTGAACGCCGACCGTCAGATCGACGTGCCGCCTTCGTACGCGCGCCTCCTCGATGATCTCGCCGACGCCGTCGACATCGTTGCCAGGGTGCTCGGCGAGAATGCCGCCGCGGCGCAGGGCCGCGGTGGCATCATCGAGGTCGGCCGGGCGACCGCTCGGCTCGAGCGCGGGTCGCTGTCGGTCGACGTGCTGCTCGTCCAGATCCGGTCGCTCATCGTCGACCTGCTGCAGGTGACCGGGATGGACTACGAGGAAGCCGTAGCGGTGGTTCCGTCGATCCCTGAGCACCTTCCCAGGACCTGACCGCCGGGTTGGACGATGAAAGCGCGTCAGCGGCCCAGGCGGGCGTAGACCTCCTCGGAGGCCGCTCGGGCCCCGCCCCACCACTTCTCGTTGTCGCGGTACCACTCGACGGTCTGGGCCAGCCCGGCGCGCATGTCCTGGTACCGCGGTCGCCACGACGTCTCGCGGCGCAGCTTGCTCGAGTCGATGGCGTACCGCAGGTCGTGCCCAGGCCGGTCGCTGACGAGGTCGAACCAGTCGGCCGGCTTTCCCATCAGCTCGAGCAGCATGGCGACGATCTCGCGGTTGTTCCGCTCCCCGTCGGCCCCGATGAGGTACGTCTCCCCGGGGCGGCCCTCCTCGACGATCGCGACTACTGCGTCGTTGTGGTCGTCGACGTGGATCCAGTCGCGCACGTTGGCGCCCGCGCCGTAAATCTTGGGTTTGACCCCCTGGAGGATCCCGGTGATCTGCCGCGGGATGAACTTTTCGACGTGCTGCCGCGGTCCGTAGTTGTTGGAGCAGTTCGACAGCGTCGCGTGGATGCCGAACGACCGGATCCAGGCCCGCACCAACAGGTCGGCGCCTGCCTTGGACGCGGAGTAGGGCGAGGACGGGTTTACGGGCGTGGTCTCGGTGAAGCGGACGGGGTCGTCGAGCTCCAGGTCGCCGTAGACCTCGTCGGTGGAGACGTGATGGATCCGCTTGCCGTGTCGGCGAACCGCCTCGAGAAGCTGGTAGGTCCCGACGATGTTGGCCTCGACGAACGGCCACGGGTTGTCGAGACTGTTGTCGTTGTGCGACTCCGCCGCGAAGTGCACGACCAGGTCAGTGTCCGCGACCAGCCGGTCTACGAGGGTCGGGTCGGCGATCGACCCCTCGACGAAGTCGATCTCGTTCTCGACCGGCGCGAGCGAGGCCCGGTTTCCCGCGTACGTCAGGGCGTCGAGGACCGTGACCTGCCAGTCCGGCCGGGTCTGCCGGACCCGCAGGACGAAGTTCGAGCCGATGAACCCGGCTCCGCCGGTGACGAGGACCTTCATGCGATGTGCTCCTTGGTATGCGGGTGCTCCCGGTCGGGGGAGGGAAGTGGATGGATGCCGGTGGGCTCCGCCGTCGTGGCGGCGCTGCCGTTCGGGCCGGAGCTGAACTCCACCTCGAGGGCGAACCGCTGCGCGAGGTAGCGGTGATCGGAGAGGGCCAGAACGCGCCCGGACGGGTCTGCGGCGAACCGGCGGACCAGCAGCAGCGCATCGCCCGAGGCCACTCCGAGCAGCTCGGCGTCCTCCGCACTGGCCAGGCCGGCCGTCACGACCTGCCGGACCTTCGCGATGCGGTGGCCGTGTCGGGTCAGCGTCTCCCAGATGCCGGGCCGGGTCGCGGCGTCTCGGCTGACCGGACCGGCAAGCTCGCCAGGAACCCACTCCCGGACCACGTCCAGCCCTTCGCCGTCGACGGTCCGCAGCGAGCGCGCATACAGCACCTCGGTGTCCTCGGGAACGCCGAGGGAGCCCGCGAGGGAGAGCGGAGCGGAGCGGTAGCCGAACTCGACGACTTGCCGCTCGAGAGACTTGCCCGCTTCGGCGACCGCCGACGCCGCGTGCCGGAACGAGCCGAGGGCGAGCCGCTGGTGGAACGCGGAGCCGGTCACGAACCACCCGGCCCCGTGTCGCGACTCGACGAGGCCCTCGTCGCGCAGTACCTCGAGGGCCCGTCGCACCGTGGGCCGCGAGACCGCGTACCGGTGGCACAGCTGCGACTCTGAGTCGAGCGTGCCGCCGTCCCCGAACTCGCCTAGCGCGACCCGCTCACGGAGATCGGAGGCGATCGTGGCGAACCGAGTACTTGTCATCGACTTGTAAGTTACAGCATGCTTCAACCGACCCGCACGCGCGTCCGGGAAAGTTTCTCGAGCCGATGTGTCAACCTTCTCGCCGCCTGCGGCGACTCAGGGGCATGACTGCCGAAACATCCCGAGAGCCAGGGCAGGAAAAGCAACGTCGCGGACGCTGGACCTGTCGGCTCCACGTGTGGCACCGCTGGCGCACGCACCGATATCCCGACAGCGGAGACTACGGCGGCCGCTACCAAGAATGTCTCGACTGCGGGAAGCAGCGCGACGTCCCCATCGGTGTCGCCATGGGCTAGTTTCTCCGACCTCCCCGACAACGAAAGGTGGTGGTCCCGGTCGGGACCACCACCCTTGGGGGATGCGGTGAGTCGGCTCAGTGCTGCCGCGCCTCCCGCTCGGCGAGCTCCTCGAAGGTCGGCGGCATCGGCGAGACGCGCGGGTCGCCCTCGTCGGCAAAGTAGTCCGGCGGCTGGGTGGCGTCGATGCCGGCCGGAGTCTTGGTGGCCCGGAGGATGACCGTCAGCACCGCCGCGACGACGACGTTGAGGACGAACGCCGTCACGGCGATGTAGCCCATCTGGCCCCACACCGGCACCGCCGAGAGCGATCCGCCGAAGTGCGGCGTCGCCGCGCTCGCCACGTTGTAGGCGGCGATCGTGCCGTAGGCCATGCCGACCGCCCAGCCGGCGAGCAGCGCCCACCGGTGGAACCACCGCGTGTAGAGGCTGAACACGATGGCCGGGAAGGTCTGGAGGATCCAGATGCCGCCGAGGAGCTGCAGGTTGATGGCGTTCTGCTTGTCCATGGTGAGGACGAAGACCAGCGCGAACGCCTTCACCACGAGCGACGCCACCTTGGAGACCTTGGCCTCCTGCTGGACGGTGGCGTCCTTGTTGATCCACTCCTTGTAGATGTTGCGCGTGAACGTGTTCGCTGCCGCGATGGACATGATCGCCGCCGGGACGAGCGCACCGATCGCGATGGCGGCGAAGGCGACTCCGGCGAACCAGGCCGGGAACGTGTCCTCGAACAGCTGCGGGATGACCAGCTGCGCGTTGGGCTTGCCGTCCAGGCCGATCGGCTTGGTGCCGGCCGCGATCGCGACCCAGCCGAGCAGGGCCAGCAGCCCAAGGACGAGGCTGTAGGCCGGCAGGATCGCCGCGTTGCGCCGGATCGTGTTGCGGCTCCTGGCCGCCAGCGACCCGGTGATCGAGTGCGGGTACATGAACAGGGCCATGGCCGAGCCAAGGGCGAGGGAGGCGTACGCCCAGTACTGCGCGGTCGAGGGGATGAACACCCCGGTCGGTGCACCGGTCGTCGGGTTGGGCGTAGCCATCTTCTTCTCGGCCGCACCGAAGATCGCCTCCCAGCCGCCGAACCTCGAGGGCAGATAGATGATCGCGACGATGATGACGAGGTAGATGAGGATGTCCTTGACGAACGCGATCATCGCCGGCGCCCGGAGCCCCGAGGTGTAGGTGTAGAGGGCAAGGACGAGGAAGGCGATGAACAGGGGCAGGTCGGCGGCGAGGACGTTGCCCGAGCCCCCGACACCTGTGACCTCGAGAACGGCTTGGATGCCGACCAGCTGCAGCGCGATGTAGGGCATCGTCGCGACGAACCCGGTGATCGCGACGGCCAGCGAAAGACCGCGCGAGCCGTGCCGCCCAGAGACGAAGTCGGCCGGCGTGACGTAGCCGTGCCGGTGGCTGACCGACCACAGCCGCGCCATGAAGATGAAGATGATCGGGTAGAGGATGATCGTGTACGGCACGGCGAAGAAGCCACTGACCGCGCCCGCGCCGAACATCGCCGCCGGCACGGCAACGAAGGTATATGCGGTGTAGAGGTCGCCACCCAGCAGGAACCAGGTGATCCAGGTGCCGAAGCTGCGCCCGCCGAGCCCCCACTCGTCGAGGCTCTCCATGCTGTCGGGGCGCCGCCACCGCGAGGCCCAGAAGCCCATCACCGCGACCATGGCGAACAGCACGACGAGGATGATCAGAGCCACCCAGTTGACATCGGTCATTGGGTCTTCTCCTCCGGGTCGTCGATGAGGTACTCGTCACCCTCCGTGTCCATGGGGCGGTGGGGGCGGGCCTTGCGCACGACGATGAACGCCGCATACGTGAAGCCGGAGCAGAGGAAGACCCAGAGGAACTGGTACCAGAAGAAGAAGGGGAAGCCGGCGAGGTACGGCTCCTTCTTCGAGTAGGTGCCTACGAGCATGAGGGCGACGATCGGGATGGCCACCAGCACACCGGTCAAGACCAGCAAGCCCTTGTTGGCCGGCGGGGCCGGGTAGTGGCGTCGGTTGTCGGGTGGGGCGTCGTTCGACATGGAGCACCTCCGCGAGTCTCGGGTCGCTCCCGTGCGACCTACTCTCGGAACGTACTCCGGGGCCGATCATTCGGCTCGTCGGGGCGCGCCGAGTGGCCGACATGTGACGTGAACGGTCGCTGTGGGCCGGACCGACGTCGCCCCATAGGGTGACGCCATGGCTGATTACGACGTCGTGGTCCTGGGTGCCGGTCCGGGTGGGTACGTCGCGGCGATCCGCGCCGCGCAGCTCGGCAAGAAGGTCGCCGTCGTCGAGCTGAAGTACTGGGGCGGCGTATGCCTCAACGTCGGGTGCATCCCGTCCAAGGCGTTGCTGCGCAACGCCGAGATCGCCCACATCATCACCAAGGAGAAGAAGACCTTCGGCATCGAGGGCGACGCCTCGATGGCCTTCGGGCCGACCTTCACGCGCAGCCGCGCCGTCGCCGACGCCAGTGCCAAGGGCGTCCACTACCTGATGAAGAAGAACGCGATCGACGAGATCGACGGCTGGGGCGTCATCACGTCGCCCACCTCGCTGGACGTGACCCTGGCCGACACGTCGCGCCGGACCGTCACCTTCGACAACCTCATCATCGCGACCGGCGCGACCGTGCGGATGCTGCCAGGCATGGAGCTGAGCCAGAAGGTCGTCACCTACGAGGAGCAGATCCTCGATGGGAACCTGCCGAGCTCGGTGATCATCGGCGGGTCCGGCGCCATCGGCGTCGAGTTCGCCTACGTCATGACGAACTTCGGGGTGGACGTCACGATCGTCGAGTTCCTCGACCGGATGGTCCCGACCGAGGATGCGGAGGTGTCGAAGGAGCTGCTCCGGCAGTACAAGAAGCTCGGCGTCAAGGTCCTGCTGTCGACGGCGGTCAAGAACGTCGAGGACACCGGTTCCGGCGTGCGGGTGACCGTCGCACCCGCCGCGGGCGGTGACGAGCAGGTACTCGAGGCCGACAGGTTCCTCGCCGCGTTCGGGTTCGCGCCGCGCGTGGAGGGTTACGGGCTGGAGTCGATCGGCGTCGCCCTGACCGACCGCGGGGCCATCGCCGTCGACGAACGGGGTCGGACCAACGTCGACGGAGTGTATGCGATCGGCGACGTCACCGGGAAGCTGATGCTCGCGCATACCGCCGAGGCGATGGGCGTCGTGGCGGCCGAGACGATCGCGGGGGCAGAGACCGTGGAGATCAACTTCGACATGATCCCCCGGGCGACGTTCTGCCAGCCTCAGATCGCGTCGTTCGGCTACACCGAGGAACAGGCGCGCGAGCGGGGCTACGACGTCAAGACCGCTTCGTTCCCGTTCTCCGCCAACGGAAAGGCGCGCGGCATGGCCGAGGGCGTCGGCTTCGTCAAGATCGTCGCCGACGCCGAGCACAACGAGATCGTGGGCGCCCATCTGATCGGGCCCGAGGTCACCGAGCTCCTTCCCGCGCTCACCCTGGCTCAGCAGTGGGACCTCACCGCTGACGAGGTGGCGCGCAACGTCTTCGCCCACCCGACGCTGAGCGAGGCGATGAAGGAAGCGGTCGAGGGCATCGCGGGCCACATGATCAACCTCTGACAGGCCAGACTGGGCGGCATGGCCTTCGACGTCGCCGGCTGTTCCTACCAGCGGTTCATGGGGCGGTTCTCCGAGACGCTGTCGGCGCCGTTCGCCGACTTCGCCGGCGTGACCGCGGGATCGGGTATGCGTGTCGTCGACGTCGGGTGCGGACCGGGGGCGCTGACGTCGCTCCTCGTCGACCGGCTCGGCGCCCCGGCCGTCGCCGGCGTGGATCCGTCGGAGACCTTGCTGGACGCGGTGCGGGAGCGGCTGCCGGACGTCGAGATCCGGAAGGCGCCGGCGGAGGCGCTGCCGTTCGACGACGACGCGTTCGACGCCGCACTGGCGCAGCTCGTCGTCCACTTCATGCGCGATCCTGAGATCGGTGTCGGCGAGATGGCGAGAGTGACTCGGCCAGGCGGCGTCGTGGCGGTCTGCGTCTGGGACCACGCCGGAGGGAGGGGACCGCTGTCGGCGTTCTGGGCGGCGGTCGGTGAGGTCGACCCGGGCGCCCGTGACGAGGCCTCGCTCGTCGGGTCGACCCAGGGCCAGCTCGAGGCTCTGCTCGGCTCGTGCGGTCTGGATGATGTGGTCGGCGACGAGGTGACGACGACGCGGTCGTACACGTCGTTCCAGGACTGGTGGGAGCCGTACACGCTGGGCGTCGGCCCGGCCGGCGACTACGTCCGGTCACTCGACGACGCCACCCGGGACCGGCTGATCGCGGCCTGCCGAACCCGGATCCCGGACCGGCAGTTCACACTGGACGCGACCGCCTGGGCGGCGCGAGGGAGGGTGCCGTCATGATCACGTCCGTCCACACGCTCGTCTACTCCGACGACCCCGCCGCGACGCGGGCCTTCTTCAAAGACGTCCTGCGCTGGCCGTTCGTGTCCGACGAGGCGTCCGGCGGCGACGGAGGCGACGACCCGTCGAACTGGCTGATCTTCCGGTCCGGGCGCAGCGAGCTCGGGGTGCATCCGACGTCCGGGGAGGGCGGGTCCACGACCCGGCATACCGAGCTGTCCTTGATGTGCGACGACATCGCGGCGACGGTGGCGGAGCTGCGGGATCGCGGAGCGGTGATCCATGGTGAGCCGCAGGACCGCGGCTTCGGCATCGTGGTGGACGTCGAGGTGCCCGGCGCCGACTCGATCATGATCTACGAGCCGAAGCACCGGGTTGCCTACGGACTCTGAGCGCCGAGCCTCGCCCGTGAGTCAAGCCGAGCGGGCAACGCGTGACGCCCGCCCGGCGATTAGGGGGCGAACCGCAGCGCTGATATCCTGGTAGGTGCCGTGTAACGGCCGCGGGTTTGAGAGCGCCCAGGGAAATCTGCCCTGGTGCACCGCGCAGCGAGACCATACGAAGGAGTCGGTGGCCCATGTCCTTGGACACAGCCGTCAAGAAGAAGATCATGACCGAGTACGCCACGTCCGAGGGCGACACCGGTTCCCCCGAGGTGCAGATCGCGCTGCTGACGCAGCGGATCAAAGACCTCACCGAGCACTCCCGCGAGCACAAGCACGACCACCACAGCCGTCGTGGCCTGTTGCTGCTCGTCGGCCGGCGCCGCCGGCTGCTGCGCTACCTGGAGGCCACCGACATCGAGCGCTACCGCTCGCTGATCAAGCGCCTCGGCCTGCGCCGCTGAGCCTGTGACCAGGGCGGCCACCCGTTCATCGGAGTGGCCGCCCTGTCGCATGAGAAAGACCCGGGCACAACGACGATGCCCCGGATGACTGAGAGAAATGGAGGACCCATGGAGGGTCCAGAGATCACCTTCGCCGAGGCTGTCATCGACAACGGCCGCTTCGGCACCCGCACCGTCCGGTTCGAGACCGGGCGGCTGGCCAAGCAGGCAGCCGGTGCCGTCACCGCATACCTCGATGACGACACGATGCTGCTCAGCACCACCGCCGCGGGCAAACAGCCCAAGGACCAGTTCGACTTCTTCCCGCTGACCGTCGACGTCGAAGAGCGCATGTATGCGATCGGCAAGATCCCGGGGTCGTTCTTCCGACGTGAGGGTCGCCCCTCGACCGAGGCCGTGCTGACCTGCCGGCTCATCGACCGCCCGCTGCGCCCGACCTTCAAGAAGGGACTGCGCAACGAGGTCCAGGTCATCATCAGCGTCTTCGCGCTGAACCCCGACCACCAGTACGACGTCCTCGCGATCAACGCGGCGAGCGCGTCCACGCAGATCTCCGGCCTGCCGTTCTCCGGCCCGGTCGGCGGGGTCCGTGTCTCGCTCATCGAGGGGCAGTGGGTCGCATTCCCCAACTTCTCCGACATCGAGCGGTCCGTCTTCGACATGGTCGTGGCCGGGCGCGTCGTGACGAACCAGGACGGTTCTGGTAACGAGACCGAAGACGTCGCGATCATGATGGTCGAGGCCGAGGCCACCGAGTCCACCTGGGACCTCGTCACCAACCAGGGCGTCGGAGCTCCCACCGAGGAGGTCGTCGCCGAGGGCCTGGAGGCGTCCAAGAAGTTCATCGCCCAGCTCTGCAAGGCGCAGTCCGAGCTGGCCGCCAACGCCTCGAAACCGGTGGAGGAGTTCCCGTACTTCCTCGACTACGAGCCTGACGCCTACGACGCGGTCGAGAGCGAGGTCTCGGACGACCTCGAGCAGGCACTCCAGATGGCCGGCAAGCAGGAGCGCGAGGACCGGATAGACGAGATCAAGGCCCTGATGAAGGGCTCACTCGAGGAGCGGTTCGAGGGTCGGGAGAAGGAGCTGTCTGCCGCATACCGCGCGGCGCAGAAGAAGCTCATCCGCAAGCGCATCCTCACCGATGGCGTCCGCATCGACGGCCGTGGCCTGCGGGACATCCGCGCGCTGTCGGCCGAGGTCGAGGTGCTCCCACGGGTGCACGGCTCAGCGATATTCGAGCGCGGCGAGACCCAGATTATGGGCGTCACGACGCTGAACATGCTCAAGATGGAGCAGCAGGTCGACACCCTCTCGCCGGTGACGCGCAAGCGATACATGCATAACTACAACTTCCCGCCCTACAGCACCGGTGAGACCGGCCGGGTCGGGTCGCCCAAGCGCCGCGAGATCGGCCACGGGGCGCTCGCCGAGCGGGCTCTCGTGCCGGTCCTGCCGACGCGCGAGGAGTTCCCGTATGCGATCCGTCAGGTCTCGGAGGCGTTGGGCTCCAACGGTTCCACCTCGATGGGGTCGGTCTGCGCGTCCACGCTCTCGATGCTCAACGCCGGTGTGCCGCTGCGGGCGCCGGTCGCCGGCATCGCCATGGGGCTGGTCTCAGACGAGGTCGATGGTGAGGCGCGGTACGCCGCGCTGACCGACATCCTCGGTGCCGAGGACGCGTTCGGCGACATGGACTTCAAGGTCGCTGGAACCAAGAACTTCGTCACGGCGATCCAGCTGGACACGAAGCTCGACGGCATCCCCGCGTCCGTGCTGGCTGGTGCGCTGACCCAGGCCCGTGAGGCGCGGCTGCACGTCCTCGACGTCATGGCCGAGGCCATCGACGTCCCGGACGAGATGTCGCCCTACGCCCCGCGGATCATCACGGTGAAGGTGCCGGTCGACAAGATCGGCGAGGTCATCGGCCCGAAGGGCAAGATGATCAACCAGATCCAGGACGACACCGGCGCTGACATCTCCATCGAGGACGACGGCACCGTGTTCATCGGCGCGGTCGACGGCCGGTCGGCCGAGGCGGCGCGGGCCGCGATCAACGCGATCGCCAACCCGCAGATGCCCGAGGTCGGCGAGCGGTTCATGGGGACCGTCGTCAAGACGACGACGTTCGGCGCCTTCATCTCGCTGCTGCCCGGCAAGGACGGCTTGCTGCACATCTCCGAGGTGCGCAAGCTGGTCGGCGGCAAGCGGATCGACAACGTCGACGATGTCCTCAAGATCGGTCAGAAGGTCCAGGTCGAGCTCAAGGAGATCGACCCGCGCGGCAAGCTCTCGCTGGCCGCGGTTCTCGCCGACAGCGACGGGCAGGACGGTTCTTCGGCCGCCGCGCCCGCGGAGACCGCCACCGCCTGATCCACGAATCGGGGTGATACCGACCGGATTTCCGGGCGGTATCAACCCGGGCCGTTCCTGGCGACGGGCGCGTCAGTCGTCGTCGGTGTCCGGCAGCTTCGCGCGGATCTGGTCGACCTCGGCGAGAGCCGCCCGCAGGGTCCGCTCGGCCACCTTGTTTGCCGCGGCGGCTTCCTTCTGGGCCTTGGCCAGACCGTCGCGCGAGGCGCGCGCCGCCTTGAGGTCGGCGTCGAGATCGGCGATCCGGGCGTCCAACGCCTCCAGGGCGTCGATCGCCTCGCTCAACGCATCCCCGGCCTCGGCCGCCGCCGACATCGTCTCGCGCGATCGCTTCTCGGCCTCGGACAGCCGCTTGAGCAGGGCCGGATCCGGTTCGGCCGGCTTCTCCGGTTCGGGTTCCGGATCAGCCGCACGGCCGCGGCCCGAGCGGCCCGACCCTTTCCCCTCGCCGGCAATCACCCGCAGCGCGGGTCGCCGGGCGGGCGCGGGGGCCGCCGTCGCCTCCGACAGGTCGACGTCACCGAAGCCGGCATAGGACAGGGCCCGGGTCAGCTGGCCCGAGCCCACCGCCTCCGCGGCGGCCGTCGTCGCCAACGCCGCCACGAACGTCTCCCGCACCTGGTTGGCCACCGGCGTGGACATCGCCCCACCGGCCGCTTTGGCCACCTCCGTCGTGGAGCGCACGAGCTCGTCGACGAGCTTGGTGCGCTCGCGGCTCAGCGTCTTCAACGCGGCGCCGTCCATCTTCTCCTGCGCCTCGTGCAGTCCGGCCGCCAGGTCGACCAGCCGCTCGACGTCCGCCGGTCGGGCCCGGACCAGCTGGTTGATCGCCCAGGCCGCCGCCGTCGGCTTGCGGATGGAGTCGATGGCCTTGGCCAGCCCGGTCTCCTTGTCGGCCTTGGCCTGAGCCGCGAGGGTGCGACGAGCACCGAGGAACTCGTCCGGGTGCAGCCCGTAGAGCTCGCCGACCGCACTGTCGAGGTCAACATCCACGGGGCCAGCATCACACGGATGCGGCCGGCCGCCCTGCCTGGCGAGTCGCCGACCGCCGCACGCCCGGAGCGAGCGAGACACCGCTGTCGAGCAGCTCCTGCATCTGCTCCGGCGTGGCCGAGTCCCGCGCGAGGTGGGCGATGGTCACGTGGTGCGGTGGCCGCACCACCCGGCGTACCCGGTCTCCGGCGTGCACCTCGCCCTCCGCCAGCACGCGGCACATCGCACCGACCCGACCGGACCTGAGAAACTCCAGGTGGAACCCCTCGATCCCCATCCGCAGCGCAAGGTTCTCGCAGGGCGTGCGGATCCGGCGCACCTCGAGGACGACCTCGTCGCCAACCCGCCACTGCTCGCCGACCCGCGCACCGGTGACGTCGAGACCGGTCGTGCGGAGGTTCTCGCCGAACAGACCCGAAGGGATCTCACGGACGAGCCGCTCGGACCACCAGGCGGCGTCCTCGTCCGCATACACGTAGACGGCGCGGTCGGGTCCGCCGTGGCTGCGGTCGACCTGTTGGTCGCCCATGAGGCCCAACCGGCCGACCCGCACCGCGCCCTCGATCGGCCGCTTGTCGATGGCGGTCCGGTGGAAGTAGCCGTCGCGCAGGGCGTGGACGACGTTCACCGTGCGGACCGTCGCTTCGGTCATTCGTCCAGGGTGCCACTCGTCCGCGACGAGGACCTGACCGCCGTTGCCATGCGCGGCGGTCCCCGTTGGCTAGGCTCCGCCTGTGACCGACACCACGCGTGCACTCGCCGTGTCGGTCATCGGCGCGTCGGGCCGGATGGGCTCCCGGGTCTGTGCTGCGGTCGGGGCCGCCGCCGACCTCCGCCTGGTCGGCACGTACGACCTCGACGACGACCTCGGGGACCTCGGGGGAGCCGACGTCGTCGTGGAGTTCTCCGTGCCCGGCGCGTCCCCGGACAACGTGGCCTACTGCGTGGCGCAGGGCGTGCACTGCGTTGTCGGGACGACCGGCTGGGAGGAGTCCCGGCTGGCCGCGCTCGAGGAGCAGATCTCCGCGGCTCCACCATCGCGCTCGGGCGCCGGGGTGGGGGTGCTGGTGGCGCCGAACTTCGGGATCGGCGCCATCCTCATGATGGGTTTCGCCGCGCAGGCGGCCCGGTTCTACGAGTCGGTCGAGGTCATCGAGCTGCATCACCCAGACAAGGTGGACGCGCCATCCGGCACGGCAGCGAGGACCGCACACCTACTGGCGGCCGCGAGGGCCGCCGCCGGGGCGGGCCCAGTACCGGACGCGACGCAGTCCGACGACCTCGGCACCCGTGGCGGCCGGGTGGAGGGCATCCCGGTGCACTCGGTGCGGCTTCGCGGCCTCGTGGCCCACCAGGAGGTGCTGCTGGGAAACGCCGGCGAGCAGCTCACCGTCCGGCACGACTCATTCGACCGCGACTCATTCATGCCGGGCGTGCTGATGGGGGTCCGCCACGTCGCTGACCATCCTGGACTCACTGTGGGGCTGGAGCACTACCTGGGCCTGGCCTGAGGAGGCGACCGCGCGCCGCTGGCTCACTCCCAGTAGCTCCCGCCCGTCGGCAGAGCCGCGAAGTCGTCCACGTCGTGCGACAGGAAGATGTCGATCCCAGCTCGCTGCCAGGCGCGCAAGCGTTGGTAGGACAGCAGTTTCGCCTCGACATCCCAGTCGCTCAGCTGCGGGACGTCGGCGGTCACCTGCTCCCGGATATGTGCGGCGTCGCCGACGAAGGCCACCCGGCCGCGATGCGGAAGGTCTACGACGAGTCCTTGGCTGCCCGGCGTGTGGCCGGCGAGCGGCACGACCCGCAACGAGCCGTCCTCGAAGAGGTCCGCGTCACCGTTCAGCTCGAGGTACTCGAAGCTGCGGCCCGGCAGGTAGTCGGCCAACGCGTACCCACGCGCCGTCCAGCGGTCGGGCCACCAGGCGTGCCTCAGCTCGTCGTGCTGCGCGACATGGAGGGCGTCGGGGAAGTGTTCCATCCCGCCGGCGTGGTCGATGTGCAGGTGCGAGTAGACCACGTGGGTCACGTCGGCGCACCGGTAGCCCAGCCGCTCGAGCTGAGCGTCGACGGCGTCCTGGCGAGTGAATGCGGTTGCGCCATAACGCTCGCGCAGCCCAGGTCCCCACTGCTCCGCCGCCAGCTCAGGGTCCGCTACCCGGTGGTTGACACCGGTGTCGAAGACAACGATCCCCCGCTGTTCATGCTCGATGACAACCACCGTGGAGGGCACCGTCACCGGACCCGACAACCCGATCATGAGGTTGCTGCGGTCGAGGCTGAACGGTCCGGCGTCGAACGCCGTCAACCGGATTCGGTGGACCATGTCCGCATCTTTGCGTATCACTGCACGCGGTTCCCGTCTCCACGCAGTACCACGCCGTCCCAGCACGGGACAGCACTGCACGTGAGGAGACACACCTATGGCCAGTCCTAAGGTCGGCACCGGCTTGGACGCACCCATCTCGAGCCAGACGGAGAGTGCGGGTGAAGCCGCCGCCCGCGTCGCGCAACAGGACGCATCGCCCGGCAAGGGCAAGGTGGCCGCCGGCTTGGCGTCGGGCATCGAGAAGGTCCAGGGCTTCAGCCTTCCCAAGAGCTCCGCCCGGGCGGTGACAGAGGAGCTGTCGGCCGACCTCGACCTCCCGGACATCGCCGAGGCGTCGTTCGGGACGGCAGCCCGCGACGTCCCCCGGTCCGTCTTGGAGACCGTCCACGGCCCGGACGACCGAGTCCAGATCACGACCACCAACGTCTACCCGTGGCGCGCCCATGCGTCCCTGCTCATCACCGCGCGTGACGGGTCCCTGTGGATCGGCACCGGGTGGTTCATCGGTCCGCACACCCTGATGACCGCCGGCCACGTGGTCTACATCAAGAACAGCGGAGTTGACGGCCGAGACGGCTTCGTCCGGTCGATCAAGGTCATGCCCGGCCGCAACGGCACGACGCTGCCCTTCGGTTCGGTGACGACGAGCAACCTGCGGACCGTGCAGGGCTGGGCGAACAACGGCGACGAGGAGCACGACTACGGCGCGATCATCCTCGGCACCGACCTCGGCGCGACCACGGGCTGGCTGGGCTTCGGCGTCTACAACGGCGCGACGCTGACGTCCTCGGTCGGCAACACCCCCGGGTACCCGGGTGACAAGCCGTCCGGCACCCAGTGGTACGCGGCGCGCCGCATCGCCTCGGTCGCGGCCCGGAAGGTCTACTACGACATCGACACCTTCGGCGGTCAGAGCGGCAGCGCCGTCTACCGGATCGTCGACGGCAAGCGCTACGCCTTCGCGGTCCACGCATACGGCGGCGCGACGACCAACTCGGGAACCCGCATCGTGACGCCGGTGTACAACAACATGGTGGCCTGGAAGGCCTGACGAGGGGGATGGACGTGGACGCCGGCCTGCGGCCGGTCATCTCGGGAGTCGTTACCGGCCCGGAGGGACCGGTGGCCCTGGCCCGCGTGATGATCGAGCAGGCCCCGGCGCCCACGCCGGAC
>Ga0307310_10000130_pt1 | contig 20190 bp, 21 predicted proteins | sample ER_DNA_197_FD_194502 | JGI IMG/M metagenome (GOLD analysis project Ga0307310, IMG submission 194502) | Bulk soil microbial communities from the East River watershed near Crested Butte, Colorado, United States - ER_DNA_197 | ecosystem: Environmental > Terrestrial > Soil > Floodplain | place...
ACTCCGGCCGCGGCCCCCGCGGCGGACGCCGAGCGTCCCGCAGCGGCCGAACGGCCCGCAGGCACCGACCGGCCCCGGGGCCGGGGTGGGCGCGGTGGCGAGCGGGGTGACCGGGGTCGTGGCGGACCGCGGCGGGATCGCGGCGATCGGGACCGTCCCAGCGACCATGTCGAGAACGTCATTGCCATCAACCGGGTGGCCAAGGTGGTGAAGGGCGGACGCCGGTTCTCCTTTAACGCCCTGGTGGCGGTCGGCGACGGCAAGGGGAAGGTCGGCATTGCGACCGGCAAGGCGAACGAGGTCTCCGAAGCGGTGCGCAAGGCGGTAGAGGCAGCCAAGCGCTCGATGATCGAGCTGCCCCGGACCGGCTCGACGATTCCTCACGAGGTGGTGGGGGAGCACGGGGCCGGCCGGGTGCTGATGAAGCCGGCCGCAACGGGCACCGGGGTCATCGCGGGTGGGCCGGTGCGTGCGGTGCTCGAGTGCGCCGGCATCACCGACATTCTCACGAAGAGTCTCGGCTCGACCAACCCGCACAACATGGTGCGAGCCACCATGGATGGTCTCGCGGCGCTGGTGTCCGTCCGTCAGATCGCGCGCGAGCGGGGGATCGAGGTAGACCAGATCCCGTACAAGCCGCGGCAGAGGAGCTGAGATGGGACGGAACCCGGTAGTCGGGCGGCAGGGCCCCGCCCATCACGCGGCGGTCATACCGAGCGAGGACGCGGCGAGCGCGCTCGCGGTGAAGCAGATCCGATCGGAGATCGGGCACCCCGAGACGATGCGGCGGACGCTCCGGGCGCTGGGGCTTCGACATCACCAGCAGGTCGTCCACGTCCGGAACACGGCCTCGATCCGTGGAATGCTGACTAAGGTGCGTCACCTCGTCGAGGTGACGCCGGCGCAGGAGAGCTGATGGCAAAGAAAGCAGCACGCCCGAGCGCGTCCCGGAAGGCAAGCACCAGCCGCGGCGAGTCGCGGTCCCGGGCCAAGCGCTCCGGACCGGATACGACAACCGCGCCCGTGAGGCTGACCTTGTCCACCCTGACGCCGGCGCCGGGCTCCACTCAGGCGCGGAAGCGGGTCGGCCGCGGCCCGGGCTCCGGGCTGGGAAAGACCTCGGGCAAGGGTAATAAGGGCCACAAGGCTCGCACCGGAGGAGGCACCAACCCGGGATTCGAGGGTGGTCAGATGCCGCTGTACCGCCGTCTCCCCAAGCGCGGGTTCACCAACCCGTTCCGGATCGAGACTCAGGTGGTGAATCTCACCGACCTGAAGAAGGTGAGCGCCGGCGATATCAGCCCTGAGACGCTGTACTCCGCCGGCCTCATCGGCAAGCCGGACTCCAAGGTGAAGCTGCTCGGCACCGGCGAGGCCGACCGCTCCTACACCGTTCGCGGCCTTGCCCTTTCCGCGTCGGCACGCGCGAAGATCGAAGCGGCCGGCGGTAAGATCGAGGCGTAAGTGTCCGCACCGCGCGTCCCCAATCTCGCCATGGACGAGGAGCTGAAGCGAAAGCTCCTCTTCACCCTGCTCGCCCTCGTCATCTACCGGATCGGCGCGCATATCGCTGCTCCGGGCGTCAACGTGACGGCGCTCGCCGATTTCATTCGGAACTCCGCCGCCGCAGGCTTCTTCGGGCTATACGACGCGCTCGGTGGCGGGCTCTCCCGGGCCACGGTATTTGCGCTGGGGATCATGCCGTACATCTCGGCCTCGATCATCTTCCAGCTGGCCGGCGGTGTGGCGCCATCGATCGGCAAGATGCAGAAGGACGAGGAAGGCAAGAAGAAAATTACCCAGTGGACGCGGTATCTCACCGTGTTCATCTCGCTCTCGCAAGCATACACCTTCGCCCTGTTCACCGAGTCCATCCCGGGCGCCGTCCCGACGCCGGGCTTCTGGTCGCGCCTCATCATGGTAGTCACGCTCACGACCGGGGCAATCTTCGTGATGTGGCTGGGCGAGCAGATCACCGAGCGGGGTATCGGGAACGGCATGAGTCTGCTGATCACCTTCTCGATCCTGGAGCGGTTGTGGCCCGGCACGATCCACCTGATCCAGTTCATCAAGGGTGGCGTGGTGACCCCGCTGGGTGCAGTGCTCTTCCTGGGCATCCTGGTGGGCGTGGTGGCCGCGGTGGTGGCCATGACGATTGCGGCGCGAAGGATCCCCATTCAGATCCCACGCAAGGTCATGGGCCGGGGGCGCGTGCGCGAAGGAACCAAGACCTTCATCCCGATCCGGTTGATCACCGCCGGCGTCATGCCGATCATCTTTGCGCAGACGATCATCATCGTACCGGGCACGCTGGCGAGCTTCACCAAGAACCCCATCCTGACCGAGATCGCCGGGTTCTTCAGCCCCGGGAACCTGCCGTACGATCTCACCTTCGCGTTGCTGATCCTGGTCTTCAGCTACTTCTACACGTCCATCATCTTCAATTCGGTGGACCTGGCCGAGAACCTCAAGAAGCAGGGTGCCTTCATTCCGGGGGTCAAGCCGGGCGCCAGCACCGCGGATTACATCGATCAGGTGCTGGCACGGGTCACCCTTCCAGGCGGCCTCTTCCTCGCGTTCGTGGCGTTGATCCCGATCCTGGTCTCGAAGGGGGTACACGTTCCCTCGCAGTTCGGTGGCACCTCTGTACTGATCGTCGTGGGGGTCCTCCTCGACACGATCGCCCAAGTGGAGCAGCACCGTACCCTCCGGAAGTACGACGGGTTCATGAAGACCGGGCGGGTGAAATTCCGCGGACGGCAGCAGCGGTACATGTAGAAACCGCGTGAGCGGTGAGCGGTAAGCTGTGAGCGGGGCTGGCCGGTAGAACCTCTGTCGGATCGCCCCGCTTACCGTTCACCGCTTACCGCTTACGCTTTTCTGGAGCCACATGGACATCCTTCTAATGGGCCCCCCCGGCGCGGGGAAGGGAACCCAGGGCGCTCTGCTTGCCGAAGCCCGCGGCCTTCCCAAATTCGCAACAGGCGATCTGCTGCGGGACGCCGTCGCGCGAAGGACTCCCCTGGGCCAAAAGGCCAAGGCGATCATGGAGGCCGGCCACCTCATCGACGACGACATCATCCTCGGAATCGTACGAGAACAGCTGGCCAGGGCGGAAGCGGCCAACGGCGTCATCTTTGATGGCGTCGTTCGGACGATCCCCCAGGCAGAAGGGGTGGAGCGGCTGCTGGGGGAGCAGGGGCGCCGGATGGACGCGGTATTGTTCTTCGATGTGAGCGACGACGAGCTCATGGCCCGTCTAGCCAAGCGGCGCGAGGTCGAAAAGCGGGCGGATGATGACCCCGCCGCCCTCGCGACCCGGCTGAGCGCCTACCGGCAACAGACCGCCCCGGTGCTGGACTGGTACCAGGCCAGGAATCTGCTTCGCCGTATTCCGGCTGTCGGCTCCGTCCAGGAGATCGCGGACCGGGTCAGGAAGACTCTTGGGCAGTAGCATGATCACCCTGAAATCTCCCCGCGAGATCGAAATCATGGGGCGGGCCGGACGAATCGTCGCCGGGACGCTGGCTCGGATCAGGGAGATCCTGCGTCCCGGCCTGAGCACCGAGGACCTGGATGCGGAGGCGGAGCGCTTCATCCGGAGCCACGATGGTGCCGTCCCCTCCTTCAAGGGACTCTACGGTTTTCCCAAGACCCTCTGTACCTCCATCGACGAGGAGATCGTGCACGGCATACCCTCACCCAGGCGCATGCTGGACGAGGGGAGCATCGTGAGTGTCGACGTGGGTGTGCAGCTCGAGGGTCTGCACGCCGACTCGGCCACGACGATCCCCGTTGGTGAGATCGAGCCTGAGACGGAGCGGCTCCTCCGCGTCACCCAGGAATGCCTCGCCGCAGGGATCGCGGAGGCGAAGCTGGGTAATCATGTGGGAGACATCGGTCACGCGGTGCAGCGGGTGGCGGAGGGTGCAGGGTACGGGGTGGTGCGCGAGTTGGTGGGTCATGGTATCGGGACCCAATTCCACGAGGAGCCACAGATCCCCAATTATGGGGCGCCGAAGCGGGGCCCCCGGTTGCTCGAGGGAATGACGCTCGCCATCGAGCCGATGATCACGGTCGGCAGCCCGGTGACCAAGACTCTGCAGGACAAATGGACCGTCGTCACCGCCGACGGCAGCCTCTCGGCACACTTCGAACACACGGTCGTGGTCACCGCCAATGGTCCGCGGATCCTGACGACAACATAGTCTCCCGCCTCTAGCCCACGCGTTCGTCGAGCAGCTGCCGCACCCGAATCTCGATCTCCTCCAGCAACTCCAGCGTTCCCGACGCGGTCTCGATCAGCGTACGGTGCTCCCCCGGCTGGCCCAGTTGCCTGAGGTTGCTGCGGACGGACCAGTAGGCGCTCCGGCCTGCCGCCACCGCCAGGAAGGCAGCGGTGGCCGCGTCACCGATGGCCGTCGCGACGCCGGAGCCCGCCATCGCCTCGCTCAACGCAGCCACTTCACCGGCCTGATGCAGGAGCTCCAGCTGCACTCGCGCCGCTTCCAGCAATGTGGCCCGCCTGGCCGCCTCGCGAGCTGTCCGCTCGAACTCGGTTCCCTGGGGGAGCCTGAGCGCGTCCAGGTACTCGGCAATCGCCTCGGCATCGTACATCGCCAGCTCCAGCAGCTCGGCCCGGAGCGACTCTGCTCGCTCGAGCACCTCCTGGGCGTGGCCGTGGACAGCGGCGTACTTCTCCCTGCGGGTGGTGAGACCCGCGATCATGGTCACCAGCGCGGCGGCGAGTGCCGCGGCAAGCGCCGCCACGGCGCCACCGGCCGGAGTCGGGCTGGCGGCGGCGACCGCATCCGACCACTCGCGGACCGAGCTGTCGCTGGTCAGTTGTTCTATTTCATCCATGAGAAGCCAATTCTACCACCGGTCAGGATCTCCATCGCGTAATCATACGAAAAACTGTGCCTCTGTGGTGAATTAGTCCTGCGGTCTAAGGGTCTCCATAAGCCACTCATGGATCGCGGGGTTGCCCGCAACGACTCCGGTGTGCTCGATCCCGATGTCCCGCCCCGAAAAGTCCGTCACAACCCCGCCCGCTTCGCGGATAAGCAGGCTCCCGGCGGCGATGTCCCAGGCCGAGAGCTGCTGCTCCCAGAAGCCATCGAACCGACCGGCGGCGACGTCGGCCAGGTCCAGCGCCGCTGCGCCGGGGCGCCTGATCCCACTCACCGCTGCGGCTACCCGGCCGAACTGACTCTGGTACTCTTCCAGCCTGGACGGGTCCTTGAAGGGAAAGCCCGTGCCGATCAGCGCGAAAGCCGGGTCTTGGATCGCGGATACCTTCAAGCGCCCCTCACCCAGCCAGGCACCGCCGCCGCGACTGGCGCTATAGCCCTCGTTCCGGGTCACATGAAATACCACCCCCACTTCGAGGACGCCATCCACCGCCCCGGCGATGGAAACCGCGTAGCTGGAGAAATCGTGCAGAAAATTGGTCGTCCCATCGAGTGGATCGACTACCCACACGAGTCCGTCGGTCACCACATTTGGGCTCAACTCCTCGCCTACCATCCGCCCGCTCGGCTCGGCGGACAGCAGGATATCGGCGATGATCCGTTCCGAGGTGCGATCCACTTCGGTGACAAAATCCCTGGCGCCCTTGAGAGTCCAGCCCTGGGGGTCGGAAGGGCGCACCACGCTGCGGATATAGGAAGCCGCCCGCGCTGCCGCGGTCTGGGCCAGCTGCAGTAAGTGTAAGGCAGACACCATCTTGTGTGCCCAATTCGAGCGGGGTAACTTGCTCCCTCATGCCACGCATATTCTCTGGGATTCAGCCGTCCGGCGAGCTGCACATCGGCAACTGGCTGGGGGCGGTGCAGAACTGGGTCAACCTCCAGCGCAGCTACGAGTCGCTGATATGCGTGGTCGATCTTCACGCCATCACCGGCAAGTACGACCATGCGTCGCTGGCGCAGCGCACCCGCGACATGGCCATCAGCTTGCTTGCGGCGGGGATCGATCCCGATCGGGCGACGCTGTTCGTGCAGTCGCACGTCCCCGAGCACACCGAGCTCCAGTGGCTGCTCAACACCGTAACCCCGCTCGGCGAGCTCGAGCGGATGACGCAGTTCAAAGATAAGTCGCAGCGATTCGAGAGTGTGCCGGCCGGTCTCTTGAGCTATCCAGTCCTCATGGCTGCGGACATCCTGCTCTATCGGGCCGACCTCGTCCCGGTCGGCGACGATCAGGTCCAACACTTGGAGTTGACCCGCGAGATCGCCCGCAAATGGAACGCCGAGTTCGGCGGGGGAGTCGACTTCTTCCCCGAACCGAAGCCCATCCTGGCCGAGGCCAAGCGGATCACCGGGCTGGACGGTCAGGCCAAGATGTCCAAGAGCCTGGGCAACACCATCGGGCTCCTGGACACACCGGAAGAGATCTGGCAGAAGCTGAGGCCCGCCAAGACCGATCCGGCCAGGGTCACCCGCCATGACCCGGGGAACCCGGACATCTGCAACATTTATCATCTGCACCAGTACTTCTCGCGGCCGGAGACGGTGGCCCTGGTGGCCGAGAGCTGCCGGGGGGCCAAGTGGGGGTGCCTCGACTGTAAGCGGGTGCTGGCCGATAATATGATCGCCACCCTGGCCCCCATCAGGGAGCGGGCGCTCCGGCTCCAGGGAGAGTCCGAGCGGGTGGACGAGATCCTGGCCGATGGCGCCTTGGCAGCCCGGCGCATGGCCTCAGAGACCATGCGGGAGGTTCGGGACCGCATGGGGTTGCTTCCAGCGAGCGGGAAACGGGCGGTCGAGGCGCGGTAACCGGAGAGTGGCAAGATGATGGAAAAGATCATCAAGGCGGCGGTCCAACGGGGCGCCTCGGACCTGCACATCAAGGCCGGCGACGTCTTTCGCGCGCGTATCAACGGCAAGCTGGTCCCCCTCACCAAGCAGCGGCTTACCCCGGATCAGACCAAAGCGATTGCGCTGAAACTGATCAGCAGCGAGGAAGATCGTGCTCGCATCGACCGGATGCGAGACTTCGACTGCTCCTGGGGGATGCCGGGGGTGGGGCGCTTCCGGGTCAATGTCCTGCGGCAGCGCTCGTCGTTCATGATCGTGATGCGGGTGATCCCCTTTACGGTACCTACCATTGAGTCGCTGCAGCTGCCCGAGGTGTTGAAGTCGATTGCCGAATCCGACCGCGGACTCGTGCTGGTGAGCGGTGTTGCCGGGAGCGGGAGAAGCTCTACTGTGGCGGCCATGGTGCACCACATCAACCGGACGCTTCACAAGCATATCGTCACCATCGAGAATCCCATCGAGTTCCTCCACCGCGATCTGAGCTGTTCGATCACGCAGCGTGAGATCGGGGTGGATACCGAGAGCCTGGCAGTGGGTCTCCACGCCGCCCTTCGCCAGGATCCCGATGTGGTCGTGATCGGCGACATAGCCGATGCCCCGACCATAGACACCGCGATCAAGGGGGCCGAGACAGGACATCTGGTGATCGCCACCACGACCACTCCGGACGTAGTGACCACGGTCGAGCGGATCATCGCCACTCTGCCGGCGGAAGAGCGGGATATCGGCCGGGTGCGGTTCGCCGAATCGATCCGGGCCATTGTGTCGCAGCAGCTGCTTCCTCTCAAGGACGACAAGGGCAGAGTTGCCGCGGTCGAAGTCCTCATCGCGACCCCGGCCGTCCGGGAGTTGCTCAAGGATCCGAGTCGGGTAGCTCAGGTCAAAGAGCTGATGGCCGAGAGCCGGAAGGAGCTGGGGACCCAGACCTTCGAGCAGCATCTCGAGGAGCTGCTCGAGGCCGAGCAGATAACGGAGGAGACCAAACGCGCAGCGCTGGCCACGGTGGCCCCGCCTCTCGTGGCCACGAGACGGCGGCCGAGGGCCGCCTCCTGACGCTGGACGAGACCACCCGCAAGATCCTGGCGCTTCCGCGTGAAGCCGGAACCGCTGAAGCCGCCGCCGCTCGAGAGCTCGTCGCCGCCCACCTCAGGGCACTCGGCTATACCGTCGTTCTCCAGAAGTTCACCTTCGGTCCCTCGAGTCTCCGCGCCTTTCCCGTCTTTGGGGACGGTCTCGGTCTCCTCGCCCTGATTCTCTTCCCCCTGCTCGGTACCGGCCACGTTCCCGCCTGGTCGGCTCTTGTCGTGTGGACCGGCGGCCTTGCGGCCACCGCCATTCTTACGGTCGGCGTCGGGCTGGGATGGGTGCCCTTCGGCGAAGCGATCAGGGAAGACGCCAACCTGATCGCCACCCGTGGTGATGCCAGGCCCCGGCGCTGGATCGTGGCCCACCTCGACTCGAAGGCCCAGGCGCATTCCATGGCCGGGCGTCTGGTGGCGGTATGGATCACCGCAGTGGCCATTGCCGCGATCAGCATAATGGCTGCGCTCCGCTTCAACGGACCGATTGCCCCGGTGTGGCTCGGTCTGGGGGGCGGAACGGCGCTCCTGGCGGGCTTCCTGGCGCGGAAAGGCCGGCTGCGCGGCCGCTCGCTGGGTGCTCGGGACAACGGAACCGGGGTCGTCGCGGCGCTCGCTGCTGCCGAGGCAGCTCCGGCGTCCGGACTCGGCATCCTCATCACCGGTGCGGAGGAGTTTGGACTGGTCGGCGCGCGCGTATTCGCTCGGGTTACCCCCGATCTAGAGGACGCGGAGTTCGTGAACGTGGATACGGTCGACCAGGAGGGAACGCTCTACCTGGTGAGCCATGATGCGAGAGGCGAACGCCTGGCGCGCAGCATCGAGCCGGGGCTCGCGTGTCTCGGCCTACCACTCAGGCACCGGCGCCTTCCGCTCGGTATCTTCGTGGACAGCGCCCCACTCTGTCACGCAGGCGCGCCGTCCATCACGATCGGACGTCTGACCTGGAACACCCTCCGCCGGATTCACACCGCCGCCGACACGCCGGATGACTTGTCGCTCGACACCGCCGTGCAGGTTGGCCGAGCGATCGCACAGCTCTAGCGCAACACCGGCGAAGCACCGGCTCGAACTTCAATTGACGTTTCAACAGGGGCGAGATAGGTTTGCCCGAGGATTCAGGAGCCCCGCAAGGGGCTCTTTTGTTGTTTCAGACCGACGGGAGCAGACATGTTCGACGCCAGGACCACCTGCATGGTGGTTGTCGGGGCACAATGGGGTGATGAAGGGAAAGGGAAGCTGGTGGATGTCCTCGCCGAGCGGGCCGATTTCGTCGTCCGGTACCAGGGCGGCGCCAACGCCGGCCACACCGTCGTCATCGGCGACACCCAGTTCGTGCTGCGACAGATTCCCTCGGGCATCCTCCATTCCCGGGTCACCTGTGTCATCGGCAACGGCGTCGTGCTCGAGCCGGAGAATCTCTTCGTCGAGCTGGATCAGCTCCGGGAACGGGGCATCGATACGACCGGTCGGATCTTCATCTCCGAGCGGGCGCATCTGGTGCTGCCGTACCACAAGCTCCTGGACGCTGCGAGCGAGCGAAGCCAGAAGCTCGGCACCACCGGTCGTGGCATCGGGCCGGCCTACGAGGACAAGTACGGGCGGCGTGGCATCCGGGTCACCGATCTCCGGCGCCTCGAGTGCGCCCGTGGTGTGCTGGGCGAGCGGGTCGCGCGGGCCAATCAGCTGCTCCAGTTAATGGGCAGCGCCGAACGCGCCAAGCTCGATGATCATGTCGCGTTGCTCGAGCGTCTGGCCCCGCGACTGCTCCCACTTACTACGGACACCGGCCTTCTGGTGCACCGCGCCATTCGGGAGGGGAAACGGATCTTGCTGGAGGGAGCGCAGGGCGCGCTCCTGGACGTGGATCACGGTACCTACCCTTATGTGACCTCCTCCAACACCACGGCTGGTGGTGCTGCGGTCGGATCTGGAATCGGTCCGACGGCCATCAATGGCGTCCTCGGTGTGGTCAAGGCGTACACCACCCGGGTCGGTAACGGACCCTTACCGACAGAGGCAAAGAGCCCCTACGCTGAACGGCTTCGGGAGCTGGGGGGCGAGTTTGGAGCCGTGACCGGCCGGCCTCGCCGCTGTGGCTGGTTCGACGCGACGGTTGTGCGCTACGCTGCCCGGGTCAACGGACTCACCGGGCTCGCGGTCACCAAGCTCGATGTCCTCGACAGCTTCTCCGAGATCCCGGTCGGCACCATGTACCGGCTCGATGGGGGATCCTGCGAGGAAATGCCGGCCGAGGTCGACGCTCTTGGTCGGGTGGAGCCGGTGTACGAGATGCTTCCAGGCTGGCAGCAGCCGACCGGTTCGGCGCGCCGGCTGGCCGATCTACCCGCGGCGGCCCGGGGTTATCTGGAGAGGTTGGAGGCGCTTTCCGGGGTGCCGGTCCGCTACGTGAGCGTAGGCACCCGGCGCGATCAGATCATTGAGGTGTGAAATGGAAGAGACCGCTCTGTTGGTCGTTGGCGCGGGGCCTTGCGGACTGGCCGTAGGGATCGCGGCCAAGCAAGCGGGCCTCTCCTGCGTGCTCCTCGACCGTCGCACTGTCGTATCCACCATCGAGCGCTATCCATTGGCGATGACGTTCTTCTCCACCCCCGAGCGGATCGAGATCGGCGACGTTCCGTTCATAGCCAGCCACGAGAAGCCTACCCGGCAGGACGGGCTCATTTACTATCGCCGAGTCGCGGAGCATTACAGTCTCGATATCCGTCCCGGGGAGGACGTGGTTGATGTCACCAGGGAGCCGGATGGCTCCTTCCGGGTCCAGGTGGCCCGGCGCCACGACAGCAAGGCCTATGGCGCATCCGCGGTCGTCTTTGCGACCGGCTACTACGACAACCCCAACTATCTCGGGATCCCCGGGGAAGATCTTCCCCACGTGACGCACTACTTCGTCGAAGGCCATCCATATTGGCATCAGCGCGTCATCGTGATCGGAGCGGGAAACAGCAGTGTCGATGCCGCGCTCGAGTGTTGGCGCGCGGGGGCCACCGTGACGCTGGTTCATTTTGGGGAAGGGTTCGACCGCACGGTAAAGGCGTGGGTGCTGCCCGACATCGTCAACCGGGTGAAGGAGGGAAGCATCGCGGTGCGTTGGCGCTCGCGGGTACGCGCGATCATGCCGACGCACGTCGAAGTGATGTCAGACGAAACCGGCGCGGTGGAGATGATCTCTGCCGATGCCATTCTTGCCATGACCGGCTACCACGCCGATACCAGCATGCTGCATCGCCTCGGCGTACCGGTGGATCCCGCCACTGGCGTGCCGGCTCATGATGAGGCATCGATGGCGACGCCGGTGCCTGGATGTTACCTGGCGGGGGTGATTGCCAGCGGCAACGACGCTAACCGGCTCTTCATCGAGAATTCGCGGGGCCATGGCGAGATGATCATGCGGCACCTGCTCCAGTCACGAATCGTCGCTACGACGCCAGCGCAATCTGCGAATCCCACTTTCGCATCATCGCGATGAACGATCGAGCGATACTCGGGTCGAACTCGACCCCGGCCCGGTCGTGGATGTAGGCCATGGCGCGCTCGGACTCCCAGGCGTCCCGGTAGGGTCGAATGGTGCGCAGCGCGTCGTAGACATCGCAGATGTGCACGATCCTGCTGGCATACTGTGCCCCGCGCGCGTCGTGGAGCTTGGGATACCCTCCGCCATCGAGCCGGATGTGGTGCTCGTAAGCGACAACGGCCGCCAATCCCATGGGATCCGCATTCTCCAGCAGCATTCTCGCCCCGACCATGGGATGATCCTGAATCACCAGCCGTTCGGCATCGGTGAGCTTCCCCGGTTTGACCAGGATGTCGTGGGGGACGCAAACCTTCCCCAGGTCGTGCAGCATGCCCGCAACGCCGAGCGCGCGAATCGTCGCCGCTCCAAGCTCCAGAAACTCTCCCATGGCCATCGCGAGCACGGAGACGTTCATCGAGTGGGTTGTGGTGTACTGGTCGAACTCCTTGAGCTGGAGCAACGGTAGGACTATGGCTTGCTCGGCGTGCATCGCGATCGAAAGCGAGCGCACGACCGCCTCGGCCTCGACCATCGGAAGCTTGGACCCCTGACGGATTTCCTCATGCATCCAGTCGATGGTATCCCGCTCCTCGCGTAGGGTATATGTGAGGCTTGCCATCTTGAACGGAGCCGATATCCGCTTCTTGAAACCCTCCGCCAAGGCCACCTGACCGAACTTGATCGCCGACTCACCCATTTGCCACAGATCGTCGCTCGTTGATCCCGAGCGGATGCCGAGGCGGATAGTCAGGTGGGAGAGGAAGCGGGCGAACTGTTCCGGCTCTACTGTATCGGTGAACTCGATCCGCTCGATTCCTGCCTTCACCAGCCGGGCGCTCCACTCCCACCCCTCCAGCTCATGGACCATCTCGGATCCGACCAGGACCTCACCGGTAAGAAAGGTAAAGTGCAGCTTCGGCTTTGCCCCCTGGAGATCGCGGAGCCGCTCCAGGGCGTTGTCGAGAGCGCGGGCCGTTGCGGGGTGGTCGTCCCCGTAGAGACCCATGGTGGACAGGGCCTGGGACATTGCGATGAGAAAGCGGACCGGATCACTCATGACGACACTGCCGCCGCCGCGGCACGAATCTCTGGATCCGCGTGTTGTCGGGCGAGGCTCAGGACTTCGGTGGCAGACGGATCTTCCCCCCAATGGCTGGCCAGGGCGGCGAGTGCCGAAAGCAGCAGAGGTGACTTGGGAGCCAGGCCTCGGGCGAGCCAGAGCCGGCGGGTCATCGCCAGTGCGAGCAGCAGTCGGAGCGCCTCTGGGGCACGGGTTCGAGCCAGGATCCGAAGGGTGATAGCCCGGAGATCCGGTGACCGTTCCGGATCCACCGTGATCCGCTCCAGCAGGGGCAGGGCGGCCGAGGGACACGAATCGAGCGCGGTCGTGGCCGCCATGGTAGCGATGGCATCGTCGGTGTCACGCAGGCCGAGCAGGATGGCGTCGGTGGTGCGTCCGGGGGATTCAAGCAACAGCTTGATGGCTTCGCGACGGATTCGAGCGTCCGGATTCCCTGCATAGCTCATCGGCGTAAACTGGTCAGGCCATTGTCCGAGCCGTCCGATCAGCACCAGGATGTTCCGCTGGACGTACCATGGCGCATCCGCCAGCCGGGCCACCGCCATACTCCCGATGCTGGGGCCAAGGCCCGTGAGCAGCTTCAAAATGGTGGCGCGAGTAGACCGATCCTCGGCGCTGGCCAGGCGGTCGAGCAGCGAATCGGCGGCCCCGGCCCCGATTCGCTTGACCAGAATTGCAACCGCGTCGTGGTTCATCGGGATAGCCTGCAGCTCAGCCTCCAGGCGATCAGGCGTGGCCACGTGGTGCCAGAGTCCCTCACTCGCCGCGGTGTACGGCATCGTCTCGAGCAGCTGGGCGATTCGACCCAACTCCTTGCGGTCGAGGAGCACATCGGCCGCCGTATAGACGGCGGGCCCTACGCAGCCCAGCTCCAGCGCCATTTTCACGACGATCTCGGGGTCACAGCCGCTGTCGCCGGTGACACCGGCGTCGTCCGGACTGCTTCGTACCATCCCCTCCAGCATCGCCGTGTAGCGTGTGGGATTGGGATCTTCCAGCTCCCAGTCACCGATCAGGCGCGCGACATTGTTCCGGAGCGCGTGGTCCGCCTCCACCCGGACCTCGGCGGTGCCATCCTGGGCGTGGTGGGCGAGCTTGTGCAACAGTCGGAGGAGGTTGTGGGAGATGGTCTGGTGGGTGGCCTGGGCAGCCGCCTGGACCACCTCCATGACGGCATCGGCTGCCAGAATCTGGGATGCGTTCAGCGCGAACTTCCGCCTTCCCGCCAGATCCGCTCCCGTCTCGAGCAAGCGGCGAAGGGTATCGGGGTCCATAGCCTCGATCATGCGGGAGAGGCGTTGACCGAGCTGATCCTCGCCGGCGCTCTTCCGTCCCGACATCTCCTCGGCGACCTTCGACAGATACCCGAGCACGACGCGGTCGTACGCCACCTCGCCGGCCTTCTGGCCGATCGCCTGGGCCACAACCAGCGGGTCGGCGTCATCGGGTGCTTCGTCGCCCGGTCCGGTCGAGAGCGCGAGCCGGGCCAGCGCCACCCAGGCATCCCGGTCCGCTGCCGATCCTTCCGTGACCGGCACAGAACCATCGGACTTCTGCAGTGCGAACTTGTCGAATCCCATCCCCCTGAGCCGGATGTGATCCCACGGTCCCACCTTGTCCAGCCGCCGCCCGATCGGACCGTCACCCTTTAGGGGATCCTCACTCAGCGCCGTCAGGACCTCTTCGACTTCCTCTAGCGTGGCGCCGCGCATGAGCTGGACTGAGGCAATCCGGTGACGGTGGAGCCGGTGCGCCAATTCGCGCAGCAGCGCGTTGTTCGGATCGGTGGTCACCGATTCGATTACCAGGCGGTGCCTCGCGACCCCGAGCGTCACGGACTCTCGCCCTTCGAGAAGTGAGCTCATCCGGGTGGCGAAGCGCACGGCGGAATTCTGCAGGTGGGGATGTCCCGGCGGGTACATGGAGCGCTTGTGCAGGACAATGGAGAACTCCACCAGAAAGTCTCCGAGCTCCCGCGAGAGGGCCGCCGCCTTCTGAGCTCGCGACGCGGGTACCGCAGATGCCTGAGCCCCCTCCTTCGCAGGAGTCTCTGGCTGATTCGATGGGCTCGGGTCAGTCATCGGCATCCTCTTGGAGCGCGCATGGGGTCCCAAGCGGGACCGGAGGGGCAAATTCTGAGCCCTTGGAGGGCAGGGACCTAACTCATTGAGGGCTGGATGATTAGGTGCCTTTGACAAAGTGGCTGCTGAGGGGTTTCCCTGCCATGTCGCGGAAGATTGCTACTTCTTGCCACCCGCTTCCTTGCCGTACCTGGCCGCCCTATCTTCCCCCGCTGGTCTCGATCCTCTCACCCTCCTCGGAACTCGATGGCTGACACGACGTTGATGGACAAGCTGGTTTCCCTCTGCAAGCGCCGGGGGTTCGTCTTCCAGTCCTCCGAGATTTACGGCGGGCTCGGCTCCGTGTGGGACTACGGCCCACTCGGGGTCGAGCTGAAGAGGAATGTGAAGGACCGCTGGTGGAGAGCCATGGTCCAGGCTCGGGACGATATCGAAGGCCTCGACGCCGCGATCCTGATGCATCCCAAAGTGTGGGAAGCATCGGGACACGTGGCCGGCTTCACCGATCCGCTCGTCGATTGCCGACACTGCAAGAACCGCTTCCGAGCGGACGATCCCCGTATCAAGGGGACGCCGGGCCAACCGGACGCTCAGTGTCCGGTCTGTGGAACTCGCGGCTCGCTCACCGAGCCTCGCATGTTCAACCTGATGTTCAAGACCTTCATGGGGCCGGTGGAAGATTCGGCGGCCGTGGTCTACCTCCGGCCCGAGACGGCGCAGGGCATCTACGTCAACTATCTCAATGTTCTCCAGTCGTCACGCCAACGGATCCCCTTCGGAATCGCGCAGATCGGAAAGGCGTTTCGCAACGAGATCACGCCGGGAAATTTCATTTTCCGGACCCGTGAATTCGAGCAAATGGAGATGCAGTTCTTCGTGCAGCCGGGCACCGATGCCGAGTGGTTCGAGCGCTGGCGAGAGTGGAGGATGGAGTGGCATCGATCCTTGGGGCTCTCCCCGGCCAAGCTCCAGTGGCACCAGCACAGCGGAAGCGAGCTGGCACACTATGCGAAGGCAGCCTTCGACATTCAGTATGAGTTCCCCTTCGGTTGGCAGGAAATCGAAGGCATTCATAATCGCGGAGACTTCGATCTAGGCCGGCACCAGGAGTATTCGGGGAAGAAGCTCGAGTACTTCGACCAGGCGCAGAATCAGCGCTACCTCCCTTGCATCGTGGAGACATCCGCTGGAGCTGATCGCGTCGCCCTGACGCTCCTGGTTGACGGGTACCGCGAGGAAGTGGTCGAGGGGGAGACCAGAGTCGTGCTGGGGCTCTCCCCCAGCGTGGCCCCGATCAAGGCCGGGGTCTTTCCGCTAGTCAAGAAGGACGGTATGCCGGAGCTCGCGACGACGCTGTACAACGACTTGCGGCAGCAGTTCAGCTGCTTCTATGACGACAGTGGTGCTATCGGCCGGCGCTACCGCCGGATGGACGAGGCAGGTACCCCCTTCGGCCTGACGGTGGACGGTGACACCCTGGCGAATCGTACGGTCACCGTCCGCCACCGGGATTCGATGCAGCAGGAACGCGTGGGGCTGGATCGGGTGGCGGGATACATCAAAGAGAGGCTTTGAGCGCTTCCCCCGATGCGCCTCGCCGACTTCGAAGCCATGGTTCGCCGGCTCTGCGGCGAAGTACCCAGCCACTTCTTCGAGGGTATCGCCGAGGTCGTCGTCTCGCCACGGACCGTGCCCCATCCCGATCGCGAGGACATCTTCACTCTGGGTGAGTGCGATCCGCTCCCGATGGAGGTGGGCAGCGGTGTAGAGGGGCTACAGAGCCGCATCGTGCTGTACCACGGGTCGTTCGCCGCCTTGGCACGGCTCCAGCAGGGCTTCGACTGGCGCCGCGAGGCCTGGGAGACGCTAACCCACGAGCTGCGGCATCACCTGGAGTGGAGGGCCCGAGCTCCCGATCTGGAAAACCTCGACTGGGCGGTGGAGCAGAACTACGCCCGGCAGGAGGGTGAGCCCTTCGATCACACATTTTTTCTCAGCGGCGAGATCGAGCCCAGCGGATACTACCGGATCGAAGACGACGTCTTCATCGATCAGATCGTCCCCTCGATTCCTCACTCGGTGACTGTTTCCTGGCGGGGACAGAGCTACCGGGCCGTCAGCCCGGAGGGGGCGGAGCTCCCCTGCTTCCTGACTATTGAGGGCGTGGCACATCCGCCCGAGGGAGACCTCGTGCTGGTTCTGCGGAGAAGGCCCGGCGTGCGAGATCTCTTCGGACAGACTGGAATATTTCAAGGTACAGTGCGGGTAACCACATAGACTGGTATCTTCCGCCGTGAGCGATGTACAAAGGTGAGGACCTTGGACCCATGATAGGTCGTTTAGCGCTACTCGGATGTCTCCTGACCAGCGCCGGCCAGGCTCAGAGCGGCGACGCCGGCTATCGGGTCGGCGTGGTGAGCGAATCCGGCGACATCGTAACCTGGCTCAAGCCCGGCGAAACCGGCCTGACTGTGGACCGGGTGGTGCCGGTCGGCCTGATGCCGTCGGATATCGATGGACCCCACAACATCACCGTGTCGCCCGATGGGAAGAGCTATTACGTGACCATCGCTCACGGCACTCCGTACGGCTCGCTCTGGAAGCTCAATTATACGGGAGATTCGCTGGTGGGTCGCGCTCAGGTCGAGCTCTTTCCCACCACCATCACGGTAACCCCGGACGGGCAGTTCGCCTTTGTCGCCAACTCGGACTTTCACGGCGATCACCCCAGAGTAAATGTCGTCTCGGTCGTGCACACTCCCACGATGACCAAGATCACCGACATCCCGGCGTGCGACATGCCGCACGGGGTGAAGGTGAATCACGGGGGGACCCGGGTTTACATCTCCTGCATGCACAGCGACGAGATTCTCCAGCTTGACGTGGCAACATTCGGAATCTCTCGGCGGGCCAAGACGGGCGAAGGGCACGCCATGACGGCAGCGGCGGCCGGCCATGAATGTTCGCCCACCTTCGTGTCGGTCTCGCCCGACGACAAGCGGCTCTACGTCGCCTGCAATTACGGCAACAGCCTTCAGGTGTGGGACGCCGCCACGCTGACCAAGGTCAAGGAAATCCCGGTCGGCAAGGGCGCCTACAACGTGGAGCCGTCGCCGGACGGCAAGCTGGTGATTGTCACCAACAAGAAGGACCAAAGTGTAAGCCTGATCGACGCGGTCCAGCTCAGGGAGATCACCCGCATCCCAACCAGCAAGAAGATCGTCCATGGCGTGGCGTACTCACCGGACAACCGCCTGGCCTATATCTCCAGCGAGTCGATCGGCGCCGATCCTGGGGCAGTGGACGTGATCGACCTGGCGGCGAAGAAGCGAGTGGCGAGCGTTTCCGTTCCGGGACAACCGACCGGAATTACCATTCTGCGGTTCCCCATAACCTCTGCCAGGCGCTGAGACCCCATGGTGTACGAGGTGGTCACGACGATGGACGGCCCGGAGATTCTGCGCCGGGCGAAGCGCTTCTTCGCGGAGCGGGTTCCCTTGAACGCGGCATACCCGGAGCGGGAAGGGCCGAGCTATCTCACCTTGCGGGGGCAGGGTGGGGAGGAGATCGCGTTTGCGGTATGGGCCACATCCGCCGGCACCCGGGTCCGGGTGTCTACCTTGTTCTTCGATCAGGTGGTGGACCGCTTTCTCTCCACACTACCCCTGCCGTCCGAGCACGTCGCGTGACCGTTCTGCCGCTCCGGGTCATGGTTGAGGACGTGTGGGATGAGGTCTTTCTCGAGCTCCCCGATGAGCTTCCCGTCTCGGAGGTCAAGCGACAGGCGCTCGACCTCACCCGAGTGAGAGAGGATCCTTCCGAGTACGTCCTCAAGTTTCGCGGGGCCGAGCTCTCCGACGAGTCGGTATCGCTCAGGAACGCCGGGTTGGTGCCGAACGCAGCGCTGATCGTCCTGGCGCGCCGCCGCCGACCGGTCCGCTAGCGGCTCGCCGGTGTCGCCGACCGCATCTCGTGCTCTCACGATGGTGGCGGCAGCAGTGCTTGCATTTGACGGAGCAGCGCTCCTCGGCTTCGGCGCCTGGAGTGGGCGGGTGATGATGGTGCTCGTGGGCGCAGTCTTCTTTCTGTCGGCTCTCCTGGTGCTGCTGTCCTGGCGCTGGTACCGGCGGCGGCTGGCAGACATCGGTGCAGCTCGTCGGGCCCTGAGTGACGAGGCCCGGGAGATGCAGCGGTCTTTACGTGAGAAGTAATACCTCATGCCGGTCACGGTCTTCACTCACTCCAGCTGCCTGAAGCACGATCCCGGCCCGGACCATCCCGAGTCCCCTGCCAGGTTGCGCGCGATCCTCGAGCGGCTGCGCATTGATCAGAGCGCCGTCCGCGAAGCAGAGCCAGCCGGGCTCGACCCACTGCTGGCGGTGCACCCGAAGGCCTATCTGGCCAGCCTGGAGGCGATGAGCACCCGGGGCGGTGGCGCGCTCTTTCTCGACACCATCCTGAGCCGGGACAGTTGGGCTGCCGTACTCGGCGCGACAGGTGCCGTGCTCGCCGCCGTAGACCACGCACTCGAAAATGGCTCGCACGCCTTTGCGGCAGTGCGGCCACCCGGGCATCATGCCCTTGCTGCCCGGGGGATGGGCTTCTGTCTGGTGAATAATGTGGTCGTCGCTGCCCGCCACGCTCAGCGTGCAGGCCGCGAGCAGGTGCTGATCATCGATTGGGACGTACACCACGGTAACGGCACCCAGGCTCTGGTGGAGACCGATCCCACTGTCCGCTACGTCTCATTGCACCAGTATCCCTGGTACCCCGGTACTGGAGCTGCCGACGAAAGAGGGGTCGGCAACGTCTTCAACGTGCCCCGCGGGCCGGGTAAGCCGCCGGCACTGTACGTCGGAGATTTGTGGTCTGCCATCGTTGCGGCGACGACCGACTGGTCGCCGGCCCTGGTGCTCGTGTCGGCAGGCTTTGATGCGATGTCCGGCGATCCGCTCGGGGGTTTTACCCTCGAGCCTGAGCATTACACTGATCTGACTACACGGCTGCGCGACCGATTGCCGGCGGTGCCGATCGTTGGTCTGCTCGAGGGGGGCTACATACCCGAGCGTCTTGCGGCCGGGGTGGCTGCTCACCTGCGCGGGCTGGCGTGATCCGGACTGTCCCCGGTAGGCCTGGCGCCCTATAATCCAGCCGGTTCTGCGCCGATTCACTTCAATCCGAGGACGCTGTGCCCCACCCCTTGCGGATGGATGTCGAGTTTCTCGAGCTCCGCACCAAGCATCCCTTTATCATCGCCCGCGGCGGACAGAGCGACTACCGCACCGCGTGGGTCCGCCTTACCGACCAGGACGGGCATGAGGGATGGGGCGAAGCCGCGCCCAGCAAGTTTTACGGCGAGACGGCCGACAGCGTCGCCGCGGCGCTCAAGTTCTATGGCTCGTCCTTGCCCGAAGATCCGTTCAATCTGGAGGATGCCGAGGGGCGCTGGGCGACGATGCTTCGGGGAAACGCGGCTGCCCGCGCCGCCCTCTCCGCGGCGCTCCATGACCTCGTGGGCAAGCGGCTCGGCGTTCCGCTGTACCGGCTCTGGGGACTCGACCCCTGCAAAGCGCCGAAGTCCACCTTCACCATC
>Ga0307310_10000134_pt1 | contig 20058 bp, 19 predicted proteins | sample ER_DNA_197_FD_194502 | JGI IMG/M metagenome (GOLD analysis project Ga0307310, IMG submission 194502) | Bulk soil microbial communities from the East River watershed near Crested Butte, Colorado, United States - ER_DNA_197 | ecosystem: Environmental > Terrestrial > Soil > Floodplain | place...
TGGCATTCGTTGGAGACGCCGAATCCCATCGGGCGAATCTCGAGTCGCTCAAGCCTCCTGAAGCTGTAATCAGGCTCCGTTCAGCAAAAAATACCCTCGAGTCTCTTGACACCTTACAAACTGAGATCGGCAAAGACACGGCATTCCAAAACGCCGTCGGGGTCACGGTCTCTCTGGCGTACGTCAGCATCCAGGAAAATCGCGTAGTAGTTGGCATCTCCGATGCCAGCGACGCCATCGCGGCGGATTTCGGCCACAGATACGGCGCGAACGCCATACGGGTATTCTCCGGGGGTTCGGGCGAGACTACGGGCTGCTCGAACCGCGCAAACTGCCCAGGCCCACCGCTCCGAGGTGGTATCGCGGGGTCGTATGGGTGCTCGATGGCCTACTACGTCGTCCAGGACAACGACTACCGCATGCTCACTGCCGGACACTGCGCAAACGTTGGGAATGCGTCGTCACAGAACGGCTATCTCGCCATGGGAAGCATGGCGTCCGATTCTTTCTACCAAGAGAGCGACGCGGACGCTGCCACGATTGCCGGGACGAACACGCGTAGCCGGAAGAGCAATTGGGTCTACTACTCACCAACGCAGTACTCAGCGATCACGCGGGGCCAAGGCACGACCGAGGACACGGATGGAATGACGGTCTGCTTAAGCGCGAGGCAAGCCGAACCCGTCCGTTGCGGCTACATCAGATCCCGAAATGCCCGCGTCAGGATCAGTGGCGTGTACCTCAATCACCAGCGTATCGCCAGCTATGACTGGGTAGGCGGCGACAGCGGCGGGGCCACCTACAACAGCGGACTCGCCGTGGCCTTCGGCATCCAGTCCGGCTGCTTGGACGTCACGGGGGACGGATACTGCGATCGCTACTGGGCAACATATAGCCACATCGGGTACGCGATTCAACGACTCGGCGGCCCGAGCTACATTCACGTTTACACGGGCGGGTGATCCGTTCCGTGCCGACGTTTCTGGCCGGCGTCATCCTGCTGGCCGCGGCGATCCCCGTGCTCGCCGCTGATCCACAGCTCTGCGTCGACCCCAATGGAGTCGAGGTTCCGTTCGCCTGCGGGGAACTCGGCGTGACGCTCCGGGAGGGCGTAACCGAATCCATCGAAGCAGTGCTCGCGCGCTCCGCTCCGGAAGCAACGGTCACGCATCGGGCGGCAGACGTCCAACCTCCGGGAACCGTCCCGCTTGAGCGCGACTTCAGAACCTATGCTCTGGAAGTACCGTCGGGCGAAGAAATTCGGCTCCGGGATCGACTTGCGGCGGACCCAGCGGTGGAAGAAGCCCAACTCGTGCACCTCGGCTCGACCACCCCTCCGGACAGTGCAATGGATCCAGCTGACCGCAGACCATCCGACCTCACGACGCTGGGGTTCGCGCTTCTTGGCGCGGCGTTGGTGAGTACAAGGTTGACACGCAGCATCAAGGTCCCATAGCGGGCGTCGGCCTCACGGATGGCTGCGTCATGGACCGATGTCCACCAGCTGTGACCGATGCTCGGGCAGCGCCGCGGTCGGCCGCGCGTGGACGGCCCGCCAGAGGCGGCCCTCGCCGAACCGGGAGCGCATCCGCTCGAGCGACCAGCGCAGCTCCTCCCAGCGTCCGGCCTGCGCCTCGAAGGCCGGCAGCTGACGGCTGGCCGGGTCCGCAAGCCGATCGAACGCAAGGCCGATGCCCACCACCCGCGGTTCCTCCTCCATCGTACGGAGGCGAGCGGCAGCCTCCATGCGAGAGAGGAGCAGGCGGGCGATCCAGTCCGGCTCGAGCGCGGGCTCGGGGAAGGTCTGCTCGACGGCGAGCTGCGGCGCATCCTCCAGCCGCAGGGCGACCGATGCGCGGCCGGGGGCAAGGTGACGGGCATGAAGCTGATCGCACAGCTCCGCGCAGAGACGGCGCAGGGTGAGCGCCGCAGCTCCGATCCCCTCGAGCGGTGGCTCGAAGGCCGCCCGGGCGGTGAGCCGCTCGGGGCGGCGTCGCGGGTTGAGGGGCCGCGGATCCTGGCCCCGGGCGAGCTGCTGGAGCCGCTCCCCGACCGCGCCGAACTGGGCGCCGACCGCCGAGCGCGGCAGCCCTGCCAGCTCCCCCATGCTGGTCAGCCCGAAGAGGACGAAGCGCTGGCGCGTGGCGAGGTCCGCGGGGAGCAGGGTGAGCGGGAGCCCGGCGAGCGCCGAGCGCTCCAGCGCGTGGAAGGCGACGGGGGCGCCGGAGGTCGAGGGACGCGCCAGCCGAGCGGCGAGCGCGGAGAGCCAGCGGTTCTCGCCGATTCCGGCGCGCAGCGGGAGCGGCGCCACTTCGCGCGCCAGCGCTGCGGCGCGTGCCGCGATCCGCGGCTCGGAGCCGAAGAGCGGCCCGAGGCCCGTCACGTCGAGCAGGGCGACTCCCAGATCCACCGCCTCGATCCGCGGGGAGAGGTCGTCGAGCGCATCGAGCATCGGCTCGAAGGGGGGTGGATCTACTCCCGGAATGCGCAGGTCCGGCCAGACCAGGCAGAGCAGCCGCGTCATGGCTAGGCGGAGAGGACGCGCAGCGCCGGGCGCTCCTCGACGAGCTCGCGGAGCGGCGCGGCGAGGGCGGGCAGCAAGGGATCGATCCGCCGGCCCTCGGCGAACCACAGGTCGAGCTCCGCGCGGCCGCCGGCCAGCGCCCAGCGATGCCGCACGACCGTGGCAGCGACCCGCTGCCCGACGAGGTCGCGGCCGACTGCGAGCCAGGCGCGACGCTCCAGTGCGACACGGACGCTCGCCGCGCGACCGGCGGCATCCCGGTCCCGCGCGAGCAGGAGGCCGACTCCGCCCGCCCGAGCGAGCAGCGCGGGCAGGCGGTCGAGGCCGCGCCCGGCCTCGAAGCGTCCGAGGTCGAGCACGAATGCGTCGATCGTGCCGGCGCGGGCCAGCCAGGCGGCGAGCTCGACCGCCTCCGCGGCGTCGTGCGGCCGCACCACGAGAAGCCACTCCAGCCGAACGCCCAGGCGAGCGGCGGTGGCCGGATCGAAGCTGGCGTCACCATCGATCCAGGCCACCAGGCCACCGCGCTGCTGGCAGGCGGCGAGCGAGCCGAGCGCCAGGGTGGTCGCACCCGACCCGTCGAGCAGCGCCAGCGAGCCGCGTGGCCAGCCGCCGGTGCGCAGCGCCTCGTCGAGCCCTGGCTGGCCACTGGGCAGCGCCGGCGGCATCGGCCCAAGACCCTGCTGCAGACCCTTGTCGCGCAGCAGCTCGAGGGCATCGGCGAGAGCCTGGTGGGTCATATCGGTCAGTCTAATAGAACATCTGTTCTACTGACAAGCCTTTGCTATACTCGGCCGCCCGTGGGGATGTAGCTCAGCTGGGAGAGCACCGCGTTCGCATCGCGGGGGTCAGGGGTTCGAGTCCCCTCATCTCCACCATCCCACTTCGTGCCTAGGCGACGAGAGCGAACACCTGGCGCGGAGCAGGCACTCCCTTCAGCGAGTGCGTGCCGCGATCCTCAAAGGTGAAGCCTGACCCCGCCGAGAGCTCATGCGTGGTGCTCGAGATCAGAATCTCACCGGCGGTTCCCAGCGCCATGATCCGCGCAGTCTCGTGGACCGCCAGCCCTCGGATGTTCCCCGGCACCACCTCGACTTCGCCGGTGTGGATCCCGGCCCGGATCTCAAGACCGATGCCACGGACGGCGCCACGGATGTCGACCGCCGCCTGGACCGCCCGCGCCGCCCCGTCGAACATCGTCAGGAAGCCATCGCCGGTCGTGTCGATCTCGGTGCCGCGATATCGCTCCAAAACGTCGCGCACCAACGCGTTGTGGCTGTCGAGAAGCTGGTCCCATGCGGCATCGCCGATGCGCGACGCACGGTCGGTGGAGCCGGCGATATCGGTCATGAGCATCGTCGTCAGGATGCGCTCGCCGACCGGCTGCTTGCCCCAGCCGCGCCAGCCGCCCCAGAGGATCGACACCGCCGGTTCGTCTCCGACGACCCACTGATCGTGACCGGGCGGGACGTCGAATACATCTCCGGCCTGAAGCAGCAGCTCCGTGCCGTCGTCCATGCGGACCATGGCTGCCCCCGAGATCGCTACTCCGATGTGGTGGAACTGGCAGCTGTCAGTGCCCGCGATCGGCTTGACCTGCTCCGACCACCGCCACCCCGGCAGCTGCTCCAGCCGTCCCACGACCAGGTCACCCACCCTGACCGTATTGGCCGATCCCTTCGGAAAGGACAGGGTGTCATCCGGTGTCGCCAGATTCTTGGCCTGCGGCTTCGCGTTCAAGGATATTCCTCGGGCTGACGGAGAGGTTGCGTCCGAGCAGTGTGCCAGCCGGGTCCCGGAGCATGCGTACACTCACCGCCATGGCCGCCGCCGTGCCAACGCCTTTGGCGTCCGTGTGATTCGCGATCGCCGCTTCTGGGCCGTCTCTGCGGCCATCCTCGCCGTGCTAGCGGTGGTCGGCGCGCTCGTCCTTGCAGTGCTGCCGCGGAGCACCAGGCCGCCGGTCGCGGCGGCCGCTGACCTTCTTGCCGTCCGGTTCGTTGACGAGACCACCGGGTGGGTTGGGGGCACCCGCATCATCTACGCAACCACCGACGCAGGCGCGTCGTGGCGCGTCGCCTGGACCGGGGCCGAGAACGTCGTGTCGCTCCGGTCGTGGGACAGGCAGCACGTATGGGCACTGGCAGCCCCCCAGAACGATCTCGCGCCGCAGGCGGATCACCTGCTTCGCAGTGACGACGGTGGCTCGACGTGGGTCAGTCACCCTCTCGAAGAGTCCTTGACCGACCTCCAGCTCACCGGCCCGATGGATGCCTGGGCACTCACTGCCACCAATCCGCGCACGCCTGAGGGGGTCGTGCACACCGCGGACGGCGGAGGGACCTGGACCCCGGTTCCCGCGGTGGGCAAGCCGCAGGCACTGTGCGCGACGGCGGAGGGCTTGCTCTGGATGGCCAACGGCGGATCGGTGTCGCTGAGCTCAGACGAGGGCCAATCGTGGTCCCGAATTGATAGCGGACTACCCAAGACAGGGCTGCAGGCCAAGCTGGGTTGCGCGGGAGATGCCGTCTGGCTGCTCGCGAGCGATGGAGCTGGGTCAAGCCAGCAGGCATACGTCGTGACCCGCTCGCTTGACCGCGGCGCCACCTGGCGGGCGGTCTTCGGAGAGCCCTACTTCCCTCTGGCGCCGCCGGGCCTTCCTGAGATCGACGCCTACCCGGGCCCGTTCGCGATCGTGACCCCGGACGCCGCTCGCTTCATCGGTACCTGCCCAGCGTGCCCGAGCACAGCGAGCGCGAGCCTGGTTCGGACCGACGATGCCGGAGCGACCTCCGCGAAAATCGCACTCCCCGCGACCACCCCGGTCGAATCCTGGTTCGATCTGTCCTTCGCAGATCCGGACCATGGGTGGATGGTGGCGAGTCACCCGACATCGGAGCTGTTGAAGACGACCGATGGTGGGGCCAGCTGGCAGCGCGTCGTACTGCCGTGAGGCCGGCGATGATCGGGATATTGGGTAATCTGCGCGTGGAATGACGAATGATCCCGCGCGCTCCGTCGAGCGGACTTATCTCGCCCTGACCCTGTTCAACACCCTCGCTGCCTCGTTCATCTGGGGCATCAACACGCTCTTCCTTCTCGACGCGGGGCTCAGCAACGCCGAGGCATTCGCCGCCAATGCGTTCTTCACCGTGGGCCAGGTCCTCTTCGAGGTCCCCACCGGCGTGGTGGCCGACACGCGCGGTCGGCAGTTCTCCTATCTCCTCGGCGCCGGCACCCTCCTCCTCTCAACGCTCCTCTACCTCGTGATGTGGCAGCTGCACGCCTCGCTGTGGGGGTGGGCGATCGCCTCGATCCTGCTGGGCCTTGGCTTCACGTTCTTCTCCGGGGCCACCGAGGCGTGGCTGGTCGACGCTCTCGCGGCAACTGGCTACAAGGGCCATCTCGAGCACGTCTTCGGACGTGCCCAGACGATCGGCGGCGCCGCCATGCTCGTCGGATCGGTATCGGGCGGCCTCATCGCGCAGGTGACGAACCTCGGGGTCCCGTACCTGGTCCGCGCCGCGCTGCTGGGCGTCACGCTCCTGATCGCGCTGCGCTTCATGCGTGACCTGGGCTTCACGCCGGACCGGGACGTCAGCGCCGCAACGGCCGTCCGCAACGTCGTTCGAGGAGCGGTCGACGGTGGCTTTCGCCGGCCTCCGGTGCGCTGGCTGATGCTTGCCGCGCCGTTCAGCTTCGGGGTCGGCATCTACGTGTTCTACGCCGCACAGCCCTACCTCCTGGAGCTGTTCGGCGACAAGACCGCATACGGGATCGCCGGCCTCGCGGCCGCCATCGTCGCCGGTGCGCAGATCGTGGGAGGGCTGATCGTGTCGCGTGTCAGGCGCTTCTTCACCCGCCGGACCGATGCGCTCATCGTCGGCACCATTCTCAACGTCGTCCTGCTGGTGGTGATCGGCCTGGTTGGAAACTTCTGGATCGCCCTGGTCCTGCTTGCCGGCTGGGCGATGGTCTTCGCCATCGAGTCGCCCATGCGGCAAACCTTCCTCAACGGCCTGATCCCGTCCGAGCAACGCGCCACCGTGCTCTCCTTCGACAACCTGATGGGATCCGCCGGGGGCGTCGTGATCCAGCCGGCCCTGGGCCGGACCGCAGACCTCTACGGCTATCCGGCCTCGTACCTGGTCTCAGCCGGCATCTCGGCGCTCGCCCTGCCCTTCGTGTGGCTCGCCCGCCGCGAGAAGGCGGTCTCGGACCCGATCACCGACGACGCAGACGCCGATGCCGACGCACCCGCTTAAGCTGAACCCGTGCCCGAGAGTCGGTAGCGCTTCGGGCGCAGAGTGACCGCCCCACGGTCCAACTTCCCAAGGAGCGCCGGCTAGGTTGCGTTCTGACCGTCCCACGGTCCAAATCGCGCCGGAAGGCGCCCGGTCGTCTCGCTCCTTCGCAACTTGGCCCGTCCCACGGTCAAAACGCCAACAACGCATCAGCCGGTTGGGGGTGGCACCGCGCCTGCTCAGCTGACGAGCGTGGAAGGCTATCCGCCCGCTCCCGTGCCAGCCGAGCCGAGCGGCCTCGAGGCGCTGCGCCAGGCCGCCGCGGGGTGCCAGGCGTGCGACCTGTATCGGACTGCGACCCAGACCGTCTTCGGCGAAGGCCGCGAGAGAGCGTGGCTGATGCTCGTCGGGGAGCAGCCCGGCGATCGTGAGGACCAGACCGGGGCACCGTTCGTCGGCCCCGCCGGTGAGCTGCTCGATCGGGCGCTGGAGGAGGCGGGCATCGACCGCCGCACGGTCTACGTCACCAACGTCGTGAAGCATTTCAAATGGCGGCCACGCGGGAAGCGGCGGATCCATCAGAAGCCGAACCGCGAGGAGATCGACGCCTGCCGGCCATGGCTGAATGCGGAGCTGAAGCGCGTCGAGCCACGGGCCATCGTCTGCCTGGGGGCGACCGCCGCACAGGCGCTGATCGACCGATCCTTTCGTGTGACGCGACAGCACGGCCTGCTGCAGCCCTCCGGCCTTGGGCCGCCGATCGCGGCAACGGTCCATCCCTCGTCGGTCCTGCGCTCGATCGACAGCGAGTCGCGGGAGGCCGCGTACGCCGGCCTGGTCGCCGATCTCCGAAGCATCGCGGCCACGGTTCGCGGCTGAGGGGAGCGAAACCGGCTACCGTTGGCCGGTGCGTCGCGTGGAACAGACGGTCGAGATCCCCGCTCCGGCGGAAGAGGTCTTTGGCGTGGCCTCGAAGATCGAGGAGCTGCCGCGCTGGCAGTCCGGCATCGTCTCGGTGGCGCGGACCGACACCGGACCGGTGGCGGTCGGCGCCAAGGGCACGCTCGTGCGGGAGCTGATGGGCCAGCGCATCGAGGCGCCGCTCGAGGTGACGGCGTACGATCCGCCCCGGCTGCTGGGTCTGCACAGCGAGGTGAGCGGGGTCGCCCTCGACGCGACGATCGAGGTCAGCCCGCTCGGGCCCAAGAGCTCGCGGGTCAACCTCGTGGCCGAGATCAGCGGCTCGATGCTGACCTCCTTCATGGAGCCGATGATCGCCTCGGGCGCCGAGGGCGACATGGCTGCCAGCCTGGAACGCCTGCGAGGTCTCTTCGCGGACCGATGACGGCGGCGTTCGAGCGGCTGCATGCCGTGAAGAATCGGTCCGCGGATTGAGTGCGGCAAGGCCCGCGCGTATACTCTGCCGCGAACGCGATGACGTGGGAGCAGTACGCCCTGCCCTCGATTTCGCAGCGAGCCGGGACGGTGGAAGCCGGTATCGAAGGGACGCGGAACTCGCCCGCCGAGCAGCATGGCCGACCGGCATCGGGCCAGCACCGAAGCCGTCAAGCTGAGCCGGGCTGGCGTCCGATAGCCGCGCCGACAAGTGGACCGACCGTGGGGTTGTAGCTCAGCTGGGAGAGCACCTGCATGGCATGCAGGGGGTCGGGGGTTCGAGTCCCCCCAGCTCCACCAACCTCGGTCAAGTCACGGTGGTACCGCGAAGGCCCCCTTCGTCCATGACGGCTGGGGGCTTTGACATATCTGGCGAGGAGCGAGCGTGGCAAGCATCGAGGTGGAACGGCGGACGACGACGGACGGTCGCCCCTGGACCCTGCGCCGCGCACGCCCGACCGATGGGCACGCGCTGGCGCGCCTCTTCGCCGCGGTCCGCTCCGAGGGACGCTGGCTGGTGACGCCGCCGAGCGCACTGAGCGAGGCCTCCGAGTCCTTCTGGCTGGCGGAGGCGATGCGCTCCGAGACGAACCTCGCGCTCGTGGCCGAGGCGGACGCCGACGTGGTCGGCAACGTCCTCGTCACCGTCGACCGCAACATCATCACCGACCACATGGGCACGCTCTCGATCTCGGTTGCCGATGGCTGGCGCGACGTCGGCATCGGCGGCGCCCTGATGGGGGCCGCCCTCGATTGGGCCCGGCAGCGCGGCCTGACCAAGGTGGCGCTCGGCGTCTTCCCCGACAACGGACGGGCGATCGCCGTGTACGAGCGCTCGGGCTTCGTCCGCGAAGGACTGCGACGGCGGCAGTATCGCGACGGGGCCGATGGCTTCCGTGACGAGCTCCTGATGGCCTGGTTCCCGGAGGATGCCCAATGACGATCGACGCCGCGCGCGGCCGGAGCTTCGACGCCTGGGCGGACGAGTACGACCGATACCGGCCCACGTACCCGGACGAGCTGTTCGCCACGATCCAAGCCCGCCTCGAGCTGCCGGAGCGGCCCCATGTCGCCGACCTGGGCGCGGGAACAGGCCGCGCCAGCCTCGCCATGGCGGCCCTCGGTTGGCGGATCACCGCGATCGAGCCCGGAAAGCCGATGCTCGAGCAGCTGCGTGGCCGCGCCAGCGAGGACGGGCTCGTGGTGGCAACGGTGCAGGCCAGCGCGGAGGAGACGGGGCTCGATCCGGCGTCCGTCGACCTCGCGACCGCCGGGCAGGCCTTCCACTGGTTCGACAAGGAGCGGGCCGTTGCCGAGATGGCGCGCATCGTGCGGCCCGGAGGCGGCGTGGCGCTCTTCTGGAACGTGCGCGACGAGGAGGCCTCGCCGTTCGTCGCCGCATACCACGGGCTCCTTGAGGAGCGGTTCGGCAGCGCGGACACCGGCCGCTACCTGCAGGCCGGGCGGCCGAGCGGGCAGGAGGCGACCCGTCGCGCGTTCGAGGGGCTTGCCTCGTTCGCGCCGCTGGAGAAGATCGAGCTGCGGCATCAGCTCACGATGTCGGCCGAGGAGTTCACGGGGATGGTGTTCACCGCCTCATACATCCGGGCATTGCCCGACGACGAGCAGGTGCGCCTCCGTGGTGAGCTCGCTGCCCTCCTGGCACAGCACGGCCACGCTGGGCTGCAGCCGTTCAGTGTTCCCTACCGAGTCGACCTGTGGATCACGCGTAGGAGCAACGCATGAGCGCCGAGCGCTTCGACCCCGGCAGCTACGAGGCGAAATGGCGCGCACGCTGGGAGGCCGACGGCCTCTATCGGACCCACGACGGAGACCCGCGCGAGAAGCGCTACGTCCTCACGATGTACCCGTACCCATCGGGCGACCTGCACATCGGGCACTGGTTTGCGGCGACCGGTCCGGACATCGTGGCCCGCATGCGTCGCATGCAGGGCTACAACGTGCTCTTCCCGATGGGCTTCGACTCGTTCGGCCTGCCCGCCGAGAACGCCGCAATCGACCGCGGACTCGACCCGGCCAAGTGGACGGCAGGGAATATTGACACCATGCGGGCGCAGTTCCGCACGATGGGCTGCATGTTCGACTGGTCACGCGAGGTCGCGACCAGCGATCCCGCCTACTACCGCTGGACGCAGTGGCTCTTCGTGCAGTTCTTTAAGGCCGGGCTGGCGTATCGGGCCAAGGCGGCGGTCGACTGGTGCCCCAAGGACCTGGTGGTCCTCGCGCGCGAGCAGGTTGAGGGCGCCGAGCGGCGGTGCTGGCGCTGCGGCACCCCGGTCATCAAGCGCGACCTGGAGCAGTGGTTCTTCCGCATCACGAACTACGCGGATGAGCTGCTGCGCTTCGACGGGATCGACTGGCCGGAGCCGATACGCCTCATGCAGACGAACTGGATCGGTCGGTCCGAGGGAGCGGAGATCGACTTCCCGGTCGACGCCGCAGGCGAAGAGCGGATCCGCGTCTTCACCACCCGCCCCGACACCGTCTTCGGCGCCACCTTCATGGTGCTGGCCCCTGAGCATCCGTTGGTATCCGTCCTGACGACCGCCGAGCAGCGGGCCGAGTTGGACGCGTACGTCGCGCAGGCCGGGCGCGAGACCGAGATCGACCGCCTCAGCGCGGAGCGGGAGAAGACTGGCGTGTTCACCGGCGCGCACGCCACCAACCCGATGACCAACGAGCGGATCCCCATCTGGATCGCGGACTACGTGCTGCCCGGCTATGGCACCGGCGCGATCATGGCGGTCCCCGCCCACGACGAGCGCGACTTCGCCTTCGCGCGGAAGTACGACCTGCCGATCCGCTACGTGGTGGTGCCGGCTTCCGGAGAGCTGGCCTCGGATGAGGCGTTCGTGGCCCACACCGCGGACGAGGTGCTGGCCGAGTCGGGCGAGTTCAGCGGCATGCAAGCGGCCGAGGCGATCGGCGCCATCACCCGCCAGCTGGCCGATGCCGGCCTGGGCGGCCCGGCGGTCAGCTACCGGATCCGCGACTGGCTGGTGAGCCGGCAGCGCTACTGGGGCCCGCCCGTCCCGATCGTGTACTGCCCCGAGCATGGCCCACAGCCCGTGCCCGAGGACCAGCTGCCGGTGCGGCTGCCCGAGGACGTCGACTTCGCCCCCACCGGCGTGAGCCCGCTCCAGGACCACGCGGCGTTCCTGGCAGCCACCTGCCCGATCTGCGGCGAGCCGGCACGGCGCGAGACCGACACGATGGACACCTTCGTCGACAGCAGCTGGTACTACCTGCGCTACTGCTCGCCGGGCAACGAGTCGGCGGCGTGGGATCCGGAGCAGGTCGCGGCCTGGATGCCAATCGACCTCTACACCGGCGGCGCCGAGCATGCCGTCATGCACCTCCTCTACTTCCGCTTCGTCACCAAGGCGCTGCGCGACATGGGCATGCTGACCTTCGACGAACCGACGCTGAAGCTGCGCAACCAGGGCCAGATCCTGGGCGCGGACCACCACCGCATGAGCAAGTCGCGGGGCAACGTCCAGAACCCCGACGAGCTGACCAGCCGCTACGGATCCGACACGGTGCGCGCCTTCCTGATGTTCATCGGGCCCTGGGATGCGGGCGGTCCGTGGAACGCGAGCGGGATCGAGGGGCTGCATCGGTTCCTGGCGCGGGTGTGGAGCGTCGCACAGCCGGGGTCGTCCGGCGGTCCTGGCTCAGCAGCGGACGAGGAGCTCCTGCGCGGCCTGCGTCGCGCGACGCACACGACCATCGCGGGTGTGACGAAGGACTACGAGGCGCTGCACTTCAACACCGCGCTCTCCAAGCTGATGGAGCTCACCAACGCCCTGCTTCGTGCCCGGGAGACCGGTCTCTCCGGGACCGATGCCTACGCGGAGTCGGTCGACACGCTGCTGCTCCTGCTGGCGCCCGTCGCCCCGCATATCACCGAGGAGCTGTGGGCGCAGCGCGGCCGCCCGTACAGCGTCCACCAGCAGACGTGGCCGACGCACGATCCGGCGCTGGCGGTCGCCGACACGCTCGAGCTGCCGGTCCAGGTCGACGGCAAGCTGCGCGACCGCCTGGTGGTGACCCGCGACACGCCGGCGGACGAGATCGAGCGCATGGCGCTCGAGTCAGAGCACGTGCAGCGCTACCTCGACGGCCGGCCGCCGGCGCGGGTGATCCAGATCCCCGGCAAGCTGGTGAACGTCGTCACGCCTCGCTGATACCGGTTTGAGCGGCCAGTAAGTGGGCGGTAACCGGTCGTCGCCTAGGCTGCGCACCTGCTTCCGAGGCCCGGCGTCGAGTGCCCGGGCGCCGGGCTTCGGACGCAGACATCTCCCCATCGCTCGCCTCCCCGAGGTCTGACGATGGCTCGATCCGATCGGCTCCTGCTCGCTGTTGGCGCATGCGTACTCGCGTTGACCGTCCTGGGGGGCTGGCTCCTGCTCGGACCGGCCGGCGAGCCGGTCGCCGACGCGTCGCTGCTGGTTGATCCGGAGGCGAGCGTGCAGGCCGCGGCCTCGCCGGCGCCGTCGTCGTCGGTCGTGATCGTGGACGTCGAGGGTGCCGTGGTGGAGCCCGGCCTCCAGTCATTGCCCGCCGGCTCGCGGCTCGCGGACGCGATCAGCGCGGCGGGCGGCTATGGCGGGCAGGTCGATCTCCCGGCCGCGGCGCGCGAGCTGAATCTCGCCACGGAGCTGACCGATGGTCAACAGGTCTACGTGCCGCGGCTCGGCGACTCTGCGGTCGCGGCACCCAGTGCTGCGGCCGCCGGCGGGGCCGGTGGGCTGGTCGATCTGAACAGCGCGACGCCTGAGCAGCTCGACACGCTGCCGGGGATCGGGCCGGTCACGGTGCAGAAGATCGTCGCCGCGAGGCAGGAGCGGCCCTTCGCGTCGTTGGACGATGCCGTCGAGCGCGGCGTCCTGAACAACGGCCAGCTCGAGAAGATCCGCGACCTGGCGACCGCCGGCTGACCAGTGCGCGTCTCCGCGCTGCTGCTGCCTGCGGCTCTCGGCGGGGCGGCGCTGGGGATCCTGGCGGCTGATGCCGGCGTCCCGCTTGCCGGCTCCCTCGCCTTGCCGCTCGTCGCGCTGGTCGTGGCGGGACTCGGGGTTGCGCCGCTGCTTACACGCAAGCTCCAAACGGCGACGCTCCTGCTCGTCGTGGTGGGCGCGGCCGCCCTGCTGGGCGCTTGGCGCGGTGTCTCGGCTGCCATGCCGAGCGGACCCCAGAGCGTCTCGAGCCTCGTCGGCCGGGAGGGGACCTGGACCGGCACGCTGACCGACGACCCGCGGCCGCGCGCGGAGCGCCAGCAGCTGGTCATCGACGACGTCCGCCTTGTCGCGAAGGACAGCCTCCGCCCCGTGCGCGGCCGGATCCTCGTCTGGCTTCCGCGCACCGTCGCGCTCGCCGTGGGCGACACCGTCCGGATCACGGCGCGCCTGGACGAGCCCCAGGACTTCGATGGATTCGCCTATCGCGAATACCTGGCCCGCCAGAGAATCGGCGCAATCGCCCGGGCATTCGATGCCACCGTCGTCGGGCACAGGATCAGCCCGCTCGTCGCGATCACCGCCTCCGCGCGGCGCTGGCTGCTCGGAGGGCTGAACGACATCGTGCCCGAGCCGGAGGCTGCGCTGGGTGCCGGGATCCTGCTCGGCGTGCGCGCTGGAATCGCGCCCGAGGTCTCCGACGCGTTCGCCGCAGCCGGGCTGACGCACGTCGTGGCGATCTCCGGGTGGAATATCGCCATCGTTGCCGCCCTCATTGCCGCGCTCCTGCGGCCGCTGGGCAAGCGTCGAGGCGGGCGCCCGATCGCCAGCGCCTGCACCATCGCGGCGATCGGCGGCTACGTCCTGCTGACTGGGGCCAGCCCATCGGTGGTGCGGGCAGCGCTCATGGCCGGGGCGATCCTCCTCGCCCGTCTGGAAGGCTCACCGGCGCACGCCGCTTCGGCCCTGATGCTGGCGGCGCTGGGAATGCTCATCGTGGCTCCGCCGGTGCTCTGGGACGTGGGGTTCCAGCTCTCCCTGTTGGCGACCGCGGGGCTCATCGTCTTCGCCGGACCTATCGAGCGACGCCTCGAGGGCTGGCCACCACTCCTCCGCGACCCGCTGGCGTTGACCGCGGCGGCCCAGCTGGCCACCCTGCCGGTCATCCTGGGCAATTTCGAGCGCCTCTCGCTCGTCGCGCCGCTCGCCAATATCGTCGTCACGCCCATCGTGCCGCTCGCGATGCTGGCCTCCGCGATCGCGGCAGTCGTCGGCGCACTCGACGCGGCGGTCCATGTGCCGGTGCTCGGCGACGCTGCCACATGGCTGGGCGCGGGGTGGGCGTGGCTGACGCTCCGGGCGATGATCCTGGCCGGGACCACGGCGGCGGCGCTGCCCTTCGCCTCCGTTCCCTGGCAGCCGCCGGGCTGGCTCCTCGCAGCCTGGTATCCGATGCTTGGCGCCGGCTGGCTCGCGGCGCGCAGACGCGCTCGCTCCGTTGGGGCGACCAAACCCGAGCTTGGCCTCGCCCCGGCTCCGCCGCCGCGCCAGACGCACATCCCCGTCGACCTGGTCCGGCGGATCCTGCGCCCGAGATGGATCGTGCTCGCCAGCGTCGCGTTGCTCGGGGCGATCAGCCTGGCCAGCCTCCCCGACGGACGGCTGCACTTGACCGCGCTCGATATCGGCCAGGGCGATGCGATCCTGGTCGAGTCACCAACCGGGCGCACCGTGCTCATCGACGGCGGCCCCGACCCGGACGTCACCCTTCGCCGCCTGGGCGCGAACCTCCCGTTCTTCGAGCGCCGGATCGACCTGATGCTCCTCACGCACCCGCACCAGGACCACATTGCCGGCCTGGTCGAGGTGATGGCGCGTTTCAAGGTCGGCATGCTCGTACACGCCGGCATCCCGTTCGACAACCCCGCCTACCCACGCCTCTTGACCGATGCGGCCCACGAGGCCGGCCTGCGCCTCGTACTGGGCCGAGCCGGCCAACGCCTCCAGATCGACCGCACGACGTCGCTCGAGATCCTCTATCCGACCGCTGCCGACGCGGCGGGGGCGCTCCCCGACGGCGACATCAACAACGGCTCGATCGTGGCGGTCCTGCGCACGGGCGCGTTCGTGGCGCTACTGACCGGCGATGCGGAGGCTCCGGTGGAAGCTCGGCTGGCCGATCGCGGCCTCCTCGGTCCGGTCGACGTGCTCAAGGTCGGCCACCATGGATCGCGCTCCGGGACGACGGCCCGTCTCATCGAGCTGACCCGCCCCGCCGCCGCATTGATCTCGGTCGGCACGGACAACGACTATGGCCATCCGGCCGCAGTGACGTTGGCGACCCTGGGAGCGCAGCCCCGACTGATGGTGCATCGCACTGATCTCGAGGGCGACCTGGAGGTCACGAGCGACGGCCGCGCCTTCAACGTCCGGACCCCCATCGGCGCTGACCCGTCTCGCCCGGTTCACGCCGCCGTCGCCGATCCGGGTAGCATCGGTCCCTGGCTGTTCCGATCTACCAGGGGAGCCCCTAGGGCCCCGCCGGAATGCCCTTCCACGCCTCGGTGGTTTCGCCGCTCTGGACGAACGCGAGGATCGCGCGACCGTCGGTCGCGGCCAGGTCGTGGCCGAAATGACCGATGTAGGTGGGGATCTGGCCATCCAGCGCCGAGGTCTGCGAGCTCCACTCAACGCCGGTGGCGGAGGTCCATACCACGGTCTGCCCGTTCGCGGTCCCGAGCGCCACCAGGCCGGTTTCGAGGCGGACAATCGAGTACGGGACGGCACCCTCGATTGGCGACGTGATCTCCACGCGCTCCCACGAGGCACCGTCCGACGACGTCCATGCCGCTGGGCTGTCCTTGCTGAGCCCGACAGCGGCGAACCCGCCGCCGTGAGCGATCTCCACCGCGTGCATCGAGCTGGAGGCCAGGTCCGGCGTCTCCTCGCTTGCCGTCCACGTCAGGCCGTCCGCCGACAGCCAGGCGCCCGCCGTCCCGGCCTTCGTTTCACCGACGACGAGGAAGTGCGCGCCGTCGTACACGATGTCGTGGAGGTCGATCCCCGACTCCGTCGCCGGCCCGGAGCCGTTCGGGAACGATTCGGCCCAGGTGGTCCCATCCCGCGTTACCCAGGTCGAGCCCGTGGAGGTGGCGAAGCGATGGCCAAGCGCTACCAGCGAGGACGGCGACGACGCTCCACCCCAAGTCAGGTACGCCACGGTCGCGAAGGACTCCGGGAGCGTAAGGGCATCCCAGGTCAATCCATCTGACGATCGCCACACCAGCGGTTGATGGGCGTCCCCGCCACCCGTGCCGATTCCCAGGGAATACAAGGAGGCGCCGAGCGGCACGACTTGGCCCATCAGCGTCTCTTGGAATCCTCCAGGCGGCGGCGGGCCACCCGCAGCCGCCACGTCATGCCGATTCCACGACTTCGCATCCGAAGACGTCCAGGCGGCCACACCCTTCGAGTCGGCGCCAAGCGCGATCCACGTCCGCGAATCCGCATCGAATCCAGCGCCGGTGATCGTTCCGGCGATCTCGCTCGGTGTCCATTCCAACTGCGGTGCTGCCGCAGGTGTAGCCGATGCGGCCGGGGTGCCGGTGAGACCGACGTCACCGCTGCAAGCCGCCACAAACAGACACGCGATGAGCGTGCCGGTGATCGCCCTCCTGCGCTGTGGCACCGTTCCTCCCCTCTCTCCCTCACCCTCCGGCCGCCCGCAGCCGTTCGCGGTCAAGCGCGACACTACCCCGGCGGCCGACTGCGCGTCGATACGCACGGTCCGGGTAGCATCGGTCCATGGCTGTCCCCGATCTCGATCGCGCCTGGGAGATCCTCGAGTCGTTCGGGCTGCCCGACGGGATCGTCCGCCATTCGGAGGGTGTGCGGCGCGTCGCGGCGGAAGCGGCGCGGCTGGTGGCCGCGGCCGACGTGCCGGTCGACGTCGGGCTCGTCGAGGTCGCCGCGCTGCTGCACGATATCGACAAGATACGGATCCGCGAGTCCGGCGGCGAGCATGGCATCGTCGGCGCGAGGGAGCTCGAGAAGATGGGCTATCCCGAGCTCGCCATGCCGGTGGCCTCGCACCCCGTCAGCTGCCTGCTCGACGAAGACCGATTCCCGCGCGGCTGGCCGTCCGTCCTGGTGGCGATCGCGGACCGGCACGTGGCCCAGGAGTTCGTGACGATCGACGAGCGGCTCGACGAGATGGCGACCCGCTACCCCGAGCATCGCGCCGGCATCGAGGCAGCACGGCGTCCCGCCCACGCTCTCGAGCGCGAGCTGGCCGACACGCTTGGCCTCAGCACGGAGGCACTCGTCGAGCGGCTACGCGCCGCCTGAGACGCTGGGTAGCGAACGCATCCCCTACCTTTTCGGACGCATGCGAAGGAACTCGCTCACGCGCATGACGCCCAGAAACAGGCGCACCGGCAGCGGCATGCGCTTGCGCTGCGGATCTGTGAAGAGCTCCGGATCGGTCAGAGCGACCGTCCTGCCGCCAACCTGGAGCTCGGCCGAGCCCGAGGCCAGGACGTTCTTCACCCACTGCACGTCCGATCCGTAGGTGAGGGCGAAGATGTAGTCGTCGCCATTGCGAAAGACGTTCATGGGAGTCCGATACAGCTTCCCCGACTTCCGGCCGCGATAGCTGATGATCGCGAAGCCCGGCAGCCGATGGGCGAATCGCCGGGTGAGCCGGTTGAGGACGTGCGTCGTGAACGGCCGGAGGAAGAGGGTGCGGGGAGCCGGCGTCGGCATCCCGCTAGTATCGGCCCGTGGCCCTCTACATCGCGCTCGCCAGGCTGACCGCAGCGTGAGCGCGCAGCTGCTCCTGGCGCACGGCGACGATGGGTTCCGGATCGAGCTCGAGCTGCGCGCGTTCGCCGAAACAGTCGGGGCCGTCGACCGGGTCGATCTGACTCCCCAGGCGAGCCCGGATGAGGCCGTGCTCGACCGCGCGCGGTTGGAGGCAGCGTCCGTGGGGCTGTTCGGGCCGCACCTCGCCGTCCTGCGCCAGCCACTGCGCGCAGCCGGGCGCTCGAACACGGCCACCGACAAGCTGCTGGCCCTCGTCGCGGGGCTCCCTGACGGCGCCGCCCTGGCGCTGGCCGAGGAGCGCCCCTCGCGCGACCTCGCGAAGCCGCCTGCCCTGCTGAAGCGCCTGGCGGACGCGGTTCGCGAGCGTGGCGGCATCGTGGTCGAGCACAACGCCCCGCGTCGCGACGAGCTGAGAGGCTGGATCTCGAACCGGGCGACGACGATCGGGATCGCCATCGAGCCGCCCGCCGCCAACCTGCTGGCCGAGCGCATCGGCGGCGCCATCTGGGAAACCGACATCGAGCGCGGCGAGCAGACGCGCGTCGCCGACTCGGAGCTGCGCAAGCTGGGCACCTACACAGAGGGGCGCGCGATCACCGTGACCGACGTGGATGCCCTGGTGGCCGATACCCGCCCGGCATCGGTCTTTGCGGTGACCAATGCGCTCGACCAGCGTGATGGCCGCAAGGCGAGCGAGGCGCTGCGTCGGGCGCTGGCGGAAGGGCAGCCGGTCCTGCGCATCATGGCCTCGCTGTCGGGACGCATATCCGACCTGCTGGTGGCTCGCGACCTGGCCGCGCGCAAAACGCCTGCCAACGAGATCACGAAGCGGGTGGGGCGCGGCAACGCGCGGGTTGCGGAGCGGCTGGTGGAGGCGGCGCGCCGTTACAGCGAGGACGAGCTGAAGGGAATGCTGCGCGGCCTGTTCGAGGCGGATCTCGTCATCAAGCGCAACGACGTCGACCCCGAGTCCGCGCTGGTCGCCTGGCTGGGCGAGTTCGTGCTCGCCGCGCGCCGCTAGGCTAAGCGGCGCCCGCCCGCATGACGCGGTCGCTCTCGATGGCGAACGTGCACCGCGCCTCGCCGAGCCCCAGGATGCCGATCAGCTGCTGGTCGACGTAGAGCTGACGGCAGGGAACGCAGAGCGCGCCGGGGATCGCGAAGAAGAGGCGCTCCTCGGCCGCGGGATCGCGGAACGAGGTGTCGAAGACGCTCGTCAGCAGCGAGCCTCCGCAGAAGCGGCAGGCCTCGATCTGGCGAGTGGGTGGGACGCGCTGAGCCATGCGCCGAGGATGGGCAGGGCTCGCATCGTGCTCAATGGGACCTCCGGAGGGCCAGGCGGGGTACTGATGCCGTACTAACGCCGGGCCTCAGACGATGTGCACCACCGGAGCCGCCCCGCTCCAGAGGCGCTCGAGACCGTAGTACTCGCGCTCCTGCGGGGTGAAGAGGTGGACCACCACGCTCGCAAAGTCGACGAGCACCCAGCGGCCCGAGCTCAGGCCCTCCACGCCGAGCGGACGGATCCCCTGCTCGCGCAGCTGGTCGATGACGGCTCGGGCCACGGCCTGGACCTGGCGATCGCTGCGCCCCGAGCAGATCACGAAGAAGTCGGCCATGGAGGTCACCTCGGCGGTGCGCAGCATCACGATGTCGTTCGCCTTCTTGTCGGTGGCGATATCGACGATCAGGTGCGCCAGCTCCGACGGATCCATCTCCGAGGGCTCCGTCCTTGGCAGGCGTGCCGCCCGTTCCTCCAGCTGAATCTTCCTCGCTGCGATCTTCATCGGCCCCGCGGACGATAGAGCCGCCGGCTGGCGATCAGCTCCTCGACCGTTCGGGGCACAAGGTAGCGGATGGCGTGGCCGCTCGCCACCCGCTCACGGATCTGCGACGAGCTCACGTCGAGCGACGGGCCATCGAGCAGGTGGATGCGCCCCGCAGCGGAGCCGAAGCGTTCCGCCAGGCCCTCCGCGCGTGGCATCTGCGTGCCCGGGCGCGGGCCGACCGCCCACTCGATCATCGAAAGGAGCCGATCCGGCTCGCGCCAGCTCTCGATCTCCTCGAGCGAATCGGCGGCCATCACCAGGAA
>Ga0307310_10000135_pt1 | contig 19960 bp, 15 predicted proteins | sample ER_DNA_197_FD_194502 | JGI IMG/M metagenome (GOLD analysis project Ga0307310, IMG submission 194502) | Bulk soil microbial communities from the East River watershed near Crested Butte, Colorado, United States - ER_DNA_197 | ecosystem: Environmental > Terrestrial > Soil > Floodplain | place...
TACATGCTCAAAACGGGGACGATCATGATTCTGTTTCGGCGCCGGGCGGCGCTTTCTGCTCTGATCACCGCGGCCGCGCTTTTTTCGCTGAGCGCGACTGTCATCGCGCAGGCCGCACCAGCCACGCCGAACGAACCGGCCCCCGTGGCCGCAGGCGGCTGGCAGTTCATGCAGGACGGCATCGTGTTCGCCGAGTTCAACCGGCAAGGCGGTCCCCGCGGAGGCCGGGAGTTCGTCGTGCCGAACTGGTGGATGGGCATGGCGGCCCGAAGCGCCGGCAAAGGCATGGTGACGTTCACCGGGATGTTCAGTCTCGACGCGGCCACTCTCGGCAAGGACGGCTATCGTGAGCTCTTTCAAGTCGGGGAAACACTCGATGGCGCGCCGCTCGTCGACCACCAGCATCCGCACGATCTGTTCATGCAGCTCGCCGCAAGCTGGCGGTTCCCGATCACGAGCCGCACCGCGTTCACGATTGCCGGTGGCCCGGCGGGCGAGCCCGCGCTGGGTCCTGTCGCGTTCATGCACCGCCCCTCCGCAGCGGACAATCCGTTTGCGGCGTTGTCTCATCACGTTTTCGATTCGACGCACATCTCGTTCGGCGTGATCACCGCGCTGGTCGATCACGGCCCGTGGGCTATCGAAGGCTCGGTGTTCAACGGCCGCGAGCCGGACGAGAACCGCTGGAACTTCGATTTCGGCGCGCTCGACTCCGTCTCCGGGCGCGTATGGTTCAGGCCGACCGATCGCTGGGAGTTCCAGGTCTCGACGGGTCATCTGAAGAATCCTGAAGCGCTCGAACCCGGCAACGTTCAGCGGACGACGTCGTCTGGGTCGTGGTTCGCGCGCGACGGCGACGACTACACGGCCGTCACGGTTGGTTACGGCATGAACGCGGCAGATCAGGGCCGCCAACACGCGGTGTTCGGCGAGATCACGAAGCGCTTCGGCCTCAACTCGTTGTTTGCAAGGACGGAACTCCTCCAGGTTGAATCGGCAGTGCTGCGGCGTGACAATTCAATTGACGAGGGCCGGCGCGATACAGTCGGCGCTTTTACGCTCGGCGGTGTTCGCGACGTTCTTCAAAGGCGCGGATTCGAGGGCGGATTTGGAGGAGGGGTCACATTCTATGCCGTGCCCGAACTGCTGAAGTCGACGCACGGCGAACGCCCGGTTTCGTTTCAACTCTTCTTTCGGCTTCGCCCTCCTGCGACCGAAGGCATGGGGCGGATGTGGAACATGCGGATGTCGCAACCGATGGCCGGCCACATACACTAAGGAGTCGAGGCAGGAATGTCCATGCGGACCAGACATTTCGTTCTGTTCGGCGCCTTTGCGGCCTTCGTCCTTCTGGCCGTCGTCGCGGTCCGGCGACTGAGCGGCCTGAGCACGCGCGCCCAACCGGCTGCCATCGAGCGCGTGCTGGCGCGGGCGACGCGACGATTGGCCGTGCCTCGCGACGGCCGCCGCGCTGCGAATCCCGTGTCGTTTTCTCCAGAGATCTGGGCGGAATCGCGCGCCCATTTCGCCGATCACTGCGCCACCTGCCATGGCAACGACGGCAGCGGTCAGACCGAGATCGGCCAGCGCTTCTACCCGCAGGTTCCCGACATGCGCCTGGAAGAAACCCAAAGGCTTACGGACGGCGAACTGTATTGGATCATCGAAAACGGTGTCAGACTGACCGGGATGCCCGGGTGGGGACCAGGGGGCGGTGCGGATCTCGACACATGGAAATTGGTCCACTTCATCCGGCGATTGAAAGAGCTGACGCCGGAACAGCTCGCAGAAATGAAAGCGCTCAACCCCAGAAGCCCGGAAGAGATTCGCGAGGAGCTCGACGATCAGCGGTTTCTGGCCGGCGAGCCTATCGAACCGGCGACGCATCACCATTGAACAAGGAGCAGTCATGAAAGGCCTCGGCATCTTTCTGATTTCATTTATTGTTTCAGGCGCGCTCGTCCTCGCGCACGAAGGAAACGAACACGTCCGCGGCGTCGTGACACAACTGTCGCCGCAATCGATCGCGGTTCAGACGACTGACAAGAAAACGGCAATCCTGAGAGTGACAGCGAAGACGACCTTTCAACTCGCCGGAAAGCCCGCAACGCTCGCCGATCTGAAGGTCGGGGATCGGGTCGTCGTCGACGTTCCAGAAAAGTCATCCGACGCCCTGCTGGTCCAGATTGGAACCGTGACGGCGGCGCAGACTGCGGCAAAGGCCGCGCCCGCGAAGAAGCTCGACATCGCGTTCACGAGCTCGCCGAAGCCGACCAAAATCGGCGACAACGTCTTCGAGGTGCTCGTCAAGGACGCGGCCGGAATGCCAGTGACGGGCGCCGACGTGTCGGTGCTCCTGTTCATGCCCGCGATGCCGGCAATGAAGATGGCGGAGATCCGCAACGAAGTGAAATTGAAGCACGCCGGCGCCGGCAAGTACACCGGGAGTGGGCCAGTCATGATGGCCGGCACGTATACCGTCACGGTCAGCGTGAAGGAGAACGGCGCCGAAGTGGGTCAGAAGAAACTCGGCCTCACGGCGACGAAGTAGCGCCGCATCGCGCCGGGTCTTGATGGAAGGTTGTTGAAGCTTTGACACCGCCCTCCGGCGGTGCCACACTGACGGTGGTGCGATTCGTTACTCATTTCGCGACGCGAGTAGGGCCGGCGGTTCTGGCGCTGCTGCTCGCCGGCTCGCCGGTGGCGGAGTGCTTCACGCCGCCGCCTGGGGCCGAAATGCCCTGCTGCGCCAGCATGCATCACGACGAGGCATGCAGTCAGGCAGGCAGCGCTGCCGAGTGCTGCAACCACGCTCGGACCGACGAGTCGAACGGCGTGGTGGTCGCGAAGCAGCAAGGGGCGCCAAGCATCATCGTGGCGCTGCTCTCGCCCGCAGTCATGGCGCCTGGACTATCACAGCTGCCGGCCTTCCACACGATCGTCGTCGACACCGGCCCTCCACCTCGATCGACCCCACTGCACGTCGTCATCTCTGTTTTCCTGATCTGATCGCCCGCTGATTTCCTACACCCTGCCGCGCCAGACGTGTGTCTGACGCGAGATAAGCCGGGTCCGGTAGGGCGGGTCCTTTTGGACCCGCCGGTGAAGACAGGAAAGGCAGCGGTCATGCGGAAGCTTCTCATCGGCGTTTTGTTGCTCGTCACTCGTTCTGTTCACGCACAGGAGCCCCTGCACGACTTGGATCAGCCGCGGTCTTACGGCGGTCCGTCGCTAACCTTGTCGGAGGCGCTCCGGGAGGCACAGGACAAGAACCCGGATTTGATCGCGTTGCGACGCCAATTTGAAAGCATCGGCTTTCGATCCGCCGAACAACGCTTTCTCGCTCCACCCACGCTTGAAGCGCAGATCTGGCAATGGCCGATCAACACGCTCAATCCAGCGCACGCGAACATGTACATGTTCATGGCGAGCCAGGACATCCCCGGCCGCGGCAAGCGGGCGCTCCGGTCCGCAGCCGCCGGCAAGGAGTCCGAGCTCGCCGAAGCCGACATCGCCGTCCGCGCGCAGGAGATCCTGAACGGCGTCAAACAGCGATACGCGGAGCTCTTCCTCGCCCGCCGCTCCATCGACGTCCACCTCGCGAGCGTCGGTGTCCTTCGTCAGCTCGCGGACATCTCGCAGGCGAAGTACGCCGCGGGACGGATTTCGCAGCAAGACGTGCTCAAAGCGGTGATGGAGCTGTCGCGGGTTCACGACGATGTGATTACGTTTGAGCAGCAGGCGGATCTGGCCGCTGCGCGCCTGAACACGCTGCTCGATCGCGAGCCGGACGCGCCCATCGGACCGCTCACTGGGCCGCGCGAGCAGATCCTGACCGCGTCAGTCGATGCTCTTCAGCGACTGGCGGTCGAGCATCACCCCGAGCTCACACGCATGCGCGTACAGATTGAGCGCGCCCAGGCGGGCCTCGCGGTGACCCGCCAGGAGTACAAGCCCGATTTCTCGGTGCAGGCGGGCTACCTGCTGATGCCGCACATGACCGATGCGTGGCTCGCCAAAGTCGCCGTCACGTGGCCGCGGGCGCCCTGGTCCCGCGGAGCGATCGATGCACGTGTCGGAGGGGCGAACGCCGAAGTGGACGCGTCGACGGCCCGGCTCCGCAGCATGGAACGCGCGGTTCGTCTTTCGGTTCAGGATGCATACATTCGTGTGAAGGCCGCAGAGCGGCGCGCCGGCCTCCTCCGAACCACGATCCTCCCGCAGTCTCGGCAGATCCTCGACGTCTCGCGTATCGGCTATCAAACCGATCGGGTGGAGTTCCTCGCGCTCGTCGATAACGAGCGGACGCTTCTCGGCGCGGAGCTCGAGTACTCCCGCGCCGTGAGCGACCTCGAACAGGCGACGGCCGATTTGGAGCAGGCGACTGGATCTGAATTGACGCCGGACATGCGCACGCCGGTGGACGCAGGCGAGGTGGGCCGATGAAACGCACTGTCCTTGTTCTGATCTTTATCGCGGCCGTCATTGCGGTCGGCTACACGTTTCGCTCGAACATCCAGCGAACGTTCTCACAAATCCGGCTAAAGCCGGACACCACATCTGAGCCGGCCGCCAGATCTCAGCCGGACACCACATCTCCAGATGCTCCCGCTGCCGTGACTTCCCGTGCAGCGATCTCAATCGATCAGCGGCGGCAGCAGTTGATCGGCGTGCGCACGGCGCCAGCCAGACGGGTGACTCTGACGCAGACCATCAGGACGACCGGAAATGTTCGTGCCGACGAATCGCGGCAGACCGACATCAACCTGAAGGTCGAAGGCTGGATTCGCGACCTCTACGTCGATTACACAGGCCAGGCCGTGGAGAAAGGACAGCCTCTGTTCACGTTGTACAGCCCGGACCTCTTCACGACCGAGCAGGAATACGTTCTCGCGCTGAAGAGCCGGGATCAGATGCAAGCGTCGCCGATCGCGGAGGCGCGCGAGCGCGCCAACCAGCTCGTCGCGTCCGCCCGGCAGCGCCTGCTGCTCTGGGACATCCCGCCTGAAGAAATCCAGGCGCTCGAAGATCGCCGCGAGCCGCAGAATGCCATGCTCTTCCGATCGCCCGTTGATGGCGTCGTTACGGATAAGCAGGCTGTCAAAGGCGCGCACGTCATGGCAGGGCAAACCCTCTACAAGATCGCCGACTTCTCGACGGTCTGGGTCGAGGCCGACGTGTACGAGACGGAGATGCCGCTGATCCGCGTCGGTGCCCGCGCCATCATCACCCTCGACGCCTATCCGGACGAACGCTTCACGGGCCGTGTGGTCTACATCTACCCGTACGTCGACGAAAAGAGCCGCACGAGCAAAGTCCGCTACGCGCTCGCAAACCGCGGCGGCCGCCTCAAGCCCGGGATGTACGCGAACGTCGACATCAATGCCGCGCCTGCCGGCGCCGGAGCGGGCATCGTTGTTCCGACCAACGCGGTACTCGATTCGGGAACAGACCAGGTCGTATTCATGGCGAAGGGCAATGGGTACTTCGAGCCGCGTCGGGTCAAGGTTGGCCGGCGCCTGGGCACCGACATCGAAATCCTCGAGGGGATCAAGGAAGGCGAGGAAGTGGCGACACAAGCGACGTTCTTCCTCGACTCAGAGAGCCAGCTTCGAGCCTCGCTCCAGGGATTCGAGGCCCCACCCGCAGCGCCGGGCGCCGCGGCCCGGCAGGAGCTCGAGATCACGTTCCGGAGCGAGCCGGATCCTCCGAAGATGGGCGACAACCAGCTTGAAGTCATCGTGAAGGATTCATCGGGCAAACCGATCGAGGACGGCGACGTCAGCGTGCAGTTCTTCATGGCGGCGATGCCGACGATGAACATGCCAGCCATGCGCAATGAGGTGAAGCTTTCGCCGGCGGGCGGTGGGGTCTATCGCGGCACGGGGCAAGTGATGACGGCCGGCCGCTGGGAGACGACCGTCAACGTGACGCGCGGCGGCCAGCGGGTCGGCAGCAAGCAACTTTCGGTGGTGGCACGATGATCGAACGCATCATCGACTCGTGCGCGGCGAACCGGTTCCTGGTGTTTATCGGGACGATTGTTCTGCTCGCCTGGGGTATCTGGGCCGTCACCGCGACGCCCCTCGACGCCGTTCCCGACATCTCCGACGTCCAGGTCATCGTTTCGACAGAGTGGATGGGGCGAAGTCCGGATCTCATCGAGGATCAGATCACCTATCCGATCGTGTCGGCATTGATCTCGACGCCTAACGTCAAGGCAGTCCGGGGTTTTACGGATTTCGGGATCTCCTACGTCTACGTGATCTTTCAAGATCGCACCGACATGTACTGGGCGAGGAGCCGCGTGGTCGAGTACCTGCAGGGCATCCGCGGTCAGCTGCCGGACGGCGTCGATCCGGTCATCGGCCCGGATGCGACGGGCGTTGGCTGGGTCTTCGAATACGCGCTGGTCGATAAATCCGGCGAGCACAACCTCGCCGAACTCCGCAGCTTCCAGGATTGGCACCTCAGATATTGGCTCGCCTCGGTACCTGGCGTCGCCGAAGTCGCGAGCATCGGCGGCTTCGTCAAACAGTACCAGGTGAACGTCGATCCGGTGAAGCTCGCGGCGTTCAACATCGGCATCGGCGACGTCGTCCGGGCACTCAAAGCGAGCAACAATGAGGTCGAGGGGCGCCTTCTCGAGTATTCAGGCCGCGAGTACATGGTGCGCGGGCGCGGCTACCTCACGTCGCTCGAGGACATCGAGAGCGTGTCGCTCGGGGCCGATCCGCGCGGCACTCCGGTGCGCGTCCGCGACGTTGCTCAGGTCCGGCTCGGTCCGGACATTCGGCGCGGCGTCGCCGAACTCGATGGCCAGGGCGAAGCCGTGGGCGGCATCATCGTCATGCGCTTCGGCGAGAATGCGCTCCGTGTAATTGACGATGTGAAAGCGAAACTCAGGGAAGTCCAGCAATCGATGCCCGCTGGGATGACGATCGTCCCGACCTACGATCGATCGTCGCTCATACGAGAATCGATCGGCACGTTGCGCCGTACGCTCATCGAAGAGGCGATCGTCGTCTCGCTGATCATCGTCGTCTTCCTGTTTCACTTCCGCTCGGCGCTGATTCCCATCCTCGCGCTCCCGATTGCGGTCGTCGCCTCATTCATTCCGATGTACTACCTCGGGGTAACGTCCAACATCATGTCGCTCGGCGGGCTGGCGCTCGCGATCGGCGTGCTCGTCGATGCGTCGATCGTGATGGTCGAAAACGCGTACCGGCATGTGTCGGAGGCTGAGCAGGCCGTTCCCTACGAAGATCAGCCACGCGCGATTCTGGCATCGGCCAGACAGGTCGGCCGCGCGATCTTCTTCTCCCTCGCCATCATCATCGTCTCCTTCGTGCCGGTGTTCCTGCTCGAAGCGCAGGAAGGCCGGATGTTTCGGCCGCTCGCCTTCACGAAGACCTCGGCGATGATGTTTGCCTCGCTCCTGTCCATCACACTCGTGCCGGTGCTGATGACGATCCTCATTCGCGGAAGACGGCTCAAGCCTGAATCGGCGAATCCGGTATCGAGGCTCTTCACGGCCCTCTATGACCCGATCATCCGGCTCGCGCTGCGGTTCAAGTGGACGGCTCTGCTCATCAACTTTGCAGTGGTGCCGCTCACCATTCCACTGATCTTCGCCCTCGGCAGCGAGTTCATGCCGCCGCTCTTCGAGGGGTCGATGCTCTACATGCCGACTTCGCCCCCGGGGCTCTCCATTACAGAGTCGACGCGACTGCTGCAGGTGCAGGATAAGATCCTGCGCACGTACCCCGAAGTCGAGACCGTATTCGGGACCGTAGGCCGTGGCACGACGTCCACCGACAACACACCGATGGGCATGGTCAACACCACGGTGATGCTGAAGCCGAGAGAACAATGGCGAGCCGGCATGACGCTGGAGAAGTTGCAGTCGGAGATGGACGCGAGTCTGCAATTTCCCGGATTTCCGAACGTGTGGACGCAGCCGATCCGCAACCGGCTCGACATGCTGCTGACGGGCATCAAGACGCCGGTCGGCATCAAGATCCTCGGCGCCAGTCTCGACGAGATTCAGCGGCTTGGCGTGGCCATCGAACGCGCGCTGCAGTCAGTGCCTGGCATCCGAAGCGTCTATGCAGAGCGGGTGGCGCAGGGATACTTCGCCGATATTCGTATCAATCGGGAGGCGATCGCACGGCACGGCCTGACGATCGGCGACGTGCAGGAGGTGATCCAGGCGGCGGTCGGCGGGCAGAACGTCACGCGCACGATCGAAGGACGGGAGCGATATCCGGTCAACGTGCGATATGAAGCGGGATTCCGTCAGGACCTGCCGGACCTTCAGAGGATTCTCGTCAAAACGGCGATCGGCGCGCAGATTCCACTCGCGCAGCTCGCCGAGATTACGTTGACCCCGGGCCCGGCCATGATCCGAGACGAGGGAGGCCAGCTCGCGGGCTACGTCTATGTCGACACCGCGACACGCGACATCGGCGGCTTCGTGGACGCGGCCAAGCGCGCCGTCGCCGGGAACGTGACGCTGCCCGCCGGGTACACGCTCCAATGGACGGGACAGTACGAGTTTCAGGTGCGGGCGCGCGAGCGACTGAAGATTCTGGTGCCGCTCGTCGTCTTCATCATCTTCGTGCTGCTCTATCTGACATTCCATTCCGCTTCGGAAGCGGCCATCGTCATGCTGTCGGTCGTCTACGCGATGACTGGCGGCGTGATTCTCCAGTGGCTGCTTGGCTATAATTTTTCCGTCGCCGTCTGGGTCGGCTACATCGCGCTGTTTGGCGTGGCGGTACAGACCGGCGTGGTCATGGTCGTCTATCTGCACGAGGCGCTCGATCGGCGCCTCCGACAAGGGGGCACGATGACCGCCGACGACATCAGCGCGGCGACCGTTGCCGGGTCGGTGCTTCGTCTGCGGCCGAAGCTCATGACGGTCTGCGTCGTCATGGCTGGTCTCGTGCCGATCATGTGGAGCACCGGCGTTGGCTCGGACATCATGAAGCCGATCGCCGCGCCGATCATCGGCGGGATGATCACGTCCACGATTCACGTGCTGATCATCACGCCGGTCATCTTCTACATCATGAAGCTGCGGGCGCTGAAGAAGGGCACGCTCACGGTCTCCAGAATGACGGCTTAGCCCCGAAGCCTCGACGATCGCTGATGAGAATCGTCGCTCGAGGCGAGGTCGCCGTGGTATATCAAGCGGGGTGAAGGGCGACTCGGCGTATCGTGATCCCGCGGCCGCGGCAATCTACCGCCGTGTTGCTGTGCCAGCCCAGTTTGATCGCCCGGCCCGTGCTCTGGTCGCGATGTTGGATGTAGCGGCTGGAGACATCGTGCTCGACGTCGGAAGCGGCACAGGCGCGTTTGCCGGCCCCGCCGCTGAAGCCGCAGGCCCTTCCGGTCTCGTGGTGGCGCTGGACCAATCCATCCAGATGCTTCACGCCTCGGACGCCGGAGGACCGTGTCGGCTCGTCGTCGGCACGACGCCGGGACTCCCGTGCCGCGACGATTCATTCGATGCCGTGGGTGCAAGCTTCGTCCTGCCGCATTGCCGCGACCACGGAGGCGCCCTGGCGGATATGGCCAGAGTGTGTCGTGTCGGCGGGCGAATCGGGATTACCGCGTGGGGCGCGAAGACGAATCCGGCGGGCCAGCTCTGGACGCAAATTGCGGCGACGGTCGACGACCGGACGCGTGACGCGTTCCATGGAGTGCTTCCACGGCAGGAATGGTTTTCACTCGCGGACAACATCGCACGCGCCTTTGACCGGCCCGGACTGATGGATATTCACATCGAGACGCGTGATTACACGATTGAAATGATGCCAGAAGACTATGCCGTGATGAAGATCGCGGGCACGGACGGTGCGGTAATTCGGCAGACGATCGAACCGGACGCATGGGACGATTTCCGGCGGCGAGTTCATGATGCATTTCGCGAGCGGTTTACGGGCCCGCTGCGCTTCATCCGCGACGTCCACTTTGGCGTCGCCACGAAGCGCTAAACTCGCGCGTCGTCAGCACGCAGCGCAACAGGTCCTGCCGCGCAAGGCGTCTGACCCTTCCTTGGCGATGATCGGCACCATCGCGAGGGCCGCGACAGGATCGGCCCACCACCAGCCGAGCGACGCATTCAACACCAGGCCGAGCAACAGGATGCCGGACAGATACGTGCAGAGCTGGGTCTGTCTGGCATCGGCTGTCAACGCCGCGCTGGCAATCTGGCCTGCGACGCGACGTTTCGCCAGCGCCAGCATCGGCATCACGATGAGCGACGCGACAGCGAGCACGATCCCCGGAAGACTGCGCCGTGGCGCTGCATGTGAAACGAGAGATTGAAGCGCGTCGTAACTAACATACAGGGCCAGAAGCAGGAAACACACGCCGACGATCCGCAGCGCGACCGCTTCGTGACGTTCGCGCGTCCGCTCGCTCTCGTCGCCACGCAGACGCCAGAGGAGCGCCGCGCCGGACGTCACCTCGATCGCGCTGTCGAATCCGAAGCCGACGAGCGCAATGCTGCCGGACAGGAATCCCGCAGCGAGCGCAATCAGCCCTTCGAGACTGTTATAGACGATGGTGAACCACTCCAGCCGGACGCCGCGTCGAACATACCAGGCGCGACCGGGCGTTGCGGATGGGTTCATTCACTCAGTATAGGGGTCCGTTGCGTCGCGAGCGCGATATGATATTCTTCTGCCGCAATTTCGGACCGAGGGGACCGTCGGTCGCACGACGGACTTCCACCGACTGACGATCCATGCACAGACCGATTACGTCCATCGTGCTAGCGGCAGCCCTCGCCGTGAGCCTGGTCACCCTGGTGGCCGCCATGCGTCTTCCCGGTGACAACCAGGGGTACCAGCCGGTCCAGCCGATTGCCTACTCGCACAAGCTGCACGCGGGCGATCTCCAGATTCAGTGCACGTACTGCCATTTCGCCGCGGAAAAAAGCCGGCACGCGGGCATTCCTCCGCTGAACGTCTGCATGAATTGCCATTCCGGGGTGACGGCGACGCTTGCGGCCGTCAAGCAGGAAGAACAGAACGCGCAGCAGCAGAAGCGCGCGCCCAAGCCGGTGCAATCGGCGGAGCTGCGAAAACTGTACAACGCGCTGGCGCTCGACGAAGAGCTGATGCCGATCCCGGGACAAGAGCCCAAACCGATCGCGTGGAAACGGATCCACAAGCTCCCCGACTTCGTGTATTTCGATCATCGCGCGCACATCGCGGCGACGGTCCGGTGCCAGACGTGCCACGGCCCCATCGAAACGATGGAGCGCGTACGGCAGTTCGAAACGCTCACCATGGGGTGGTGCGTGAACTGCCACCGCGACGTCAACGTGAACGGCGTCAACGGCAAGCAGGTCCATGCATCGATCGATTGCGTCACGTGTCATTACTAGGCGGGTCCAGAAGGACCCGCCCTACGCGGTAACCGGTGGAAATGTAGGCCGGGTCCTTTTGGGCCCGGCTCAGAAACCGAATGTCTGAGACTCCGAAGCGTTATTGGCTGAGCGTCGTCGATCGCGATCTGCCGGCCACGGCGTGTCGCGAGGACGAAAATGGTGATCCGGAGTTCACCCCGACCCGCCGCAGCTTCCTGAAAGCCGCAGGTTTCACGTTTGCCGGCGCCGTCGCGTCGGGCTGTCGTGCCCCGGAGGTCGACGCCCTTCCGTACGTGGAGCAGCCGGAAGGCCTGCTGCCGGGCCGCCCGCTGTTCTATGCGACGACCTGCGGAGCGTGCGAGGCGCGCTGCGGGCTGCTCGTCACCGATCGCGACGGACGGCCGGTCAAGATCGAGGGCAATCCGGATCATCCTTTCTCGGGCGGCTCGACGTGCGCCGTGGGGCAGGCGTCGATTCTCGGGTTGTACGACAGCCAGCGCCTGGCATATCCGACCAAGGCCGGGCAGCGCGCGATGTGGGCCGACGTCGACATGGAGATCGCGGCGACGCTCGCGCAAATCAAGCAAGGCGGCCGCGCCGTTCGCATTCTCACGCCGACGATCACGAGCCCGACCACCGCGGCCGTGATCGCGGACTTTCTGAGCGGCTTCACCAACGCCCGGCACGTGACGTACGACCCGATTTCGGCATCGGCCGTGCTCGACGCGCATGCACAGACGCACGGCGCGCGGCTGATGCCTCAATATCATTTCGATCAAGCCGACGTGATCGTCAGCTTCGACGCCGATTTCCTCGGCACGTGGGTCTCGCCGCTCCAGTACACGCGAGGCTATTCGAGCAAGCGACGGATCAGCGAAGCCGCGCCCGCCAAGTCGTATCACGTGCAGATCGAATCGCGGCTGTCGTTGACCGGCTCCAACGCCGATCGGCGCCTGCGCGTCGCGCCCGGCGAGCTCGGGCATGTGGCGACACACCTGGCGTCGAAGATTGCCCGGCGCGCGGGCACGACGTTCGCGGCGGAGGGACTGGCCGCCTCGCCCGCGGACGCCGCGATCGAGGCGATCGCCGAGCGGCTCTGGACCGCGCGAGGCCGAGGTCTCGTGCTGTCGGGCAGTCAGGACGTGCGCGTCCAGATCCTCTGCAACGTCATCAACCAGGCGCTCGGAGCCTACGGCACCACCGTTGATGTCGCGCGTCCCTCGTACCAGCGTGCCGGCAGCGACAGCGATCTCGCCGAGCTGCGCGCGGAGCTCGGACGCGGTGAAGTCGGCGCGCTGTTCATCCTCGGCGCCAACCCGGTATTCGACCTGCCGGACTCCGCGACGCTGGCAACCGATATCAAACGCGTCGCGCTCGTCGTGAGCACGGCGGAGCGGCTGGACGAAACCGCAGCCCTCGCGCATTTCGTCTGCCCCGATCATCACTATCTCGAAAGCTGGAGCGACGCCGAGCCGGTGGCGGGCCTCGTCAGCCTGACGCAGCCGACGATTCGGCCGATGCACGACACCCGAGCCACGATCGAGAGTCTGTCGATCTGGGCGGGTAAAAAGCAGGCAGCGCTCAACCTGCTGAAAGATCACTGGACCACTGCCGTCCATCCCCGCGTAAGCACGGGCGATTCGTTCGCCGCATTCTGGGACCGGACGCTCGAGCGCGGCGTGGCGGACATCGGCCCGCGGCCGGCAGTCCCGGCGGCCACTGTCGCGCGACCCGCGGGGAATGCTGCCGCGAGACCTGCGCAGGTGCGCGGAACGGCGCCCCAGGCGACAACGACCACGATCGCGAGCGCCGCGGGACCGATCCTCCGTCCAGACGATGTCCCCGCGAGCGGGTTCGGGTTGGTGCTGCACCAGAACCTCGGCATGCTCGATGGACGGCACGGGCACAACGCCTGGCTGCACGAAATGCCGGATCCGGTCACGAAGGTCACCTGGGACAACTACGCGTCGCTGTCCCCCGCCGCCGCCAGGAAGCTCGGCGTCGCGGACGGAGATATCGTTCGTGTCGCAGCCGATGGCGGCCCGGCGATCGAGCTGCCGGCATTTGTTCAGCCCGGGCAGCACGACGCCGCCGTGGCCATCGCCCTCGGCTACGGCCGCGCCGGAACGGAGCGTTTCGGCAAGATCGGTCCGCCGTGGTTCGAAGCGCGGGCTCGGCCGGATGTGGTCGGCGTCAACACGGCCCAATTTGTCACGGCGACGGACGGCGCCCGTCAGTATGCTGGCCGCGCGGTGAGCGTCACGAAGACCGGCCGCAGGCATCAACTGGCGTCGACGCAGGTTCATCACTCGCTCTCGGTACCTGGCGATCCCGAGACGCGTCCCATCATCCAGGAAACGACGCTCGCGGCGTTGACCGCCGCCGCGGTCCCCGCACCTGAGAGAGAAGGTGCGCACGCGAACCTTGGCGACCTCTGGCCCGACGATCATCAGGCGACGGGGCACCGCTGGGGCATGGCCGTGGATCTAAATTCCTGCACCGGCTGCTCGGCCTGCGTCGTCGCGTGTCAGGCCGAAAACAACATCCCGGTTGTCGGCCAGGACGAAGTGCGCCGGAACCGCGAGATGCACTGGCTGCGGATTGATCGCTACTACTCCGGGACCCCTGGAAACGATGACGATCTGGAAGTCGCGCATCAACCGATGATGTGCCAGCACTGCACGCACGCGCCGTGCGAAACGGTCTGCCCTGTGCTCGCCACCGTGCATAGCGATGAAGGGCTCAACGAGCAGGCGTACAACCGGTGCGTCGGAACGCGATACTGCGCCAACAACTGCCCGTACAAGGTGCGGCGGTTCAACTGGTTCGACTATCCGCACGAGGATCGGCTTCAGAACCTCGTCTTCAACCCGAACGTGATCGTCCGGTCGCGCGGCGTCATGGAGAAGTGCACGTTCTGCGTGCAGCGAATCGAAGAGAACAAGATCGAAGCACGCCGCCTGGGGCAGCCGCTCGCGGACGGGGCGATCAAGACGGCATGCGAGCAGGCCTGTCCCGCCCAGGCGATTGTCTTCGGCGACCTTCACGATCCCAACAGTCGTGTCACGACTCTCGCGGCAGGCAGGCGCGCGTATCGGGTACTCGACGAGCTCAACACGCAACCGGCGGTGCGGTACTTGAAGCTGGTTCGACACGAAGCGGCGCCAGGCGTCGAAGAGAGGCGGAATGGCTGAAGCCGCGGTCATTGCTGTCCCGCTCATCGGCGGCAACAAGTCAGCAGCCGACGTCACGCGCGACGTCGCCGGCGCGCTCGACGCGACGCCCTCCCCTCTGTGGTGGGGCGGTCTGGCGCTGTCGTCGGCGGCGCTCCTGCTGGGCACGATCGCCATCGGGTATGAGTTTGCGACCGGCATCGGCACGTGGGGACTCAACCGGACGGTTGGCTGGGCGTTCGACATCACGAACTTCGTTTTCTGGATCGGCATCGGCCACGCGGGAACGCTCATCTCGGCGATTCTGTTCCTGCTGCGGCAGCGGTGGCGGACATCGGTCAACCGGGCCGCCGAGGCGATGACGCTCTTTGCCGTGATGTGCGCCGCCCTCTTTCCACTGATCCACATGGGCCGCCCCTGGTTGTTCTTCTGGATGGCGCCCTATCCGAACAGCCGGGGCTCGCTCTGGATCAATTTCCGATCGCCGCTGGTATGGGACTTCTTCGCAATCAGTACGTATTTCACGATCTCCGCGATCTTCTGGTACGTCGGGCTGATTCCTGACCTCGCCACGATCAGGGACCGGGAACCGGGCACGCGGCGCTCGAAGATCTTCGGGTTCCTGAGCCTCGGGTGGAGCGGGTCGTTCCGAACCTGGCACCGCTACGAGGTCGTGTATCTGTTGCTGGCGGCGCTCGGGACGCCGCTCGTGTTGTCCGTCCACACCATTGTCAGCATGGACTTCGCAACGGGCGTGGTACCCGGATGGCACACGACAATCTTCCCGCCGTATTTCGTGGCCGGCGCCATCTTCTCGGGGATGGCGATGGTCCTCACCCTCATGCTGGTCGCCCGAAAGACGATGCGGCTCGAGCACTACATTACGCAGCGGCACGTCGACGCGATGTGCAGCCTGGTGATCCTGACGAGCGGACTGGTGGGGTTGGCTTACGGCACGGAATTCTTCATCGCCTACTATTCCGGCAGCCCGTACGAGCAGTTTGCGTTCTACAACCGCGCAACCGGACCGCTGGCCTGGGGCTACTACATCATGGTGGTGTGCAACGTGCTCATCCCGCAGCTGTACTGGCTCGGCGCCATCCGCCGCAACCTGGTGATCGTGTTCATCATCTCGCTCTTCATCAACCTCGGGATGTGGTTCGAGCGTTTCATCATCATCGTCGCCTCGCTGCAGCGCGACTTTCTCCCGTCCGCCTGGTCGGATTACCGGCCTACGTCGATCGAGATCGCGACTTTTGTCGGCACGCTCGGTCTGTTCTTCACGTGCTTTCTGCTCTTCTGCCGCTTCGTCCCGGTCATCGCCATCGCGGAGATCAAAGGCGTGCTCCGCCCGGCGCATGGTTCGCACCCGGCGCACGATTCGTACAGCGGCTACAGCGAAGATATCAGCCCGGAGCATCATTGATATGAGCAGCCGACTGCTCGTGAGCGTCTTCGAACGCGAAGACGACGTTGTTCAGGCGACCACTGCCGCTCGGAAGGAAGGGCTGGAGATCGTCGACGTGTATGCGCCCTACGCCATCCATGGCCTCGACCGCGCGATGGGTCTGCCGCCTTCCCGAATCCCATGGGTGTGTTTCCTGCTCGGCCTGTTCGGCGCAGTGACGATAACGATCTTCCAGTTCTGGGCGTCAGCCGTGAGCTGGCCGATCAACGTGGGAGGCAAGCCGTGGAATTCGCTTCCGGCATTCGTGCCGGTCATTTTCGAGGTCACGGTGCTCTGCGGCGGCGTGGGCACGGTCGCCTTCTTCATCTGGTATGCGGGATTGAAGCCGGGGCTTGAGTCGCCGATGAGCGACCTGCGGGTCACCGACGATCGTTTCGCGCTCGTGCTCCGCCAGACCGGCGCCAAGTTCAACCGCTCTGCGGTTGAAGCCCTGCTCAAGCGTTTTCACGCGGTGCGCATCGAAGAACGGGGAGACATCGCCTGATGGCCAGAGGTCTCACCATCGGCCTCGCGGTGTTACTCGTCGTGTCGATCGCACTCAATATCGCGGTCCGCATAGGAGCGGTCACGAGTCCGCCCCTGGAGTACTTCCCGGACATGTACCGGACCGTGCGGTACAACGCATTCGAGGCCAACCCGAATTTCGCCGACGGCAGCACGCTCCGGGTGCCGGCGCCAGGCACGATTGCGCGGGGACAACTGCGGCCCACGAGCGAAGCCGTGACGCCGGCCGGCAAGACGCCTGAAAATCCGTTCAAGCCAGACGATGCCTCCGCGGTCGATCGGGGGGCGATCGTGTTCGCCACCTATTGCGTCCCGTGTCATGGCGCGGCGGCCGCGGGTGATGGCCTCGTCGTGCAGCACGGATTCCCGGCGCCTCCAACGCTCTTGCGCGCGCGGACCCGCGCGATGAGCGACGCACAGATCTTCTCCATCATCACCAACGGGTCGGGCGGCATGCCCTCCTACGCCTCGCAAGTGTCCGTCGAAGATCGCTGGAAGGCGATCCTTCACGTCCGCAAGCTGCAGGGTCCGCAGTGAAGCACGCGCTTCCGGGAATACTTCCCGTGGAACTGCCGGCGAGCACACGCATGGCGTTGATGATCATGACGGCGATCGGCGTCATCACCGCAGCCGTGGGTGCCTTCATGGCACCGGAGCGGATGTGGGCGAGCTGGCTTCTCGTTGCGTACTATGCGCTCGGGCTCGGCCTCGCCGGGCTGTGCTTCGTCGCCATCCACTACACGACCGGTTCGACGTGGAGTGTCGCCATTCGCCGCGTCCCCGAGGCATTGGCCGGCACCCTTCCCTTCTCTATTGCCTTGCTCGCCATTCTCTTCATCGTCCATCCGCAGCTGTACGGGTGGACGGCCGAGAGCTTTGGCGCGGGGACTGAACGCGCGCTGGCGTTCAAACGGTTCTGGCTGTCGCGGCCTTTCTTTTTAGTGCGAGCCGCGATTTATTCGGGCATCTGGATTCTGTTCGCGATCGCCATCCGCGGGCGCTCGCGCCGGCAGGACCAGGACGGCGATCCGCGATGGACCCGCGAGAACTTCCGCCTGTCAGCGGCGTTCCTCGTGCTGTTCGGCATTACCGTCACACTGGCCAGCGTGGACTGGGTGATGTCCCTCGAGTTCCACTGGTTCAGCACGATCTTCGGCGTGTACAACTTCGCGGGATTGTTCTTCAGCGGCCTGGCCGCGATAGTTCTGATTGCGTTGTGGCTGGAACGGGCGGGCCCGCTTCGGGGCGTATTGAACGAATCACACCTGCACGATCTTGGCAAGCTCCTGCTCGCGTTCACGGTGTTCTGGGCTTATATCTGGTTCAGCCAGTACATGCTGATCTGGTACACGGACATCCCCGAAGAAACGTCGTATTTCGTCCTGCGGCAGAAGACCGCCTGGTTCCCGCTGTTCATCCTCAACATCTTCCTCAACTGGGTCATCCCGTTCGCGGTATTGCTCCGGCGCGATACCAAACAACAACGCCGGACGATGGCAATCGTGGCGGTGATTGTGTTGCTCGGGCGCTGGCTGGATGTCTATCTGATGGTCTTCCCGGGCGTCGTCGGCGCATCACCAACGCTCGGGCTGTGGGAAATAGGATTGACGTTGGGCGGGATCGGCAGCTTCGGTCTCGTGCTGGCGACGGTGCTGAAGGGCGCGCCTGCAGTGCCGCTGGCCGACCCCGAGCTCGTCGAGAGCCTCGAATACCACTAAGTTCACGGTTCCCGGTTCAAGGTTCACGGTTCGCTGGAACCAGAACCCTGAACGGTGAACCCTGAACCGTGAACCCTTACATTATCAGTACTTGCGGGAGCGTCTCGATCAGCTCGATATCGGCCGTATCGATCGACGGACTCTTCTCGATTTCCTTGCGCGTCAGCCGCACCCGGATCTCCTGCTTCTCCACGTCGACGTTCAGGATCGCCGTCGGTGAAATCAGGACGGATTTGCCGCCGACCCAGTTGCTCGTGTCGACGACCAGATACACGACCTTCCAGGCCGGGTCGACCAGGAAGTCGTCCACGTGACCGATCTCGCCGTCGGTGCCGTGAAGATGAAAACCTTTCAGCCTGCTCGTCTTGTGCAGCATAAATCTCCTTCAGCTGATCACGCGTGCCTAGCAATGATACTGCCAGTTCCAGCCCCCATGTTACCCTTCCGCCATGGCGTCCACGCCGGCCCTGACTTCACTTTCCGAGGAAGAGCGTCTCGTTCGCGACAGTGTGTATGAATTCGCGGATCGGGAGATCAGGCAGCTCGTCCGTGAGATGGATGACCAACAGAAGATTCCGCGCCCGCTCATCGACAAGCTCTTCGCCCTCGGGGTCATGGGCATCGAGATTCCCGAAAGCCACGGCGGCGGCGGCGCCGGCTTTTTCCATGCCGTGCTGGCCGTCGAAGCGCTGTCGCGGGTCGATCCTTCCATCGGTGTGCTCGTCGACGTTCAGAACACACTCGTCGTCAACGCGCTCCTTCGCTGGGGCAGCGACGATCAGAAGCGGCTCCATCTGCCCCGGCTCGCGTCCTCGTCTGTCGGCGCGTATGCGCTGTCCGAGGCTGGATCCGGCAGCGACGCGTTCGCCATGGCCTCGCGCGCGTCGCGGCACGCCTCGGGCGACTGGGTGCTGAACGGGCGCAAGCTCTGGATTACCAACGCCCTCGAGGCCGACCTGTTTCTCGTCTTCGCCAATGCCGATCCTGCTGCCGGGTACCGCGGCGTGACCGCGTTTCTCGTCGAACGAGGGATCGGCGGCTTCACTGTCGGGAAGAAGGAGGACAAGCTCGGGATCCGCGCGAGCAGCACGTGCGAGCTGATCTTCGAGGAGTGCCGCGTGCCGGCCGCGAGCGTGCTGGGCGAAGCCGGCAAGGGGTACAAGGTCGCGATCGAAACGCTGAACGAAGGCCGAATCGGCATCGGCGCCCAGATGATCGGGCTCGCGCGCGGCGCGCTCGATCACGCGATCAAATACACCAGGGAGCGGGAGCAGTTCGGAAAGCCGATCGCCGGCTTCCAGGCCGTCCAGCACCAGATCGCGCGCGCGGCGACGGAGCTCGAGGCGGCGCGGCTCATGGTCTACAATGCCGCGCGGCTGCGCGACGCGGGCCAGCCGTTTGTCAGCGAGGCGGCGATGTGCAAGATTTTCGCGTCGGAAGCAGCCGAGCGCATCACGTCGCTCGCCGTCAATCTCTACGGCGGGTATGGCTTTGTGAAGGACTATCCGGTGGAGAAGCTGTACCGCGACGCGAAGATCGGCCAGATCTACGAAGGCACATCGAACCTGCAGCTGCAGACGATCGCCAAACAGATTCTCGGCTAGACATCGCGCTGGTCCGGCTAAAGCCAGACACTACGTACGGCCAACTCCGATCCTACGCACGTATCAAAGGCGTAACCACGAAGGCACGAAAACACGAAGATAACCAATGC
>Ga0307310_10000137_pt1 | contig 19892 bp, 18 predicted proteins | sample ER_DNA_197_FD_194502 | JGI IMG/M metagenome (GOLD analysis project Ga0307310, IMG submission 194502) | Bulk soil microbial communities from the East River watershed near Crested Butte, Colorado, United States - ER_DNA_197 | ecosystem: Environmental > Terrestrial > Soil > Floodplain | place...
CGCAACGCCGGCTGGGGGAGCACAGTGACCCGGGCAAAGCCTGGGACCGGACGTCCGCCAGCTCGCGGACTCACCAGGGCGCTGACGGTGAGCGTCCCGGTCGAACCGCCGGTGACCAGGCCGGTGGAGTCGACCTTTCCCTCGAAGTGACCACCGGACTGAAACCACCGCACGACCACGTCCCTCACGGGGTGGCCGGCCGAGTCCACCGCCGTGGCCGTGAGTCGAACCGTGTCGCCCACCTGGACGGCGACTTCGGCGGGCTCGACCCTCACGGTTGCAAGGCCTGGCGACACCGGCGGGGAGACGGTGGGTTGCTGCTGGAGAGCAGCCAGCAGCCACAGGGCGTGGTGCATCTGATCCTCGGTGCAACGGGGTTTCGAGGGAAGATTGGTCGCGGGAATGTACACGATGCGGTGGGAGCGGGGAACGGCTAATTTAGACCTTCCCCTCCTGGAGCACTCATGCGGGTGGAATGGACGTCGTACAGCTCGCCCATAGGCGCGTTGACGGTCGTGGAGTGCGAAGCCGGCCCGCTGGTGATCGAGTTTCCCAATCGCGCCGTGACCATCAAGTGGGCGGTGCGTCTGCGAGCCGCTGTACCCGAGCTGCACATATCTCAAGGCAGCTGCCGGACCACCACGTCCTGGCTCGATGAGTACTTTGCAGGTTCACCCCGGCCCTGGGCCTACCCCGACTATCTGAAGCGCTGGTTCGACCTTTCGCCGGCCCAGACGGCGGTGTTCAAGACCCTGCGCAAGATCCCCCTGGGAGAGACTCGGTCCTACGACGACATCGCTCGGGCGACCAAGCTTCACCCGAGACAGATCGGGTGGCTGGTGTCGGCCAACCATCTCGCCATCCTGATCCCATGCCACCGGGTGGTCGGGAAGGACGGTGGCCTGGTCGGATATGGCGGGGGGATCGCCAAGAAGCGCTGGCTGCTCGACCACGAGCTGCGGGCGGCGGGGGTGGTTCTTCGGTGACTCCAGACCCTTGACTCTGGACCGCTCCTTATTGACAAAACCGTTTCCAAGCATGACCTTATGAAATGCAAGACGCGGTGCCTCCCTTTCATTTTTGAAGAGGTCTGGCCGATCGGACAATTTGTCCGGGCGGCTTTTTTTAGGGGTTTTTTAACCCGGCAAATCCGGCTGGGGGTTCCCCCGGAGCCTTCGGGCTCCCTTTCAAGAGGTTGCAGCAATGGCGAAGGGCACGGTCAAGTGGTTCAATGACGCAAAGGGGTTCGGCTTCATCGCGCAGGATGGTGGTAAGGATGTGTTCGTGCATCACACGGCTATCATAGCAGACGGCTTCCGCTCGCTGTCCGAAGGGGACAACGTCGAGTTCGAGGTCGTTGAAGGCCCCAAAGGCCTCCAGGCCTCGAACGTCCGTAAGGTCTGACACCCCAGCGCCCTTCCCGTTAGGTCCTCGAAACTGTCTAGACCCCCGCTGCCAGCCGGCGGGGGCCTAGGTGTCTCCAGTTCCAACCAAACCAGCCGATAATCCAGACCGTAATACCGGACCGTCCCATCTGATCGAGGTCGTGCTGTCGCATGCTCATACCGGGCCGTGTGCTCGCGCTCGCCAGCCTCTTGTTGCTGCTCGTCGCGGGCCCCGCTACGGTCGCCCTGGCACAACCCGACACCACAGCGCTGCAGTTCCTGGGATTTCGGGCCGGTGCCAGGCTGGATGAGCTGAGCGCACAGCTGCGGCGCATGGGCGGCGGCCCGTTGCGATGCCGGCGGTCCAGGGTCGATCCCCGGGTCATGGAGTGCCGAGCTAGGCTGCGCGAGCCAGAACTTGGCGGTGCGGTGGAGCTCTGGGTCTCCGCCGTCGACAGCGCTGCCGGAGTCATCACGCTTTCCGGAATAGTGGTGCCGGACCAGCTCGACCGCTGGCGACAGGCCCTGGAGGAGCGATACGGGCGAGTGGGACCGAAGGTGCAGGGCACCCAGCGGATGCTCCAGTGGGTGCGGCGGGGGCGGATGTTGCGTTTGACGTGGAGAATGGAAGGCTCGGGAAAGGTCGCGTCGGTGAGCCTGGTGGATGGACGGGTGCTCGATGACTGGGGGCGAGCCCGCCCCTCTCCGGCGGCGCGACCTTCACCCAGGGAAGCCGCCGACCTCAGTTCGTCAGCCGGACCAGGTAGCTCCCCTCCGTCTCTTCCAGTCTGTAGTCCCGGACGACAGCACCCGATGCCTTCAATGTCCGCAGCAGGCTGCGCACCCGGGCTCGAATCGGGGCGCCCCCGCCGCCGCGTCCCCGGCCAGTGATGAGCCGAACGACGGCGCCCGGCCGGGCTTTGGCCTGGGCCCGGAGAAAACGCTCGGCGTTCACGGCTGCTTCCAGGACTGTCTGGCCGTGCAGGTCGAAGGTCGCGTCGGCGGAGCGGTCAGTCCAAGTGCGCATGGCGGAAGTTTGTGGGGGATTAGCTGTCCCCGTCCAGATTGGGAGTACCTACGTGCACTTTTCGCATGCTGTCGGACATCACTCGAAGCGCATCGGCTCCCGGAGCACGCACTGGGCACGCCTCGCGTCCCCTCTCCTGACCTGGCTGACCCTCGTCCTCTCGGCCTGTAACTATTCCGGGGATCCCATTCGGATCGGCCTGGCTGGCTCGTTGAGTGATCCGGTGGGCCTGCCCATGAAGCGCGCGGCCGAGCTGGCCGTCGAGCAGATCAACGCGGAGGGTGGAATCAAGGGCCGTCAGCTCGAGCTGGTCGAGCGGGACGATTACGCCGATCCCGACTCCGCGGTTTTTGTCGCCACTGACCTCTACGAGTCCGGCGTGTCGGCCGTGATCGGCCATCTCTTCTCCAGCACCACGCTGGCCGCGGCTCCGGTCTACAACGGCGGCTCCGCGCCGGTTGCGGCCATCTCGCCATCGTCGTCATCGCCCGACGTGACCACTGCTGGAGACTACACCTTTCGCATCTGCCCGAGCGACCTGGCCCACGGCCTCGCTCTGGCTCGTTGGGTGCGCGACACCCTACGGCTGGAGCGAGGAGCGATGCTCTACCTGAATGACCAGTACGGCCGCGGGGTCCGGCAGATGTTCGTGCGGGAGTTCACCCGTCGCGGGGGGACCTTGCTGGCGGTTGACCCATACCTCGGTGACACCCCGGATGTAGCAGCCTATCTGGACCGGCTGGCGAAGATCAGCGGGGTGGATTTCCTCGTGGTCGCGGGGAATAAGGGCGAGGGTGAGGAAATCCTTCGCCAGGCCCGGCAACGAGGACTTCGGATGCCGGTGCTGGGCGGGGATGGACTGGAAGGGATCGAAGAGGCGGGCGCAATCGCCGACGGTGTTTATCTCTCGTCCGCCTATCTCCCCACCATCGCATCACCCGCCAATCGGGCCTTCCTTCAGGCCTATCGCAAGAAGTTCCCCACCGCCGGCTTGCCCAATCAGCCGGCCGCGGCGACCTACGATGCGGTGTATCTGCTGCGGAGAGTCATTGCCAAAGCGGGACCCGAACGAGAGGCGGTGCGTCGCGAGCTGGCGCAAATCGGGACCGGGGCGCCGGCGTTCCAGGGCGTCACCGGAACGGTCGCCTTCGATTCCCGGGGTGACGTCCCCAACCAGACGGTGTACATCGGAGTGGTACGCGACGGGGCCGTGCGCCTGGCCGGGAACCAGTGATGCTGAGGAGCCTCCGGAGCCGCGTGCTCAGTGGCATGGTCGTCCTGATTGCCCTGGTGTTCGCCATTGCCCTGATCGGTGTGCGGACGATCCGATCGCTTGACCGGTCGGTTGACCAGGAGCTGTCACTGTTGCTGGAGAGCACGGACCTCAGTAACGGGCTCATTGCATCGTTGAGCTCAGAGGTCCGTTCGGCGGAACTGTACCTCGTGCGCCCCTCGGAGATTGTTCGGCGCAGGTTCATCGATGAAGGGGATTCGGCCTATGCTTACCAGCGGCGCTACCGGACCCTCAAAGCGCTGACCACGTCGGACCGCTACATCGTCAATAAGATTGCCTCCAATCAGGCAGGGCTCGAGGTGACATACGCGACAGCCCATGCCCTGACGGACCTGGGAAAGCTCGAGGAGGCACGTCGCCAGGCCGAGAATGCCAGGGCACCAGCGGACACGCTCCTGGGAGACGTGCGCGCCCTGGCCCTGGCGCAAACCAACCGCTCGCTTGCCAGAGGGAACGAGCTCCGGCAGGAGGCGGGACGTCGCCGGTCGCTTCTGTGGGTGCTCTTTGTTGCCTCGCTCGGAATCGGCATCGGCACATCAGTCTGGACGGTGCGCTCGGTTGATGGGCCGCTCCGGCGGCTGGTGGGCGCGGCCGACCGGTTCGGGGCCGGCGATCTCCGGCGGGTTCAGCTGAACAAAATGCCTACCGAGCTCGACCAGCTGGCCCGTGCCATGGACGCCATGGCCGGACGCCTTCGAGGCGTGGTGGTCTCGGTGGTGAAGGAAGCCAGCCAAATCGGTAACAGCGCCAGCGATTTCTCGGCAATGAGTGAGGAGCTCGCCGCCAGCAGCGGCCAGATCTCGACCGCCATGGTGAAGATCGCCTCCAGTGCCGAGCAGCAGGTCCGAGGGATGGAGAAGGCGGATGCCCTGCTGCTAAATCTCCGGCAGATCGCGGAGACCAACGCCACCGCCTCGGCCCGCATGGTGGAGCTGGGCGAGCGCATTCGGGACCTCGCGGCGCGCCATCAGGGGGACGTGGCGGCCGCCGGCCAGACGCTGCTCGCTATCCGTGAAGTTGTGGGCACTTCGGCTCGCCAGGTACAGGAGCTCTCCCGGTTGTCCGAACCGATCACCGACTTCATCGACCTCATTCGCCAGATCTCCTCCCAGACCAACCTCCTGGCGCTCAACGCGGCTATCGAGGCGGCCCGGGCCGGCGAACATGGACGTGGGTTCGCCGTTGTAGCCGAAGAGGTGCGCCGCCTGGCCGATTCCAGCTCCACCGCGGCGGAGGAGGTGGCCAAGACAGTTCAGTTCATCAGGAATCAGGTACGCGATGTATCCGATACCATGGACGTGGGTTCGGTCCGGGTTCAGGGCATCGAGGCGGTGGCCATGGCCGCAGCCCGGGCGCTGGAAGACATCGCCGCGGCGGTGCAGGAGGTGCATACGGCCGCAAGTGAGGTCGTGCGCGAGGCGGAAGCCAACCGGCAGATCGTCTCGCAACTCGGGGAACGAACCCAGGAAGTAAGCGTGGCCGCCACCGAGCATGCCTCGGCCAGCGAGGAGGTTACTGCAGCCGCAGAGGAGCAGACCGCTTCGACCGAGGAAATGGCGGCAGCGGCGGGCGACCTACTTCAAGGGGCCACCCGACTCACCGCGTTGATGCAGGACTTCAAGACCTGAGGAGGGAACTACTACTTGCGGCGTGCCTTGGCCGCCTTCTTCACAGCCTTCACCGGCTTCATCCGCTTGACCGACTTCGCCTTCGCCTTGGCCTTTGCCTTCAGGGCCCGCTCCCGGTCCGCCGCCTTGTCCAGCCGCTTCTGTTGCGCCGCATGAACCTCGGCCAGGAGCCGGTCTCCTTCCTCCATGCCCAGGAGCCCTCGGCGGGTGGCGTAACGAACCAGCTCTTCCGCATCGGCCACCTCGAACTCGCCCACGCGTGCGGCGGCCCGAATCACACTGCCCAGGGCATCAGCCACTGGACTGCGCAGAACGTTGGCGATCCCTGGAAGGGTCTCCAACAGGGTCGAGATCTGTGAACCGCCGAGTTCCGACACCACATGTCCTCCTTGACGTGCGCCCCACGAGAGGCTCTCACCCACTCCGAGCCCACGCCCTGGGGGGCGTGAAGGACGAATTCTCGCACTGAGGACAGGGGAGCGCTAGTAGTACGTATGACTACTTCGTAATGCGGAGTTGACCCCTCATGTCATACGCGCGGTGGGGTAGGCAGAAGAAGCTGTAGTTGCCCGGGGCTATCGCGGGGACCACGATCCGGTATTCGGCTCCCTCTGTCGTGAGCAAGGGACTGCTCAGGTCCGCCGAACGGCGGCTCATGGCACCATTCAGCGCCGCACGGCCTGTTTCGGAGAGGCCTGTGCCCTCGAAAACGATGCTGTGGGGAGAGCCGCTGGCCACCCTGAAGAGGAGCACGTCGCCGGGGCGCGCAGTCACCTGGGCGGGGCTGAAGCGGTAAACCTCCTTGGCGGGGTTTGCATCCAACCGGATCTCATGAACTCGCTGAGCCACGGCGATCGTGGCCGTGAAGAGGAGGAATCCGAGCGAGCACACCGCAGTCTTGAGAATGCCGCGCATTTGATCTCCAGGTTGCTGCCGAAAAACGACGGATCTGCCTTTGCGCCCGGGCAGAAATTTCCGTAAGTTTCGTGTCGGTGGGGTAGCCAGATTCGTGCCACTAGTCCCCGCCAGAAGGGCCGACTGTGGGACGTCGGGGCATCAAGGAGTACCGAGCGCCTGAAGCGCTGATTCTGATCGGGGCGGATCGGGACCAGAAACCCTTGGTATGCCCCTCGTGCGGCTCGGTGGACGTCGAGCGAGTGCCCGAGCGACTGAGTTCCGAGGACGCGCCTGGGGGCCGAGTCACCCTGCACTGCACCGCCTGCAGCCGGAGTGCCGCCTACATCGCCCGTACGCTGAACCGATCTTCCCTCCCAGAAGCTCCCCGACCACACGAAACAGCGTAGCCGCCCTGGGGGCCGCCCTTACTTGGGCGAGGTGAACAACCGTCCCCAACGCACCGCCGTCAAGAACGGGATCGCTCGCCAGCTGCCCGGGTCGTAGCTGAAGTAGACCACCAGGGGGCGCCCTCGGACGTTCTTCCGGGGGAGAAAGCCCCAGTATCGCCCATCATATGAGCTGTCTCGGTTGTCGCCCATCATGAAGAAGGAATCGGGCGGTACCACGATCGGACCCCACTCCTGAAGATCGGGCTGATACGAGCTCGGGTCCCGACGCACCAGGTGCGGGAGCTGCCACTCTCGCATCTTGGCGCGCTGGATCGGGTCTTCCGAGCGCGTCGGGTCCGAATGCACCGCGTACGGCTCGTTGACCCTCTCACCGTTACGGAACAGCTCTCCGTTTTCCATGCTCAGGGTATCACCCGGCATGCCGATCAGCCGTTTGACCACCTTGAGTCCCTGCTCCTCGACCGAGTCGAAGACGAGAATGTCATCCCGGTGTGGCTCCCGCACGGCAGGGAGCCGCGCGTGGATGATGGGCACCTCCGCCCCGTAGAGCGCCTTGTTGACGAAGAGGAAGTCCCCGATGAGGAGGGTGTTTTCCATGCTGCCCGACGGGATTCGGAACGCCTCGACCAGGAACGTCCGGAGAAAGAACCAGACGACGAGTGCCACAACGATCGACTTGGTCCAGTCCCAGATCCAGATCACGAAGGACCGGGAGTGTTCGGCGGTGCGCGCAGTCATGAAAGAACATCCTCATTCAATGGAGGTCGGAGACAGCTTTGAAATTTACCACCACGGCCGGCGACTTAGGGAACGGCGGTTGCTGGCACCCGGGGCGAGTCACGGACCCGCAGGATGGGATACCTCGCACCGGGCTGCAGCTCGCGGTCCAGGAAGTTCCAGGTTACCACGCCGTCGTCGGAGGCAGGCTCGAGAAGATAGGAGGCCAGCACGCCAAGGGGTTGGTCGGTCCGCAACAGATACCACCCGGCGACAAGGGCCGTATCGAAAGGCTCAGTCCGCCAGCGGCCCTCCACCTGAACCGGTCGGTGGCCCTCGAACAGCGGCTGAACCGCTATGCTGTCGATCAGGAAATCATTCGCCGCTGCCCGCCACGGTTTCGCCAACGACTCGACCACGATCCCCTGGCGCCGCAGCAGCTCGACGATCTCATGCAATTGCGGGGGGATCAGGTACGCGGCAGGTATCGCCTCACGGCGTGCCGCCACGAACCGATCGAAGACCGGCATCCGCACCGCGCGATACACTCCGGTACGCTTTCGCCGGGCGAATCCCCCAGCGCCGTCTCCCGCTGGTTCGGTGATCTCGGCAATGACCTCCTGCACTGTAGGTGGCCCGAGCACCGAACGCACGGATACGGAATCCGGCCGCCGGCGGTCGGAGGCCTGAGTCAGGGACCTGATGACGGCGCGTTGCTCGACTGCGAGAGCCAGGACCTCACGGACGAAGTTGTAGGTTGCCACTATGCGAGTCTGGAAATCGGCGTTGCTGTAGCCCTCGCTCAGCACCGCCAGCCTGCCACGGAGCCCCATCCAGTTGGTTCCGAATCTCGGACGCGCGTCGTATGTCTCCCATCCTTGTACCAGGGAATCGGGATCCTGATTCCGAAAGTTGCCGTAGGAGAACGTGCGTTGCCGATGGCGCCGCTGCATTCGCTCGCGCACCGCAGGCAGCAAGCGGTCCCGCGTGAAATCGGCGGCCGGGTTGGAGTTAGGGTTCAGGCCCGGCGCGTAGGTCAGGACATAGCCGTGGTAGCTGCCGTTCGTCGTGTGCAGGTCGATGAAGAGGTCCGGATCCCAGGCTGAGAGAAGGGCGGCGGCACCCTGGGTCTCCGGCGCTTCCATCTTCACATAGTCGCGATTGAGGTTGAGCCCCTGGCCGTTGGGATTCCGTCCCACCTTGGCGGGCCCGTTCTGGCCGGGGCGGTTCTCCTCCCCAGCCGCAATGTGTTCATTGCCATCGGTGTTGTAGATCGGGACGATCAGAAGGACGACTTGATCGAGCATTGGGCGGAGCGGACCCATCGTCAGGTCTCGCAGCAGCATCTGCGCCGCTTCCTTGCCTTCGACCTCCCCGGCGTGGATGTTCGCCTGCAGATACACGATGAGCTTGCCACTCCGGTGTGCATCCGCGGGACCCGAGACCACTGGATGCGATGCCAGCACGTATGGCACGCGGCGGCCTTCCGGACTCACCGCCAGCGTACCGACCCGAATGTCCGGTGCCACCCGCTGGAGGGAGTCCAGGAGGCTCAACACATCCGAGTACGAAGACGTCTCCTGGAAATTGGAGCGCTCGGGGCGGGTAACCTGGGCAACGAGAGGCGTGCCGGCGAGCAACCCGACCAGCACCCCTTCAACGCACGCCCTTCCCGCTTGGCGGAACCAGGATCCGGGTTGCAATGACATCGGGAAAGCCATCCTCGATGGTGAAGGTGACCTCGGGGATCAACACTCTGCGCATCGCTGCAGCGAAAACATAGTCGCGGGCACCACGATGTCTTCTCCACGCGATCCGGAGCGCAGGCTCAGTATCGATGCGCGAGGGATCGTCAGCGTACCGCAGCAATAACCGGGTCGTGAGAGCCGGATCCTTCAGCACCGCCGCAAGCTCTCGGACCAGGGCGTAGCCCAGGGGGTGCTCGTCGTCCGCGCGCTCCAGAGCTAAACCGGCTCGCTTCTCGAACTCGCCCAAGCCAAGCAGCGGCCAGCGGGCAATCAAGGGGCCGAGGATCCGCTCGGCGCTCCATTCTGCAAATCCTTCCGCGACGTACGGCTGAGTTCCGGGCAGGCCCACAACCGGCATCGCGCGCTTCGGCAGACTCGCAGCAAAATCGTCGAGTTGGAGCCGTCTGAAGGCGAGATGCTGCCATTCGTGCACCACCGCCCCGAGCGCCAGCAGCGGAGAGTAACCGGGGTCGATGGCGATGACATCGCGCGGCTCGAGAAAGCCATTCAGGCTCTCGCGGGCTTGGCGGGGGACGGTAGTGAGTCGCACGGTTTCCCGGCCGAACTGGAGGAGCGCAAGGCTGGTGTCGCCGGCAGGCAGCCACCGTAACGCCCGGAGCAGGGCAGCCGGGCCATTCTGTTGGAGCCACTGGCCCGCCGACTCATTATCGGCGCTCACCAGACGGTGGAACAGCGCCGGCGGGACGCTGTAGTGGGGCACCGCTTGCGGGTAACCGAACAGCCGGGTTTGGATCTCCGGTGTCGTGGTTGGAGAACCAGGCGATAGAGACTGGACCCGCAACCAATCGTCCCGAACCAGGTCTCCGATGGAACGGCCTGTTGCCCCCTCAGCGGCCCAGGGTTCGGTGAGGAAGAACCCCACCGCATCGGCATACCATCGTTGGCCCTCGGAGTAGCCGCTCAGCAGGAGAGCCACCGCGGCCGCAGATGTGGGGTCTGTTCTCCGTAGGTCGGCCTGGACAGCCGCAAACGCGGCGGAATCATTGGCCGCAAGAACCCGAAGCCCATAGAGCGCACGGGGCACGGTCTCGGCCCCGTCGGTGCTGTCGCCCGGGGCGAGCCAGCCCGCCTCGGTGAGCGCCCGGCGAGCAGACGCCCACTCGATCTGCTCCCCGTGGGACTGAGCCCACGCGAGCGCGGCGTCGTGCAGATCGACTACCCACGCTCCCCGACTGCGGAAGATCCGGTCGAATCGCGCCCGGGTGGTATCGGACGGGATCGCGGCACGGATCGACTCGAGCGTGCGGCGAGCGGCATCGAGCAGCTCGGCACGCCGGTAGAGCCCCATGACATGTTGGGAGCGCTGCGAGGCCAGCGTGCTGCCCTCGAGCGGCGTGATCCCGCTGCGAGAAGCTGCCGCTGTATAGGCGAGCATGGCCAGCGACTCCGGCGGCGCGATGGTCGCGGCACGCATCCATGGTCCCGGAATCCGGAACAATGAGTCGTTGCGTCCGGCGACGATTTCACACAACGTGAAGCGGGGAAGGCTCGAAGGCTCGGCGGCGCTGTGGCTGCTGGGTGCCTGTGCCCTGAGAGCTTGCCCGGACCACGCCGGCAGGAGGGCCATTAGCCCGAGGCACGCGGGGTACCAGGGTATGACGGTCACTAGTCTGTGCAGGGAGGCTCCGATGCCCGATGACCCCAAACCCGCTCCACGAAGGCCCATACCCCCCTTGATGGACCGCCTGGGCGAGCTATGCGCGGCGGGTCGCGACAGCGCCACCTATCTGTGGCAGGTTCCGAACGACGAAGGTGTGCGACGGAAGATTGCCGGCATCCTGGCCGAGATCAAAGTGGAGGCCGCTAAGAGTGGGCGCCAGGAGATGGGTCGCCTGGCCGTCGAGCTCGAGACAGCGATCATGGCATCGCCCAGCCCCCAGCAGGTGGAGCTGCTTCAGGACGGGTTCGAGCGGATGAACCGGCTCTGGGCCGCCGCCAAGAGCGGTTTGTTCTAGCGATCGCTTCGCGCCTCGCCGACATCCTCCTGTGCCCGCACGGGGCGCCGGTCCACCAGCTTGGCCTGAACTGGTGCGCCTTCGGCTAAGCGCTCCTGGCCCCCGACTACTACCTGCTCGCTGTTCTCCACTCCCTTCTTGATCTCCACGAACCCCGGTGTACGGACACCGAGCTCGACCTGCCGCCGGCTGGCTTTCCCATCCGCCACGACCCAGACGAAGTTCGTGCCTTGGAGCGGAATCACCGCGTCCTCGGGAATGATGACGGCATCCGGACGCACGGCCGTGGCCAACCGGGCCTCGATGAACATGCCCGACTGCAGCTCTCGCCGTGGATTCGGCACGCGCGCCTTGACGGTGATCGTGCGGCCGGGGAGCTGTACGATCGGATCGACGAAGTCCACCTTGCCGGTGAAGGTCCGGCCCGGGAGTGATGCTACCCGGAAGCTTACCTGTTGGCCCACCTTCAGCTGATCGGCATAGCGCTCCGGCACCTGGAACGCAGCCCGCTGGGGCGAGACGGTCTGGAGCGCGGCGAGCTTGGTGTCTGTGGTGACGTAATCCCCAAGGCTCACGGAACGCTGGCCCATCACCCCGGCAAACGGCGCCCGGACGAGCGTTCGGTCCAGGCGCACTTTGAGTAGATCGAGCTGCGCCTCGTTGCTCCGCATCGTGGCCTCGGCGCGCTCCAGCTCGGACTGGGAGGAGGCTTTCTGGCTCAGCAGCTCGCGGGTACGGTTGAGCGACTGGCGAGCCAGGTCACGCTCGGCGGTGATCTGGTCGACCTGCGCCTTCAGCTCGGCATCATCGATCTTGAACAGCGGCATGCCGCGAGATACCAGCGAGCCCTCGCGAACCAGAATCTGGGTCAGCCGGCCTTCTACGTCGGGCCGGAGCTCGATGGACTGGAGCGCCTCGATCTGACCGGTGGCGAGGATCGCGTCGACCACCGTATCGGATCTGGCGGCTGCCGCTTCCACCGGCATGGCCGGTGGTCCACCCCCCGGTCCACCCGGACCTCCCGGACCGCCAGCCCGCTTCCCGGCTGACTCAGCGCGCTTGCAGGCCGTTACGGCAACCAGCATCAGAGTGATGAAATGCATCGGTCTCACGGGACGTCCTTGTTCGTGAAGAGTCGGCGGCCGAGGATGGCCTCCAAGCCCGCCAAGGCAAGACGGTTGGCATAGCGAGCCTGCGCCAGTCCGGCCTCGGCCTGGGCAAGATTGACCTGGGCATCGAGCAGGTCGAGGATGGTGCTGGCACCCGAGCGATAGCGCAGCTCCTGCATCCGATACGTCTCGCGCGCCACGGTCACTCCGACCTGGGCGAGATCCACCGCGACCCGGCTGGTCTGATACACATCGTATGCGTCGGTGACGTCGCGGCGAACAACCCGCTCGAGATCGCTCCGCACGGCTCGCGTCACATCGCGGTTCACCCGTGCACGGGTGATCTCGATTTCGCGCAGGCCGTCGTCCCAGATGGGCAAGGACACGCTGAATGTCAGGGAGGAAATATTCGCCGCCCCGGGGAAGAGCTGGGTGTCATACCGCTGGTGCAAGCCGCCGACGCTCAACGTTGGCAGGTAGTCTCCCCGCTGGGACTTGAGATCAGCCTCGGCGACGCTCTCATTGGCACGCGCCGTACGATACTGTGGCCCCTGATCCAACGCCGCGCGCAGGGCTTCCGGAAGGGTGAGCGGCAACTCCGGCGGGGGCAGAGTGTCGGCCGGCATTCCATCGACCGGCCCCGCCGCGCCAACCCGGCGGCCGAGCTCGAGCTGGGCCCGGCGGAGAGCGTTCTCCTGCCGCAGGACCTCGACCTGGGAGCGGATCAGCTCGAGGACAAGCTGAAGGGAGTCGGTGGGCACTGCTGCCCCCGATGATACGCGGGCCCGGGCCACGGTCAGCCCTTCACGAGCCCGGCTCACGCGCTCCCGGCCCACCCGGGTGAGCTCCTGACTCACCAGGACATCGTAGTAGCTCGATTCCGTTTCCAAGGCCGTTCGATAGCGCTGCTCGACCTCGCCTGCATCGGCGCTCGCCATTTCCGCCTTGGTCCTCGACAACTCGCTGAATTTCCGAAAACTCAGCTCATACCGCGCACTGGCCCGTCCCACCACCAGCGTGCTGGTGGGATTCGCGGGGTTGGCCGGGTTGAAGAAGGCCTGGGAGTACTTGGTTTCGTCCAATCCGACCTGGACGGAGGGAAGCACGAAGGCGAGCACCGCCGCGCGGCGGCCCCACTCCGCGTCATCCATCTGACCGAGGGCGCGGACATAATCGGGGTCGAGCTGGGTCGAGCGACGGATTGCCTCGCCGAGGGTGATTCGGGGAACCGAATCCGCCGCCGGCACCGAATCGGAGCGACCGACAGGGGCAGCGGCCTGAAGCGCGATAAGGAGGAACAGCATCATTCGGCCTCGGCCGGCGCGAGAGCACCACGGCGGGCTTGCTGCCGCCGGCGTGACCGCTCCATCAAGCCATCGAAGATCACGTACACCGAGGGTACGGCGTACAAGGTGAGCAGGGTGGAGAAGATCAGGCCCCCCACAATGGCGTAGCCCAAGGGCCGCCGGCTCAACGAGCCGGCACCCAGACCCAGCGCGATCGGTAGCGCACCCATTACCGTTGCAACCGAGGTCATGAGGATCGGCCGGAAACGGATGCGGCCGGCCTCTTGCGCGGCGTCTACCGTGCTCATCCCCCGTTCCTTAAGCTGGTTGATGTACTCGACCAGTAGAATCGAGTTTTTGGAGACCAGGCCGATCAACAGGATCATCCCGATCTGGCTGTATACGTTCAGGGTCGAGCCGGCCAGCTTGAGCGTGAAGAGCGCGCCAGTCACGGCCAGAGGCACGGCCAGCAGCACAGTGAACGGGTGCACCAGCGACTCGAACTGGCTCGCGAGCACCATGAACACGACCACGAGGGCGAGCAGGAACGCGAAGTACAGCGCCGAGCCGCTCTCCTCCAGCTCCCGCGACTCTCCGGCCAGCGCCGTGCTGCTTCCACGGGGAAGGACCTCTTTCGCGATGCGGGTCAGAGAGTCGATGGCCTCGCCCAGGGTAAAGCCGGGGGCAAGGCTTGCAGTCAGGGTAGCGGAGCGTACCCGGTCGAAGTGATTGAGCTCGCGAGGACCGACTCCCTCCTGCACGCTCGCCAGGGCCTCCAACTTCACCAACTCGCCGCCCCGGCCCCTCACGTAGAGACCTGTCATATCGCTTGGTGTGGCGCGAGCCCGCGGATCCAATTGCACGATCACGTCGTATTGCTTATTGGCCCGGGTGAAGGTGCTGGACTTGTTGCCGCCGAGAAGCACCTGGAGCGTGGTGGCCACGTCGGAGACCGGCACCCCGAGATCCTCCGCTCGATCCCGGTCGAAGCTGACCGTGAGCTGGGGCTTGTTGACCCGCAGGTCGCTGTCCACGTTGAGCAGTCCCGGAATCTGGCGGGCGCGCGCCAGCAGGGTGTCGTTGCCCCGCGACAGCATCTCGAAATCAGGATGCTGAATCACGAAGTTTACCGGGTTACCCCAACCGAATGCGGGCGGGTTGTTGGCAAAAGCGAACACCCCGGGGATTCCGAAGTACTGAGCCTGCACTTCGCCGATGATTTCCTGGACCGAGCGGTCGCGCTTGGACCAGTCGTCTAAAGGGGTAAAGATGATCCCACGGCTCACGCCGTCACCGATGTTGACGACGCTGAAGTAGCTATTGATCCCCTTGGTCTTGGCCAGAATGGCCTCGGCCTGCCGTTGATACCCGTCGGTGTAGGCAAGCGAGGACCCCTCGGGCGCGATGATGAAGGATAGGAACCAGCCCCGGTCTTCCGGCGGCACGAATTCACGCTTGAGCGTGCGGAAGACCAGGACTGCGCTCAGCGTCGTCAGGAAGGCGATGCCCACCACGACCAGCCGGTGATGAAGGGCGAGTCTCAGCGTGCGGGCGTAGCCGGAGGCGAGCCGATTGAACCCGTTTTCCAGGGCGCGGTATAGCCTCCCGTGACGCTGGGGCACGCGCAGGATCTTGGCGCATAGCATGGGCGTCAGGGTGAGTGCAACGAAGCCCGAGATGATCACCGCACCGGCCACCGCGATCCCAAATTCGTTGAATAGCCGGCCGGTCGAGCCCTTGAGGAAGGCGAGCGGGGTGAAGACCGCCACCAGCGAGATGGTGGTTGCCAGCACCGCGAAGGCGATTTCCCGGGTGCCGTTGATGGCGGCCTCTTCCGGGCTTTCCTTCAGCTCCTCCTGGTGCCGGTAGGCGTTCTCCAGCACAATGATCGCGTCGTCCACCACGATGCCGATGGCGAGGGTCAGGGCCAACAGCGTGAAGTTGTTGATGGAGAAGCCCAGGAAGTACATAATCGCAAACGCGGCCACGATAGACGTGGGGATAGCGAGACCGGGAATGATCGTCGCCCGCAGGTTGCGCAGGAAAATGAAGATGATGATCACCACCAGGAGGGCGGCGATGCCGAGCGTCTCCTCGGCTTCCTGGATGGACCGCTTCACAAAGATCGACTGATCGAACGCGGTGTTGATCGCCACTCCAGGCGGCAGTGAGGCCTGGATCCTCGGGAGCTCGGCCCGGATGGCTTCAGACACCGAGATCAGATTGGCTTTTGACTGGCGCACCACCCCTATTGCCACCGCCGGCGTCCCGTTGTAGCGCAGGGCGCTCCGCTCGTCTTCGGCCCCCAACTCGACCCGGCCCAGGTCCTTCAGCTTGACCAGTATCCCGTTGGTGTTGCTCACCACCAGGTTGCCGAACTCTTCCGGGGTCTTGAGCTCGCCCAAAGAGCGGACGGTGAACTCACGACGCTCCGACTCGATCCGTCCCGCCGGTACTTCGACGTTGCGGGTACGGATGGCCTGCTGGACGTCCTGAACCGTGAGCCCCCTGGCGGAAAGCTCCGAAGGGGAAAGCCAGACTCGCATGGAGAACCGGCGCTCGCCGAAGATCCGGGCCTGCCCCACGCCGGCCAGACTTTGCAGCCGGCTCTTGACCAGCCGGTCGCCGATGTCGGAGAGCTGAAGCAAATCGTAGTTCTCGCCGGACAGGGCCAGCCAGAAGAAGGGCTGGGCATCCGCGTCCTCTTTGGCGACTACCGGCTCTTCGACATCCTCGGGCAGGCGTTCCCGGATCCGGGCAACCTTGTCCCGGGTGTCCTGCGCGGCAGCCTCAACACCCCGCTCGAGATTGAACTCGAGGGTAATGTTGCTGACTCCTTCCGCGCTCGAGCTGTTCAGGGTACGGAGCCCTTCGACCGTGCTCAGCTCCTCTTCCAGGATGTCGGTGACGGCGGACTCGACGACCTGCGGATTCGCACCCGGCAGCACCGTCGTGACGGACACGATGGGCGGATCGACGTCCGGAAATTCGCGAACCGCGAGCTGGGTGTACCCGATGGCCCCGAACAGCACCAGGGCCAGGCTGAGCATGCTGGCCAGCACCGGCCGGCGAATCGAGAGGTCCGAGATTTTCATTGATTCAGTCCCGCGTCATTGGTCAGGCACGGTATTCACGGTATCAGACGAGGTCCCGCTCTGATGTCCACACTCCATACTCTCGTCGTTCGGGAGACCCCGGAATCGACAGCCCGTTATACCGCGGATGGCGGCTAGATCAGCCACACTCGAAAAGCGTCTTCCTACTACGGATGGGCCCGATCCAGGATTCAGCCTGAGACACTGCGGGGAGGCTAATGCGTTAGATTCTGGCTGCTCCCAACCTATCTAACAATGGTCCAAAAACTTTCCAGCCGCCAGCAAGCCCAGTTGGCCTATCTCGAGCTCCTCACACCGAAGCTCCAACGGATTTATAGCCTCGTGGAGCGGATGGCGGGCCCCAAGGTGGACGAAGCCATCCTGCGCGGCCTCGGCCGGCTGCTCGACGACATCAAGGGCAACGCCGCCGCCCTCAGCCTGGGTGGCCTGGCCGACACCGCGGGCCGGATGGGAATGCTGGTCCGAGGAAGCGGGGGACTGCCGCTCAAGGTGAGGGGACTACGGGAGATGCAGGGCAGCCTCAAGATGAACTATGACGCCGCTTTACGGTCCGCCACCACGCCGGAGGCCGAGGTCGCCGAGTGATCGACTACCGGCCCACAGACCGGCGGTTGCGCCTTGCGAGGTAACGGTCGATCAGCGGCCCGCACATCAGGACGATCATGGCCGTGACCAGGACACCGATAAGCGCAGACACAAAGGTCAGGGCGCCGAGGATCAGGGCCGCCCCGAGTGAGGCAAACAGAAGGACGATCAAGGACATCGAACCGTCTCCGGAATTGAGGATAGCGGCCTCAGGCGTCAGTAGGTTAGCCTGATCCGGCCTTCGATCGCAACCGGCGCACACACTCCTTGACGCTCCGGCATGCGCCGTACATTTTGGGTCATGCCACTCCACATCCAGCGAAACTGGAATCGACTCGCGAATTGTGACGCCTTTACATAGGCGGCGGGCGGTGCATCCTTGCTCCTGAGGGAAGTCCCCGGCCCGCTTGTCGTCCAGGCGGGCCGTTTTGTGTGACGTCGATGGTCCCTTTTCCCTTGCCAGTGGAGACATCATGCAGCGAGCGAACGTTCTGGGAGCCGTCCTCTGTGTCGCCGGCGCGTCCCTTTGCGCGGCGCGCGGCCAGGCGCAGACCACGGTCGGCGCGGACTTAGGTCTCTTCAGTTCCTACGTCTGGCGCGGGTTGAGTCTCACCAATAAACCGGTGGTACAACCCGACGTGTACATCACCATTCCAGCCGGGAACGCCTCGATTACTGCGGGGGGCTGGTTCAACATCGACTTGGGCAAGTACGATAATGCCAGCGACATCAGTGAGAGTGGCGGAACCTCCGCTTTCAACTTCGCGGAGTTTGATCCGTGGGTTGAGGTGGGGATCCCAGTCGGCAAGGCGACACTGACCCCGGGCGTGACCGCGTATATCTACCCGAACGATGCGGGCCTTACCTCCGCTTTCAACACAGTCGAGGTGTACCTCAAGGCCGCGCTGGACGCGCCGCTCAGTCCGAAGGTGTCGCTCTACTACGATGTGGATAAAGTGAAGGGACTCTACGCGGAGGGGAGCATTACCCACTCAGTGGCGGCAAGCGAGAAGGTTTCGATCAACCTCGGGGCGCTGGTCGGGGTCAATGCCGGACAAGGAGTCTCGACCGACCCGGACCAGACCGCCAACTTTTCCGACGACGGCTTTACCCACTTCGATCTGTCGGCCGGGGTCCCGTTCACTGCAGGGGTTCTGTCGATCACACCGGTGCTGCATCTGATCATCCCTATCGATGACGCGACAAAAATCACGAAGTTCGACGCAACCACGGGCTTACCCGTCAGCAAGGACGCCAAGCTCTGGGGTGGGGTGTCGCTCGCGTGGTCGAAGGCGCTCGGACCTGAACCGGAGGCAACGGACGAGGCCAAGCCGTAATACCGCGGCGTATTGAGCGGGGGTGAGGGATCTCTCCGGATCCCTCACCCAAGCCTCAGATCTTCTTCGCAACCTCTTGAAAGGTGTCCTCCAGGCGGTTGAGCATCTCCTGTAGCAGGTCCATCGATATACCCAGGGCCGGCTCGATGCGGATCACCTGCGCCTTCGAGTACGTGCCTGCCACCAGCACTCCGCGCTTGAACAGACCGGACGCCACCTGCCAGCCGATCTCCTGGACCGGAAACTCCATTCCGATCAGTAGACCCTTCCCATGAGCTTCCTTCAGGACCTGGGGATACTTCTGCTGGAGACAGCCGAGCTCCCGCAGCAGAAACTCGCCTTTGGCGGCTGCCTGGCCCGGAAGATCCTCCTCCAGCGTCACCTGAATCGCCGCGAGGCCGGCCGCGCACGCCAGCGGATTGCCCCCGAACGTGGTGGAGTGAATGATCGGATTGGGGATCATCACCTCCCAGATCTTTGCGGTGGAGATGAACGCCGACAGGGGCATCACGCCTCCACCGATCGACTTTCCCAGGCACATGATGTCCGGGGCGATGTTCCAGTGGTCCACGCCCCACATTTTTCCGGTGCGGCCCATCCCGGTCTGGATCTCGTCCACAATCAGCAGCGCCCCGTACCGGGTGCAGAGCTCCCGGGCCCGGGGAAAGTAGTCGTCGGGCGGAACGACCCCACCTGCCTCGCCCTGAATCGGTTCCAACACGACCCCGGCGATGCCGACTCCAACGGCCTCACACCGCTGGAACTCGTACTCCAGGGCATCCGCATCGCCGTAGGGGACGAAGCGGACATCCTGGAGCCCGAACTGAAACGGCTCGCGGAATGACGCCTTACCCATGAGTGAGAGGGAGCCCATCGACTTGCCGTGGAATCCACCCAGCGCCGAGATGAAGGTGTTCCGCTTGGTGTAGAGGCGGGCCAGCTTGATGGCCCCCTCGATGGCGTCGGTGCCGTTATTGATGAAGAAGGAGTTCTGCAGCTCGCCCGGCGTCACCTCGGCGAGCACCCGGGACAGCGCCGCGCGCCAGGGCTCGAGCAGCTCCTGGCTGTTGAGGGCCATGCGCTGAAGCTGGTCGGTGACGGCCTTCACTACCTTGAGGTGGTTGACCCCTGCACTGAAGATGCCATAGCCGCCCAGGCAGTCGATGTATTCCCGGCCGAGGAGATCGTGTAGCGTTGAGCCCTCGCCGGACCACTCCAGCGCCGCAAACTGTCCCGCTTCCGTGACCGACTTGCGGTAGGTGATGAACCCGCGGTTGTAGTACTTCTCGTAGCTGTCCACCGTTTCCGCGATGAACGCCTGCTTCTCCTCCGTCGTCATTTCCTTGCCGGCGATCAGATCGAGATACCGCCGGGTGT